>OLSK01000783.1_pt1 | contig 26567 bp, 23 predicted proteins | sample 1672781 | NCBI WGS metagenome assembly OLSK01 (sample SAMEA3136723, study PRJEB25190) | human gut metagenome | biome: human gut; feature: human-associated habitat; material: faeces | place: Austria | collected 2013 | reverse complement strand
TAGAATTCTAAATGAAATAAAAGAAATAATTAATGAGAATGTTGCAGTTATTGAAATCAGCGAACTTATGGAAATAGCAAAAACACATTTGATGCACAGTGATTTCCATGCGTACGGAATTGAAAACTTGGAGCAGGCAGTAGATGAAGGATTAAACTATACTGTAAAAATAAAAGACTTGACATATAATTTGCTTCGCATTCGCGTCCCCAATACCGAAGACGCTTACTATTATGTGCCTGGTATAATATTGGAAGGATATGAGGAATGCACAGGAAAAGAAAGCAATAATTTGTATTATATTTCAAGTGAACCTCAGGTGCTGATTGCCCTGAACGCTATAGATGGCACAATTGTTGAGTTATCTAACACGTGATGAAGGTTTGATATAAATATTTTCTCTAGAAAAAGTCGGCACTCAAGTGTAACCATATTGATGATTCCTTCGTCTTTTATTAATGAAGGGCGTTTTTGTTACGATAGGAGATATCTATGGACGATAAGCAAATCATTCAATTATACTTCTCCAGATCAGAGAATGCGATTACTGAAACCCAGGTGAAGTACGGGAAATACTGTCTCAAAATTGCTTTAAATATCTTACCAACCAAGGAAGATAGCGAAGAATGTGTCAACGATGCATACTTGCATGCATGGAATGCAATTCCTCCCACAAAACCAAACAATTTCAAGATGTATCTTGGGAAAGTAACAAGGAACCTATCTCTGGATCGTTTGAAAAAGTACACAGCTTCTAAGCGAGGGGGTGGCGAAGTTGCCCTTTCCATTGAGGAACTGGACATGTGTATTCCCGATAGCGTGACTATAGAAACAATATGTGATTATAAAGCATTGATACATAGCTTAAATATTTTTTTAGCGGATCTGTCCCCGGAGACGCGGAAGATTTTCTTAAAACGATACTGGGAATTAAAGCCCATTAAAGAGATCAGCAGCACCTACGGAATTACAGATGGCAAGGTGAAAATTACGCTGTTACGTACACGAGAAAAGCTTAAGCGCTTTTTATGTCAGGAGGGTTATTTTCTATGAAAGGTGAAGATATCTTATATGCCATCGGTTGGGTGAAAGATACCTACATTGAAGAAATGATGCAGCCAGTGCAAAGTACGAAAACCAGCAAACACTTGAGTAAACGGTGTTGGCTGATTGCCGCCTTGATTTCCCTGCTCCTACTGTCTGGGTGTGGAATGCTGTATATGATGCGCATGGATGCTCTGATTTTAGGAAAAGAATCCGATACCACAGGGGAACTCGACAAAATATCACTGCAAGGATTTGCCGGCTCCCCCAACTACCAAGCAGCAAAAGAGTGGATGGATTTTTTGGATTCTTATGATGTGGACAAGGCTATCCTTAATTCACTATCCAACGAAGAAGTGAATTCATTTAGCGATGAATATTACAGTTATACTTGCTATACTGATGAAATGGCGAAGAAGATTGATGAGATATGCAGAAAGTATGGATTGCAAAAACAGGGTACCCCTCAGCATGAACAGTCTTGGGATAATATCTGCCATGCTTTACAAGTGAACAATCTAATCAGCGAAACTTCGGACATCCATGTAGAAGGCGGGGGCGGGTATATCTACAGAAGTGGAACGTTCATGGTCGATGCCGATATTGCATTGCCACCGAGTGGAGAGCGGGGTACCCTTGAAATATACTGCACAGCAAAAACTGATTTTGATGATGTATATATGGTAATCACTAACATGGACAGCTATGAACAATGGAGCTATACTCGTGCTGACGGGATAGAAGTTCTAATCGCCATGCGGCCAGATTCGGCGTTCATTTTTGCTGAAAACACTAATTACTTTTTTAAAGCTGGTTTAACTGTTGTATCAGAAAGCGAGATCGATAAGGGGTTCATTGAGCAATTAGCAGAGGACTTGAATTTGTCTTTCACATTAAAGCGCATTGGAGACGAAGAATGGGCATACCTCGCAAACAGTCAAATGGAGCGCGAGGAAGCGCTGCCTCTTGGTACATATAAAAACGGAACATACGACGAACGAGTCAGGTTCCATTTGGAGAACAAGCCGGATCCGGCGAGCCTGGAATATGCGTTGGTAGATATTGACGGAAATGGGGATTTGGATCTTCTCATCGGAAGAAACGGCATCGTTCGCCATGTCTATATGTCGGATGGCACCAACACGCTGGAAAAACCATTTAATCCAATCATGCGAAAGATCAAAATGACAGACTACGGCTATGCAGACTATACCAACGCTGCATCATCCATCTATATCTGCGAAGGAAATAAAGCTCTGTATGTATTTGAAGAAGTCGATGGATCCATCAGTTATATGATTGCAGGGGTTGTGGATGGGGAAATGAATTGGACTGATATTCTGAAGGAGAAGCCCACGGAGAATGCGTATTATTCTTTGGATACGCGCTTCTATGAAGAATCCCCTATTTCTAAAGAAGAATTCCAGAAAAAACTAAATTCCTGTATTCCCATTGAAATTGAAATGACACCAATTTCGCAGTACCCTTTCGTAAACAGTTAAAGACTGCAATATTTTGCACTAAGTGCTGGACGCCCAACTAATTGTTGGGCGTCCAATCCAAATTTATTATAATAAGAGGTACGGAAAGAATAAATACCACAAATGCTGGAAGACCGAGACTGCTTTCTGGGGGTTGAAATGCACCCTTGCGCTGCGCACTTTCATGCTAAGCGGTTGAAACACCCGGCCAGCTCTTGCACTCAGCGGATTAGAAGAACGGCAGCTGTGGCGAATATTTTCTTTGCGTACATTTTTTGCCGAGCTGCTTTGCTTTTTGACTGCTACCGCTGTAGCTGGAATTATGGATAGTGTTTCGATGATCGGGCTTTTAATAGGCGGGGGCGGATGGATGATGCATTTTGGAATAATTAACTTTCAGTTGTCACACTGGGGCGTATCAGAAAACTCTCATTCTATATAAAAGTTGCACCATTCCTGATAAAATGGAAAAGTAGCGGAAAACTGCAGGGCCAATCAGATGGCGGCAAAGCGTTATGAGCCGGCAGATACCCAGTGGGAACGAATCAGGGAACCGATTCCAAAAGCAAAGACGTGCTGTTCTCCCGGAGATAACCGAATGGTGATTTATAGCATGCCGGAAGTCCTTTTGAAGCAAAAACCCAAATAACAAAAGAAAAAGTAGTGACCGACTGGCCACTACTCCTTCTTTCTGCTGACGGGTGATTGATTCAGGATGATATTTTTGTGGAATGCGGTATTTTACCGTATTGCCGCACAGGTACACCATGCAGCACCATAGTTGCTGCGTGGCATCCAATAATGCGACTTCTTTCACATCTGCATCCGCCAAAACTTTTAGAAAGGCAACTGTGCGTCATCGTCTTCAAGCATTGCGAAATCGGATGAAGGCGCTGCGTTTCTGGCTGCAGGATAAGCAGGAGGCAGATAGGGAGCCGATGCAGACGGACCATCCTGCGACTCCTTTTTTGAATCGCCGAAGTACACATGATCTGCGTTGACTTCTGCGGTACGCCGTTTGCTGCCGTCTTTATCTGTCCAGCCTCGGATCTGCAATCTGCCGGAAACCACGGCCATGCGGCCTTTGGTGAAATACTTTCCGACAAACTCGCCGGTCTGACGCCATGCGACACAGTCGATAAAATCGGCATCTGTTTCGCCGTCGCTGCTTTTGATATCCCGATCCACTGCCACAGTAAAGCTGGTAACGGCGACGCCGTTTCCGGTTCTGCGCAGCTCCGGATCTCGGGTCAGCCGACCCATGATGGTGATATGATTCAACATAAAAAGTCCTCCATTGGGAATAGATTATTTTGCGATACGCAGGCTTACCTCAGAACAGCGATATACCGGAATACTCCGGCTGAAATGCAGCTGCCGGTTGCTGGGCTGGAATTTCCGGCGCTTTGCGTGTTTTGGTTGGCGGTTGCGGAATTACCGTTTGAATCTGGGACAGATACCAAGCTGCCAGCCAAGCCTCATAATGGGTCTTGGTGATTAGAAGAAGCTCTGCAAGTGCATCCCATGTCATGCCGACGGCAACATGGTTTTCCGGTTTCTTACCGAACCGGGGTACGATAAGCCCTTTTGAATCCTTGTCGCCGGGGCCGCTGGATGCGGTAAACAGAAAGTCGAACTTCTGCGCAGTACACAGTCTGGCGACCCGGGACAGGCTTTTGCCATCTGGTCTGGCTTTCCCATACTGAAGCAATTTTTCCGCAGAGGTGCCGCCAAGCCATTCCTGAACGGGCATATTGTCACCGGCTCTTTTCCGTTCCTGCCAGAGATACCGAAGTTCCCCACAGGTTAACTTCCGGCACAGCTCCAGCCATTCCGGAATGCTGATGTAGATATGGACGCAATTGGTCTGACGGTTCCCTGCAGGCTTGTTTAGATCGTATGTAGCAAAAGCAAGGTGTGCTTTTCCTATCTCGAAAGCATCGGACAGGCTTTCCACGAAGCAGTTTTTGTTATCCTTACGGATGATCTGATACTGGTTACGGCTTTCTTCCATTATTTACCATCTCCTTCAGCTTCGGAATATCATCCAGCAGTTTGATGATATCTTCAACGTTGGCATCGAACTGGGGAAGAAATTCTTCTGTGGAGGAATAGTTTTCATACAGAGCAATTCGCACCGTGAGCCAAAGAGACATCATGACCATCATGTCAAGCTGCATTTCCAGTTCCTTCAGCTCCATGCTGATTACGGACATGGCTTGGTTCCAGTGAACAAAGGCTGTATCCTCCAACGAGACGTCAAAATCACCGAACCATTCCCGGACGGTATGGATTTCGGATTTATCGCCGCATTCAATGGGCTGCAGCAAGTATTTTACCTCGCCACAGTTCAGCTCCTTTTTGCCGAAGTCATCCTTGCCGAAAGCGATATAACGCCCTAGCGGGAACATACCGCATACCGAGGGTTTTACCTTATGAACAGAGCATTTGTTGTTCTTCAGGAGCGGGCAGCGGTCATCCTTTCCTACAGGCCGCAGCGTAATGACGGGTATGCGACTGGTGGGGCCAATGTGCATGGAGCAGTATTTCCTGAGAAAGTCAGCGTTGGAGAGCTTCAGCTCCTTGGCCATTTTGAAAATATCCCGGGGAGACAGGATGATGTCCGTCCGGTGGATGCAGCATTTGCCGCATTGGGTGCAGTGAAATGAAAAAGTGTCGTCGAGGCCGACGGTAAAAGATTCGATGTTCTGGAACATTTCTTCGTTAGTCATTAGAATTATCCTCCATAATTATGTATGGCACCGGAAACATTGCCGGTGCCATGATGTAAAATGTCATGTCGTTTTCTCTGCCATTCGGCCGAGGATGGCAAGCAGTTGCTTTCGGTTTTTCTGGAATTGCTCCAGAAACGGTCTGTCAAGATCAAATTCAGAGTACCGGAGCCTATGGAAGTGAAAGAGTGCTTCTTCCTTTCTCAGTTCTGGGATGCTTCTGAGCAGTCTGGCAATTGGAACTGCATCGGCAAAATCCACCTGCATGAATACACGGGCTTCCTGCTGGAAGTATTTCTTCATCCAATTTCGGGTTTCGACTACCGGGCCGCAGAAGTGATGTTCCCGCTCCCGGCTGTACAGGTACCGGAAACCACCAGATCCATTTGTATTCACCATGAATGGGTATAGCCGGCAGGCCATAGGTTTTGCTGGCTGCACAGAACACCGATTCTCATTCAAAAAGATACAGGAATCATCTTCTCCGACAGATTTCAGGAAGTACATGAAATATCCGCAATCGTCGAGCAACGCAACCGTCGCAAATTGAGCGAGAAATTCATCGGTACAGCAAATATCAAGACCAGTGTCACGCAGGTACTTTGTCAGATAGAATACGTCCAGACTGTTCACAGGGACGCTTTCCTTTACATGGCGGCAGCATTCTGCACAGCCGGTGCATTTGAAACGGATTTTAGTGGATGGTGTAACTCGGACTGCATTGAAAAGTTCATCTTTCACAGCAAAGCCTTTCCTTTCGTTCCAGAAAACTCAGAAGTGTGGTGATGGATTCAATCAGAGCGGTGCTGCGGATATTCCATTCTGTCAGAAAGCAGCGCATTTCCTCTGCATTACACAAGTGGGCGCTGTCCCGGATGAATATCTCGTGGTCGCTGGTGCTGATCTCATCATAGGAGAGCACCAGCACACCTTCCCGAACCAGAACAAAATAACAGCCGTTATACTCGCCGTCTGTAAAAGGGTGCATCCAGTACAGCGGTGTGCCATACGCAGTTTCATTGGCTTCACACAGGGATGCCAGATCCGTAAAGGTTCCGCCTTCATCAAACAGCTTTTCGAGGAATTCATCTTTGGACATCAAGGTGCTGCTGTCGATGGTAGCGGAATCAATGTGGATCAGATCCTGGTTTACGTCAGGTAGTTTCGGGGCTGCGGGGAATTTCCCGATAATGAACAGGGCATCAGGGGAAACAAACTCATTTTCCCAATTCAATTTCAGCGCTCTCTTCAGAAGCGCTTGGCACAAGCCCATCTCCAGAGACCTGCTGACGGTGGAATCAACGGGAAGTGCATGCCTGAGCATATTGTCGTCTCCATTCACAGCGTTGACGAGGCGCACAATTTCCACGTTGGTAAAAGTGTCGCAGAGTACCGAGGTACTCCAGTAGTCGTCATCTTCGCCTTTGGTGCTGCAGGTGAAGGATCTTCCCAGTATGGCGGAAATCAATGTTTCCAGATACCGTGAGACCACGTCCCATGGCAGCTTCAGCGCTGAGAGCCTTTGAATATCATTCATCGTTTGTAGTCCTTTCTGCCGCCATATACGGCGCATAATAAGTGGGGTCATCCTGATTGCTGCGGTAGGCACCAATGCAAACGCTCTCGTCTTCCCCATGATCGGGATTGAACTCCACGAAGCAGAGGGTATCGGTCGGTGCATTGATGCCATTGTCCCAGTAGATGTCGATACACGGGTATGCGTCGGTGGGATACCCAACTGCCCTAAGGTATGTGCCATCAGGCAGTGAGATTGCCAGCGTGGGATTATCCTCGGATATCTTGGATTTTTCCGGGGCGTAAGGTTCGCTCAGGGCAAACCGCTTCTTTGCAGTTGGCTGAGTACGCAGAAACCGGAGCTTGGCCCGGAGCAGCTCTGCCTGCAGAGCGGTAAATATCTGATCCACCTGATCCTTTGTGTAGGCGTAGGTGCCGGTCCAGGACAGGTTGCCAAGCAGCCGATACAGATGTAGGATCTTATTGACACGGGCTTCCGCAAGACGCCGGAACTTATCTTCTTTGCTCTCTAGGTGTTGACTCATATCTGTACCCCCTTTGCTGCCGCGGCGTGCGGCGGATGCAGGTAGTAGCGGGTATTCTGGGTCTGGATGTAGGTTACGCCGGAGGGCAATGTGATGAAATGCTTTACGGGCGAGGTCCGGATCAGGCCTCCGACGGTCTGCCGGATGAAGGCAGCACAGCCGATGGCCAGAGGAAACTCCAAAGTACCGTGAATATCGATGCGTTTTTTCATAGATTCAGTACTCCTTTGAAAATTACCCGGGGCAGCAATAACTGCCCCGGGCTGAGATGTCATTATGTGGTTACGGTAGGAATGGAAATGATCTGCCAGTCACAGTTGCGGTCATCGTCCAGATTGGACCAAGCGCTCTGTGAGCTGAAGCCGAAGGAATCACAATCATACGACCGCTGGGATTTTATTGCATCCCATTCGCTTTCGTTATAATATTTCAGGAATTCCGTCTCAAGCTCTTCCAGCATGGTGGTTCTCGCTATTTCCGGATATGGGAATACCGCTGTGGTGATGTCCCGCTCGAAAACGGAGATCAGCATGCAGGCATTTCCAGAATCCGCTTCGTCGTAGAATACCATGTGTATACCACCCGCCTTAGTCAGCGAGCATCTGCTCAAATTCTTCTTCAGTCAGGGTTTCGATGCCCAACTGCTGCGCTTTGGTCAGCTTACTGCCTGCCTTCTCACCCACAATGAGGTAGTCCGTCTTTTTGGTGATGGAAGAGGCGGGATTGGCACCCAGAGAGAGCAGCTTGTTCTGGATCCCGTCACGGGTATAGTTCATGAGCTTGCCGGTAGCGACAACGGTCTTGCCTGCGAAGGGGTTCGTGGTGTTGGTAGTCATAGTAGAAGTCTCCTTTACAAATTCAATGTGGTTCAGCAGCGGTCTCCAGAGGTTGGCTTCCTCTGCATCCGCGTACCAGATGTAGATATTGTTGTTCATGGTTTCGCCGAAATCGTGAAGCTGCGTAAAATCAAAGCCATCCTGAATGGCCTGCTCAAAAGCTTCCCATGCGCCGCCAAAGTAGCGATCCAGATCACGACCGGCATGACGTCCCACCATGGGGATCCCCAGACCGGCAATGAACTTGGCCAGCGTACAATGGCGACTCTTTTCGATGGATGCCAGCAGACGCTCAAAGGACTTTTCACCAAAGCCCGGGGTTTGCAGAAACTCGTCCCGGTATTTCTCCAGCTCATACAGATCGCCGAAGTTACGGATCCAACCGTGACCAAGGAACTTGGACAGGGTGGTTTGGGACAGTCCCTCAATGTTCATCCGGGTCTTCTCACAGAAGTGGGTAAACTTCCGGATAAGCTTGGCAGCACAGTACGGGTTCTCGCAGTACATCTGCCGGGAGCCACCGGGGGTGGTTCTCACAATCAGCTTCTCGCCGCAGCAGGGACAGGCCATGGGCATCTTGAAAGTGCCGCTCTTGGTTTTGTTTTCTGCAATCTGCGGAATGATCTGGTTGGCCTTGTAAACCATGATCTCGTCGCCCACACCAAACTGGAACGCATCGAAGATGTCCAGATTGTGTAGATATGCCCGGGATACCATGGCACCGTCAATTGCTACAGGCTCGAACAGGCCGGTGATGGTCACCCTACCGGTTCTGGTCGTTGCAAGGTCGACGCCGAGGAACTTGGTCGGGACAGGATCGTCTTTCCACTTCAGGGCAATCATCCGGTTCTCGTGATGACCGGTGGCACCTAGACTGGCTCCATATGCACGGTCGTCGTATTCCACGATCAGGCCGTCGACAGGATACCCGTAATGCTCGGGCTTGTAAGAATCAACTGTCTTGCGCAGAAGTTCCTCGCCGCCAGTGCTATCCACATATGTGAAGGGTACGACGGAGAAACCGGCGTTTTGCATCAGCTGCATCTGTGCCAGCTTGGATGGCCGCTCCAGATGATCACTGACCAGATCAAAGGCGAAGAACTCAAGGAGCCGTTTCCGGGACTCGTTTGCGTCCAGCTTTCTGGTGCTGCCGGCCGCCAAGTTCCGGGGATGAGAGTAGGTATCCTCCAGATTGGAATTGATCAGATTGAAGTGCCTCCAAGAAATGACGCCTTCACCCCGGACCTCAATAGAGTCCCGAATGGGTATGGTGAGAGGGACATTCAGGTAAGTACGGACCGTATGGGTCACATCCTCTCCAATGATACCTTCCCGGCCACGGGTGATGGCCTGCTTCAGCTCGCCGTTTTCATAACGTAGCACAATGGTCAGGCCATCCAGTTTCCACGAAACCAGAACAGAACGGCCTCTGGCAAAGCGTACCAATTCTTCGATAGACTTGGTTTTCTTGGCGGAGAGCATGGGTTTGGTATGCCGGACGGATGTCAGTTCCTCCAGAACTTCGCCAGATGCTTTCTGGGTAGGGGACCCGGAGATCACCAGCCCCGTTTCGGCCTCCAGCTTCAGAAGTTCATCCGTGAGCTGGTCATACTCCCGGTCGCTCATGACAGGATCATCATCCCGGTAGTAGGCGATATCTGCTTCGGTCAGGGCTTTAATCAGATCCTTCATGCGAAGAATCTTGTCTTCATTCACACACATAGGTGCGTTCCTCCATTTCTAAAGTGGTCATAATTTCGTAATGTGTCCATCTGCCGCAATGCGGGCAGCAGACTCTGTCATCAATGCGCTTGCTGGAACCTAACTGGGTTTGGGGGATTGCTCCGGGTTTGTTGCAGCATTCCGTGCGGATATAAACCACCTTGGTGGCTGCTGCGACCTTCGGGCGATATTTCCGATTGAAGTTCAGGAAATCGACCCATGCTTCGTTGTCAAAGATCCGGTCAGCGTGCAGTTCCAGCGCTTTGCGTTCCAGCTGGGTTTTGGTACTCTTGGCGTAGTTATGCTCTGTCAGGTATTCCAGAAGCTGCTCGTATAAGTGCCGCTCCCCCTTACAGTCGATAAGCTCCCGCACCATTTGGAACCATTCCGATTGCTCAATGTTTCCTAAATCGCACTGGATACCGGTTCGATAACCGTAGACGCGGTTTCGGCCTTCACCGGATTTAATATAGGAACGTCCGGTAAAGTGGCGGCAGCGAAGGTCACCGAATGTCAGTTCACGCATCCTGAGTCACCCCATTCACACCATTGGGAAAGATACGGTTGAACAGCTCCTGAAATCTTGCGGCACCAACAGCATTCAGCGGAATCTGAAGGGATACACAACTCCATCCAATCAGTTCCTCCTCCGGGAGAATGTAAGGATCCTCAACGAACTTGTTGCCGTCATATCTGGGGCAACGAGGGCCGAGGATCCGCTTTATCTCCGCTTGGGTGGCAGCTTTTTGAATCATGCTGCATTTCTTTTCCGCAATCGCCGTTGTCAGAGGCCGGATAAAGCCCAGATGATGGTATGCGTTCAGGCGGCGCAGCACCTTGTTGAGAGCGGCAATCCGAAGCTCTTTCAGATGTTCCGAAGCATCTTCGTCCATAACGATCTCCACAAGGGCGTGCAGAATAATCAGTTCATAGTCCATTGGATTACTCCTAGTTATTTTGATTTCTATATATAACGGGTCAGCCAGAAGGCTCCCCGGAAATAAGGTTGGGGGAGCCTCAGAAGCTCCAATCTATATAAAAAGCACCCACAAGAATCGAAGAGATTCAAGTGAGTGCTTCCATTACTATGACATTTCTGCCATGGTATTTCGCTGACGATATTTGAGGGATAGCCCCTCATTGTTTTGCTGACTTCTGTGCATCAGTGAAAAGATGCAGAAGAATAGAAAAAGCCCGAAGACATAACGACTTCGGGCACATGAGAACTCAGATACTGTGTTTTGTCTCTGCAAAACTCGGATACTATGTTGAGGGTATTATATCATAGCCGACAGTATTAGTCAACTGCGGAATCCAGCCTTTCAGGGCTATCCGCGTATGAAGCGTTGCCAGAAATCAGACATTAGCCAGACATAAAACTGTTTCCGGTTGCAAGGCGATTACGTAAGAAATCTTATGGGAAAACCAATATCCATACTCACCATTTGGACGTACCTGGCTGTAAGAGCCGTATCCGGTGTGTAACCTGGAACAACTTCCGGGAAGAAGGCGTTCCCCCATAGGAAGCCCCAGAGATGGGCCAGCTTAAAGCCTACAGTTTCCAGATAAGCATAGTAATCCGCTAGTCGCTGTGATGACTCCTGCTGCTCCTGTGTGAAGTGCGGAACAGCGGAGTGGATGGCTTTTTCGGCGGCATGCACCTGAGGGAGAGACGGGAAATGGTATTCTCCATGCAGTTCCTCGTAGTCGGATTTAAGGCGGAGCTTGTTTACCGGGTTCCGACAGCAATCCAGATTCCAACAAACACCTTGCCATGCAACATACAGCAATTGGGCGGCAAATTGTCTTTCCAACGCCTCCGCGAGAGCGCTGCTGGATAGCTGCGCTTTGGCCTGCTCATATGCCAGCTGTTCCTCAGCGTAGTTAGGGTCAAACTGTGCCAGAGCGTTTTTTAGCTCTTTGACGAGCTGCGTGCCAGTTGGGATGAATTGTGTGAGTGACATTCGATTTCCTCTTTCTATAGAAATTTCAGAAAACTCGATAATAAATATTTACAAGTAATTCTGATAGAACTATAATATAGGAAAAGACATGTCGAAGTCAGTCGGATTATGGGAAAAGAAAACCGGCAAGCGATCTTTTTGCGATTGCTTGCCAGTGGAATCAGCCGTTTTCGTGGTAGGCGTCAATATAGGCTTTGATGCAATGGTAGATTTTGCGACGCTCTTTTGCGGGAAGATCCTTCAGCAGACCGTCTAATTCTGAGGGGACGGAATCTGCAGAGCGATTGATGACGTCTTGGAGCAGCGTGTCGGCAGACACATCCAGAACGTTGGCAATATTGCAGAACGTATCCATTTTAGTGGGCTTATAACCCCGTTCAATTACGCTGACGTGCATGGGGCTTAAATTTACCAGTTCGGCCAATGCCTCCTGCGTCAACCCCTTCGCCTCGCGAGCTGCTTTGATCCGCCGCCCAATTGCTTTCAAATCCATAGCAATCATCCTCTTAGATTGAGATTTAATTCCAAGAAATAGTATAACTATAGACGAGAAGAAAACACAGAATCCACTGTGCTTAGTATAAATATGATAGAATTAGGAAAAGAACATTCAGCGATTGACACGGTTCGACACAACAATAGGACGGGAGGTGGTATAATGAAGGTACAGGGGAGTGTTGCCCAGCCCACCTGCCAAATGGCAAAAAATTTCGTCAAGTAATCAACTTGCCGATATAATTCTAAATTTCACCTACAGAAATGCGTCTTTTTCCATATCCGCAAGACCAGATTTTTGACGGCAAATGTGCTTTTTACGCAATTCCGGCCAGCATACTGGCGGCCTCCATGGCGGCTCGTTTGGAGGCCATGGAGGGATGGACGTACATTTGCAGCGTGGTCTGTACATTGGCGTGACCCAGAATTTCAGACAGAGATTTGATATCCATACCGCCCTCAATGCAGCGTGTGGCGAACGAATGCCGGAGAACGTGATAATTTCTGATTGGTATGTTGTTCTTCTCCAGAAAGCGCCGGAAGCGATACTGCATCGTCCGCGGTTCCAGAGGCCGCTCCGTGCCGGTAAGCAGGCAGCAATCCTTCTTGTCCTTCATCTGGCGCAGCACAGAAAGCATTTTCGCCGTCAATGGGATAGCGCGAACGGAGTTTTCGCTTTTTGGCGTTTGTAGCACCAGCTCGGTGCGCTTCCCGTAGTTGATGCGGTATACCGTCCGCTGGACACGAAGTACCCCTTCTGCAAGGTCAATATCAGACCAACGAAGGGCGCAGACCTCGCCCAGACGCAGCCCTGTTTCCAGACACAGCAAATAGCTCAGACTACTCCTGTCCGGCTTTTTGAGTACGGCGGCGGTGATTCGCTGACTTTCCAGCTGGGAAAAGACCTCCACTTGCTTCTGCCTGATGGCAGGAGCATTTATTTCTCCATCCCCCGAATATCTGTATTTCCGTTTTGCCAGCTTCAGCGCCGACTTCATGACAATGCAAATATCCCGCACGGTTTTGGGCGCTAATCCGCCCCTGCCGTCCAGCCGCCCGGATCTCAGCTTTTTGCGGACAAAGGCATCCAGAACCTCCTCGTTCAGCTCCCGAACCTTCCGCGCTCCCAGCTCCGGCTGAATGTGCAGCTCAATGAGCGCCCGGTAGCGCTCCCGGCTGGTGGGCTTGATCTGGCTGTTCTCGGCCTGCCAGAGCGCCAAAAGCTCATTTACCGTCAGCTTGCAGGAACCGATCTGCCGCTTTTGTGTCTCTTGTCGCTTAGCGACCAGCTTTTCCCGCACCTGCGCGTAGGAAGTTCCGTAAATGGAGCGGTAAATCGCTTTGCCATCCGGTTTTCGATCCGCAATATAACGCCCTTCCCATCGTCCGTCCTTCCGCTTGTAGATGTTTTCTCCTCGTCTGGGCATAGGTAAGACCTCCTGTGACCAAATTTTTGACGGTGAATGCAGCCTCCTCAAAACGTCTTTATTGCTATATTGCATAAAATTTTATTTTCTCTTTGCCTACAGCTTCCGATAATTAACAATATTACACAAAATTTTGCAGTCAGGAGCAATTCTAATTGACATTTCCTGGGATTGATGGTACATTGTAAGCGAATGGATAGGTGGAAGAGGTCAGTCGAAGCTTTCGTCAAGTTGATTACTTGGCGAAACGATCAACCATCCTCTGTCATTCTGTCCGTCGTACATAGTATGGCACAGAAATTTTCTATTTAACAATTAAATGCTGCACGGTGTCCCGCGTTTTGGATCGTTTGATTGATCCGAATGCGGAGATTAGGGAACCGGTGGAAATCCGGGCTATACCCGTAGCTGTAAGCGCAGATGTCTGTATCCTTAGCGGAGCGATCCGGTCATTGGGGAAACCTGAGAAGGCTGGATACAGGCGCGGGAGGCGGTGGCCTCTGAGATGCGCGAAGCCAGAATACCGACCGTGTGGGAACCCGGAGCGCATCTCTGAGATGGGATGAAGGAAGGCAGGATGTGAGAACAATTGGTCACACTGGCAGAAGTCTGCCTGTGTGGCTTTTTCTTTTGCCGGAAATTAAATAGGTTTTGTGGCCCGTGAGGAGCGGGCTGAACAAGGGAAGCCGGTGAGAATCCGGCGCAGACGCGCTACTGTGAAAGTTGATATAGGCTTTGCATTCATGCCATTGCGAAAGCGAGAAGGCGCAAAGCTGACGAAGCCAGGAGACCTACAAAACCAAGGCTGATCTTTGGACGCGAGATACACCGCAAGATCCCACCCAAACGGAGGCACTGCGCCTTGACGATGGAGGGATACGGTGTGAGCAAAAAGGATAAGCCCCATTATTTTGACCCGCAGAAGTGGAAACAGCAGCAGCTGGAGACAATGACCAACGCCGCCATGCGGCGCAAGGACGCCGAGTTCGTGGCGGCCCACCGGGACGACACAGACGAACAGCTGATTGCCTATCTCCAGCAGTGCGCCCAGGAGCTTGGGCATACGCCCCACCCCAGAGAGGTATTCGGGGGTGCTATGATTGGGGAACGGTTCGGCGGATGGTCCAGAGCGGTAGATGTTGCTGGGCTGCCCTACCCAACACATAAGGTCAGCGATAAGGGCAGACGCATCTACCGCAAAACCATGAAAGAGCAGTCCCGTGTATTCGACGAACGTCAGGCACAAAAGCGGGAAGCCATCCGGGCTGTGAATCAAGAAAAGGCCGCTGTCGCTCAGGCCGAGAAACAGGCCCGCTTAGAGCGGGATGCCCGGTGGGGAGAAGCCCACGGGGATAAGATGAGCGACGATGAGATACTGGAGTACCTTCGTACCTGCGCCGAGGCGCTGGGCCACTCCCCTTATTCCAATGAGGTTGAGGGTGGGCGGTATATTGCGGGGCGGTTTGTCTGCTGGTCTATTGCATTGACCGAGGCCAAGCTGCCGCTGCCGAAGGGATGCCATAAGCCGAGGCGGGAACAGAAGTTGGAGTTCCTGGCGAGGAAGAATGGGTGTCAACCGGGACGTGACCCGGAGGCATATAGAAAGTGAATATTGATGTTGTGCTGCGACACCGATCTGTGGGATTGTGCGGGGATGGCCTTTGAGCCGGAGCATGACGAAGTGGGTTGGGGATGATGCCCGTTTGTATGGTGGGCCCCAATGGAAGCGGGGATCGTTGCGGACACGATGGAGGTGTTCACAAATCATGGTGTCAACATTCGAAAGGCTGTGACATAAATTTTTTACAAAGGAGTGAAAACCTATGAAAATGGCAAAACGTATCCTGTCTTTGGTCTTGGTTCTGGTGATGTTCGCATCGCTGAGCGTGACCGCATTCGCAGACACCCCCGCAACCCCGTATGTTCAGGTAACCGTTGAGAACTCCCGGAGCGGTGCTACCGACTCTTGGACTGTCGCTGCAACGACTGGTAAAAGTGTAGAATTTGCACTCGAGGCACAAAAAGGCACATTTTACCCCGATTGGGACCCGGTTGCAGATTACTATAATCCTTCTATCACGCACGATGTGTTGACTTCTTATGGTAGAGTTGGCGGCACGATGTTTGAGAAAGCTGGGTTTGATAAGAGCAAGGCTACTGACGTTGCTCTGCTGATTGCCGCTGGCTATGACCAGGAGACTATTGATGGTATTCAGTGGTGCACTGGCGAGTATCAGGGCTACGGGCTTGTCGATGAAGATGAGGCCGCTGGAACGTATACTTATATCTACGCCGGATACGATTGGACCTACAGCAGCACTAAGAGTGCGAAGATTTGGGACTATATGTGCTGCTATAATGTTCAGGCAGATGAAATCATTTACCTGAAGTATGGTTTCAACGTTACCGAGGAGTGGACCCAGGGCAATCGTCTTCCCTAATCGGAGAACGGATGCTTTAACAACTAAATAATGGTGAGGCGGCCCTGTCCGATGACGGGGTCGCCTCTTTTTTTGCAAGGGAATTGATTCCGATAAAAACCAGTAGTCTCAGCCAGTTCCCTTGTAAAGGGAGGTTGACGAAAATGAGTAGTACAGCATTGGTGCGCCGGTTGATGAGCTGGGTCCTTGCCATTTGTTTAATTGTGCCATATATACCTTCCCCAGCATATGCAGCGGAGGATGATAACGACACAGTAGTAGAAGAAGTATCGTCTGATGTTATTGAGGAAGCAGATGAAACAAGACAAGATATAGACCTTGCTGCAGAATCCGATGAGGAAACAGATAGTGGTTCCTTGCCAGATTCTGCAACAACTGATGTACCGTGTGACAATACGATAGAAGAAAATGCAGCGACAGATGATTCCGACATCATTGCTGCTCCAGACGGATATGTTGAGTCAGAGAAACCTGGCACAGTTGTTTCTGAAAGTGAATTTTTAAGCGAGGAAATTGACACAGAGAGTGTTTATATGACATCGTTGAAAGTCATTCGGCAGAGCTCTGGCAATGAAATTCCCCTGAATATTGACTTTGATCAGGAAATTGGAAAAAACGTTTATGAGATTAGAACTGCCTCTGGCATATTTGAGAATGAGTTATCGCTTCAAATAGAAACTAGTATAGAGAATACGGCAATCTATTTGAGCGATAGCGCTGATTCATATGTATCTGGTTCCACTGTATACTTGAATGAATATGAGCAGGAAACAGATGACGAAGAAAGCTATGTTAAGATTCCGATTAGACTAGTCTCAAAGAACGATAATCAAAGTCAAAGTGAAAAAGAATACGTTCTTTTCATTTTGCTTGCAAAGTGCTACCCTGTGATTGATGCGCAGCCTCAGTCAGTGGCAAGTACAAAGAGTTCGGTGAAGAAAGCCAGCCTGACAGTGAGTGCTACAGCGACAGGCAATGGCACCCTTTCTTATCAATGGTATGAGGTTGGGGAAAACGGAGCAGAAAAGCTCACAGATTCCACAGCAACAGCCAGTACCTACAAGGCAAAGCTGAAAAATCTCGGCGTTCGGAGTTTTTACTGTGAAGTAACGAACACAGTCAATGGGAAACGCTATTCCGTAAACACAGATACTGTCACTGTTACAGTGTACCAGACCTATGTGCAGTCCCTTGTCATAGCGGAAGGTGAAAATCAGGTTTGCAGGGAGTACGGCGATTGGCCCGGAAAAGAATTTGACGTTACTCTGGATTCTGCTGCAAAGTATACTTTGACGGTAGTACCTCTGAATACGACTGCGGCCAGCACCTATTCCATGACTATAAGCTATAATGGGGAAGCTGCTGAAGCTGGTGCGTTCCAGAGTGAGTTGACATTGGATACATCCAAACTTCCGGAAGGCAGCAGCTATTTTACGGTACAAGTAGGCACATATGATACAGCGAAAGGGGCTTACTTAGCCAGCGAACTCTATAGGTTTAATGTGACGATGACAGGTGACTACCGCCCTGTGATTGATGCGCAGCCTCAGTCAGTGGCAAGCACAAAGAGTTCGGTGAAGAAAGCCAGCCTGACAGTGAGTGCTACAGCGACAGGCAATGGCACCCTTTCTTATCAATGGTATGAGGTTGGGGAAAACGGAGCAGAAAAGCTCACAGATTCCACAGCAACAGCCAGTACCTACAAGGCAAAGCTGAAAAATCTCGGTGTTCGGAGTTTTTACTGTGAAGTAACGAATACGGTCGATGGGAAACGCTATTCCGTAAACACGGATACTGTCACTGTTACAGTGTACCAGACCTATGTACAGTCTCTTGTTATAACTGAAGGCGGCAAACAAGTTTTCAAAGGATATGGCGATTGGCCCGGAAAGGAATTTGATATTACTCTGGAGTCCTTAGGCGCATATACTCTTACGGTGCTCCCCATGAATACGACCGCGGCCAACACCTATTCTATGACTGTAAGCTATAATGGGGAGGCTGCCGAAGCTGGTACGTTCCAGAGTGAGATGACATTGGATACATCCAAACTCCCGGAAGGCAGCAGTTATTTTACGGTACAAGTAGGTACATATGACACAGCGAAAGGGACTTACTTAGCCAGCGAACTCTATAGGTTCAATGTAACCATAGAGTCTGATTACACACCAACGATTACGGCACAGCCTCAGTCTGTAGCATCTGAAAGAACATCTCAGAATGCAATTTTGACGGTCGAGGCATCCGTTTCACGAGGCGAGCTGTCATATCAATGGTATAAAGTCGGTGAAACCATAGATGAGAAGTTGAGCGATGGGCAAGCATCGACAAATACATATACGGTTCCCATGCTGACGATTGGGTCCAATAGCTATTACTGCACTGTAACAAATTCGATTGGTGGAAAGACTTTTATATGTAAAAGCGAAATTGCAACTGTGACTGTCTATAAACCATATGTACGTGCATTGACGCTAAAGGCAGACAACTATACCGTATCGCATAATCCTGGCAGTTGGAGTGGTGGAAACTTTGATGTTGAAATCAATGATCGGAACGACTATGAAATTGGCATTGTGGAAGTTTCTTTCATGGGTAATGAAACATGCAAGACAACAACTGCATATAATGGAGAAGCAGGAGTACGCACTGACTACAAGACAGAGATTGCTTTTGATGCCAGTAGAATACCGTATGGTGAAGGTGGCCAATTCTCGATTGAAATTGGCCAATATGACGATGATAGTTGTAGGTATATTTTCAGCGAAAAATATATTTACAACATTTGTAAGTTTCCTGGGATAAAAGCCATTGATGTGTCCGAAAATGGTAATCCACTTTTACTTGCAAATGATCTTTCTGCTGTCTCCAATATGAAAGTGACGCAGACCATGACAACGCAAGTAGCTTCAAGTAATGCAGTTACAATACGTGTTTCTCCAATTCAGGATACAACAAAAGTCTATATTGGCAATTTAGCGGAATCTAACACAGAGATGACAATCAATCCTTCAGATTATCCGGCTGTTTACGAAGGATCGTATCCCTATGCGTCGATTCCAGTTAAACTTGTTGCCCCTAATGGAACAGAGCGGGCATATACGGTCCTTGTGCGAATCGAGGATACTCGAATCAAAGTTGACAGTCAGCCTGCGGATATTACATGCTATACTAGGGATAAAGTTTCGTTAAGTGTAACGGCAACCACACTGGATGGAAGCACACTCTCCTATCAGTGGTACAAAGATACCACCAATGGAGCAGAGCTGATACAAGGTGCGGTGGGGGCAACGTTTAATCCAGAAACGGATACGGTCGGCACATTTTCTTATTACTGCGTTATTACAGCCACGCTAGACGGGGAAAGTTATTTTGTAACATCGGGCAGTGCAACAGTAATAATTAAGGATAGCAGCGACTTTGCGCCAGTTATCATTGCACAGCCAGAAAGCAGAATAAACTGTAACCAAGAGGATAAAATCACTCTTTCCATTGATGTACTTGATCCACCGAAAGGTGTGTTGAGTTATCAGTGGTATCATTCGATTCAGGCGATAGAGGATGAACCATCAGCAAAGACAAAGAATTATCAACCCCCTACGGATGTGAATGCAACAGATTCCTATTACTGTATTGTAACTAATACTGTAGACGGAAAAACGTATACAGCCACTTCAAATGAGTCCATGGTGACTGTTGCACTTACTAAGTATATCCACGCACCAAACATATTTGGACAACCTGGAAGTTATATTTTGGACTATAACAAACATATGGTTCTCGGTGGATATGCGGCAGTTGCTAAGGGAAATTCAATTCCAGCATCCTTTAATGTGCGATTTGAGTATATGGACTATGATACGGAATCCACAGTAGCCCTATACCACTCTACGATGAATACCTATGAGGACGCTGAACTTGTAGAGAATGCAATCTGCAGGTTAAAACGAAAGGGTGGAATGGGCACGGTAGATGGAGGCTGGTACAGAGACTACGAAATCAACCCAAACACCGCCTACCCCACCGGTGAACACTACTTCTACGTCGTAATCACCTTATCCCCCAGCGACAAAAATTCCACCGTCGAACCGGTATCCACGAAGTCGGACATCCTGAAAATCGACTTCACCGAACGTGAGACAACCATGGATGGTGCTGGCACGGAACAGAACCCCTACATCATCAAGACAACGGAGCATCTGTCTGAAATCCAGAAGATGGTCGCTGACGGCGATTCCTTCGCCGGTGCCTACTTCCAGATCGCAAACGATGTTTCGCTGCCTACGAGTTGGACGCCTATTGGTACACGGGACACTGCCTTCTCCGGTAATATTGACGGCAATCACAAGAAATTGACGGTCCCGGCTGGCGAGAAGCCATTGCTGGGCTGCATCAACGGTGCCTCCGTCAAGGACCTGGATATTTACGGCGAGCAGATTGAAGGGGCGGGCCTGGTCAATGACTTTACCGGTGTCGGCCTGTCCGGCAGCGCCATCGTCCTGGACAACGTAACCCTGAAAAGCGGCTCCAAAACCCTGAAATCCGGCCTGGTAGCAGCTGGTGCCGGCAACGGCTACGCTTCCGCCAGTGCGGGCTTCGTTATGACCATCCGCAACTGCACCATCGAGAGCAATGTTGTGGTCGGCTATACCGGGACGGAGAGGCAGATAGGTTCCTTCGCTGGGCGATTCCAGGGAACCATTGAAAACTGCACCAGCTCCGCAACGGTCAAGGGCAAGGACTATGTGGGCGGCATCATCGGCACCAGAGACAACGCCATGGCCCAATGCGTCGTCAAAAACTCCACCTTCCACGGCACCGTAGAATCCTCCGGCTCCTACGCCGGTGGTATCGTCGGAGGCGGCTACGACAACTCCACCGCCCCCAACGGCGCTTGCCCTACCATCCTGGCCTGCACCGTGGACGGGACCGTGAAGGGCAACGAGCGTGTCGGCGGCATCTTCGGCGGCGACGGCTTCGTGGCCCAGACTTGGGATAATGTGGTTGGCTCCATCAGCGCCAACAGCTTTACCGGCAAGGTCAGCGGCAATAAGTATGTCGGTGCCATCATCGGCTACCGGGACAGCCTGAACCGGTACGACAACATCTCCGCCAATACCTACTCCGCAGGCTGCGGTGCGGATAGGGGCATCGGTTTCGTGAAGTACCTGGATACCAGCTATTCTAACCCCACAAAGATGAATGGCACCATCGTATTCAGCACGGAGGGCACCACCAAAGATTGCCCGACAGTTACGGGTTGCGCCTGGAAACAGGATCACAATCGTACCGACGATCCTCTGGGTAAGGATGCGGACAAGCTCTGCAAGAAGATCGGCGGCAGCTCCGCGGACCCCATCTGCTACGAGCTGACGGTCAGCGGCAGCTACAAGACCGAGTATAACCTTGGTGAGGAGCTGAACCTGAACGGCATCAAGCTGACGGCCACCTGGACGAACGGCACCACCAGCACCTTGTCCCTGGGCGACGTTACCATCGAGGGCTATGACAAGAACACAGTGGGCAACCAGACGATTTCTCTGAGCTACGGCGCTGCTGTGACCTACATTACCGTTACGGTCAAGCCCGTATCCACCAAAATCACCGTCTCCGTCACCATCATGGGCGATTCCAAGCACGGCACCACCTCCTCCCCCCATGGCCTGGCCCGCGGCGGCCTGACCACTTGGGCAAGCGAGAGCGGTGTGGAAGCGGATACTTCTGAAACCGTGTGGGATGTTCTCCAGAGAGTGGCAAAGAAGCACAACATCACCTTTACGGCCAGCGACGACAACACCTATCACACTGTTTACATCAGTGCGGTCAACGGTCTGGGCGAATTCGACAACGGCAATAACTCCGGCTGGATGTACACCGTCAACGGCAGCCATCCCGAAGTGGGCGTAGCGGCCAAGTACCTGAAGAACGGCGATAACATCATTCTGCACTACACCGACGACTACGACTACGAGGAGGGCGGCAACAAGTACGGACAGAAGCCCAGCGGCGGAACGACTACTGGTGGCACTACCGGCACCAGCATGATTACCACCGCTGACCGGAACAAGGCGGCGGCTGTGGACAAGCTGATTGAGAAAATCGGCACCGTCACCAAGGACAGCGGCCCCGCCATCGAGGCGGCCCGAAAAGCCTATAATGACCTGACCCCGACTCAAAAGCGGCTGGTCACGAAGCTGAAAGAGCTGACCGACGCTGAAAAGGCCTATGCGAAGCTGACGGCCACTGCCGAGGATCAGCAGAAGGCCAAGGATGTCATTGACAAGATCAGCAAGATTGGCAACGTCACCAAGGATTCCGAACAGGACATCAAGGATGCCCGGAAGGCTTACGATGCCCTGACGGACCTGCAAAAGCTGCTGGTTGACAACTACGAGACCCTGACTGCGGCAGAGACGAAGTTTGCTATGCTGGATACCCTTGGAAAGGTCAGCGAGCCTTACATCAGCACCGGCGAGTACATGGAGGAACTGGGTACTCCCAATGTCGGCGCTGTTGGCGGCGAATGGATGGTCATCGGCCTGGCCCGGTCCGGACGGACAGTCCCCGGCGTGGAGGATTACTACCAGAAGGCTGTGGAGTATGTGCAGCAAAGCATTGACCCCGACACCGGACGGCTCCACAAGGCCAAGTCCACGGACAATTCCCGAATGATCCTGGCCCTGACGGCTATCGGCAAGGATGTGACCAACGTTGGCGGCTACAACCTGCTGGCTGGCCTCAGTGACCTGGAGTTCGTCAAGTACCAGGGCAACAACGGTCCTATCTGGGCACTGCTGGCACTGGATTCCGGCAACTACCCCGTGCCCTCCGGCGGCACCACCACACGGCAGGCCCTCATTGACGAGATTTTGAGTGTGCAGACCTCCGACGGCGGCTGGGCCATCTCCGGGGACCGTGCCGACTCCGACATGACCGGCATGGCCCTGACGGCTCTTGCCCCCTACTGCAAGAAGGACCCGACTGTGAAGCAGGCCATCGACAAGGCCATTGCAAGGCTTTCCGAGATGCAGGACGATGACGGAGGATTCAGCACCACTTACGGCGACGGCAAGTATATTGCCACCAGTGAATCCACCGCACAGGTTCTCACCGCTCTGTCCGCTCTGGGCATCGATGGGGACACCGACTCCCGGTTCGTCAAGAACGGAAGCTCCGTGGTTGACGCACTGCTGCGGTACTATGTAAAGGGCGGCGGCTTCAAGCACATCATGGACGGCGAGATCGACGGCATGGGCACCGAGCAGTCGTACTACGCACTGACTGCCTACTACCGTTTCCTCTCCGGTAAGACGAACCTGTACGACATGACCGACATCATCGACATGGGCGGCGATGTGGTAACTGTGGAACCCACCGTTCCCGCTGCCACCGAACCTGCCCAGGCCAATACTCCCTGGTGGATCATTGTGGTCTGCATCTTTGGCGGCGTTGGCTGGGGTATCGTCATCGGCGTTGTCCTTGTTCCCAAGCTCAAGAAGAAAGATTGATTTGACCTCGCTGGGGGTGGGTTACGCCGCCCCCAGCAAAGAAAAATGCTGCATGTCCATTGGTGGCGGCAGCTCTGCCTGTGTGGCAGAAACCAATTAACTCAACGAAAGCCGGATCATCCCACGCTGCTCAGGATTCCCCCTCTGAGTTTGCCCAGCGACGGATGGCCGGTTTTTGTGTCAATGAGGTGGAACATGAAAAAGAAGAAAACCGCGAACCTGATTATGGTTCTGATTATCGCAGCCATCGCCATTGCCGGTGTGGTGACTGCGTTTATGCTGAAGACCAGTACCGGCGACGGTCTGGGCAGCCAGTATCAGATCCGGGAGCTGAAGGACAACGCCGTCATTACCCCCGGTCAGGAGGATCATGTCTGCACAATCACCATCGTCTGTGACACCATTCTGGACAACACCAATAATCTGAACGAGGAAAAGGCACCCTTTGTTCCCATAAACGGAACGATCCTCCCCAAGACGAAGGTCAGCTTTGCGGAGGGGGATACGGTGTTCGAGGTGCTGAACAAGGTCTGTGAGGCCGCGGATATCCAGATCGAATACAGCTGGACGCCCATGTACAACAGCTACTATATCGAGGGCATCAACCACCTGTATGAGTTTGACGTGGGGCCGGAATCCGGCTGGATGTACAAGGTGGACGAGTGGTTCCCCAACTACGGCTGCTCCGCCTACAAGCTGAAGGATGGGCAGGATATCGTCTGGTGCTACACCTGCAACGGCTACGGCGCGGACGTAGGCGAAGTGTGGATGGGGTAAACGGGTACATACACCCCGCCGCTTCTTCAGCTCCAACAGCTTCTATACCACCGCCGCCCACCGCATGAGCCGTCATGTGTTTGACGGTGCTATAATCGCGGAGGACGCCATTCATCTCTATAAAAAACAAGGAGGCAGCAACATGAAGAAATCTCGCATTGCCACGCTCCTGATATTTCTGCTGGTTATCCCGGCCACGCTGTACTTTGGTCTGCGGCTGACCGGCAGAGCTTACTATCTGACCAGCACTCTGGTCATTATTGAAATCATCATCCCGTTCCTGCTGGCCTTTGAAAGCCGCAGACCTCAGGCACGGGAGCTGGTGGTCATTGCCGTGCTCTCGGCTCTGGCTGTGGCCGCGCGGGTGGCCATACCGATTCCCAATTTCAAGGCGATCTTTGCCATCATTATGCTTTCGGGTATCGCCTTTGGCCCGGAGGCGGGCTTCCTGGTGGGCGCGGTATCTGCCTTTGCCAGCAACTTCTTTTATGGGCAGGGAGCCTATACCCCATGGCAGATGTTCGCCTACGGTGCGGGGGGAATGCTGGCGGGCTTTCTGTTCGCCAAGGGCAGGCTGCCGCAAAAGCGCTGGGTCATGGCCGTGTTCGGCTTTCTGGCCTGTGTCCTGTTCGTCGGCCCACTGTTGGACACCTGCACCGTGTTCCTGACCCTGCCTGTTATCAACGCTCAAACGGCATGGCCGCTTTACATCTCTGGTTTCCCGGTGAATATCAGTCAGGGTGTCTGCACGGCTCTGACCATGGTGTTGTTTGGCCCCGCGCTGCTGGAGAAGCTGGATCGGGTGAAGCTGCAATACGGCATGACGGAGGACGGCAATGGGGTTTGAAACCTGCCATCCGGCGGTGAATTTCATCTTCTTTGCCGCCGCCATCTATGGGACTGTGAGTTTTATGCACCCGGTGTTTCTGGCAATAGTGTACGCCGGTGCCTTTGCCTACAGCGTCAAGCGTTGCAGCAAGCGGGCGGTGGCCTTCAACCTGTGCCTATTACCGCTGATTCTGGTATTCGCGCTGTACTACAGCTCCTATCACCATTTCGGTGTCACAGTGCTGAGACAGAACTTCATCGGCAACAACCTGACGGTGGAAAGCTTCGTCTACGGTCTGGTGATCGGTCTGCGGTTTGCAACATTGTGCATGTGGCTGGAAGCTATATTCCGCGTGGTGACTTCGGACAAGGTGGTATACCTCTTTGGCAGGGTCAGTCCGAGGCTGTCGCTTTTCCTCACGATCCTGCTGCGGTTCATTCCCAGAGTCGGTCGGGAGGCGAGGAAAATCAATCTCGCCCAAAAGGGCATTGGCCGGGGCAGCAATCAAGGGAATGTAGTCCAAAGATTCATCAACTGTCTGCGGATATTCTCCATGCTGATAACCTGGATGATCTCGGCTTTAGCACTGGAATCCGATTCCATGCGTTCCCGGGGCAGCCTGCTCCGTGGCCGGACGGCTTTCTCTATTTACCGCTTTGACAACCGGGACAGGGTATTTGTGATTGCTCTGTTCAGCTGCATCACCCTGACGGCCATGGGCGTGATTCTGGGAGCCAGCAAGATGTGGTACAACCCCAGAATCATCTGGCGGCCATTAAACGGAATTGGCGTAACAGCGGCCATCGGTTATCTGGCGCTCTGCCTGCTGCCCCTTGGGCTGGAGCTTTGGACAGAGTATCGGTTCAATAAAGCAAGGAGAATTGCATGAACAGAGAAAAGCTTTTCACTATTGTGCTGAACTGGGTGCAATTGCAATTTTGGCAATACTCTCACTATGACCATCGCGAATTAAAAGACTCGTAGCATCCGGATATTTTGAGAGCCTGAGTAGCTACGAGCCTTTGCACTTTATGTGATTGAATTGCTGCGTGCCAGACGATACGTGCGGCGGTACAAGAGGTCAGCTAGAAAACTCGCTACCTACTCGAATGCTCCAGCGCTCTGCGAATGTGCAACCATTCCACTTGCAGCCCTTCTTCATTTTTGACGATAACTCGCTTTTGCTCGATTGCTTTAATTAGGGCCTATCTGAAAACTCAAACCTCATATATAAATTGCACAAAATCCAAA
>OLSK01000774.1_pt1 | contig 26821 bp, 24 predicted proteins | sample 1672781 | NCBI WGS metagenome assembly OLSK01 (sample SAMEA3136723, study PRJEB25190) | human gut metagenome | biome: human gut; feature: human-associated habitat; material: faeces | place: Austria | collected 2013 | reverse complement strand
GAGCAGAAGCAACTCCTTCGGAAATAAGCCGAAATTCACAAAAATTTGAAAAGCATTTTTCGTGAATTTCTTCTTATTTCTCGGAGTTAAACACTTCTGTCCCAACCTCGCTCTTTCAGGAGTAAAAAATGAAAAAAGGTTATTTGGGATGAGTAAACTATATGAATCCAACCTTAAATCTAGCTTAAAAAGAGTTCATTTTAAGAATGAAAAAATCTATTGTTATACGTAAAAAATAGTTAGATGTCTTGGATCAAACAGGCCCATCCAACTATTCTTTGAATTTGATATATATTACTTTTGCTGTTTATATAAGTAGTAAATCCAAAGAATCAGAAGTAAAGAAGATATCAGTAGTCCTGCGGTATTCTTCATCAGGACAATGGGCGTTTCCCAATGTCGAAAGGAAAAGATTTGATAAGTGAAGTAAGCGCAAGGGAGGCTGGCAACTAAAATGGAAAATTTTTTCTTCGTCCATTTTATGTAGTAAAAAAGGATGCTCAACATGATAAAAAAAGGAATATAAAATATCAGTTGTCCGATTGCAATCATATAACGCCTCCTATTATTTAAAATCCCTGATACAAAATAACACTTTGTGAGATTATACGCAAGCGATACGTGGAAGTTTTCTTTATAAATGTTGTTTTTTTCATTCTTTTGATTATCTCCTCTGTTCTTGCTATAATTGTGTCGAAAGAAAGGATGAAAATTTCATGGATCAAGTAATGTTAGAAGTCGATTTACATTTAGTAAACAATATCCGCGTCATTTACTATCTTGTAAGTAACAGCGTAGAAAAAAGAGTATTAATCAACAAAATCAACGGGATATTAGCAAAAAAAGATGTTCATCATTTTAGTAATGGAGAAGATAGCTATTATAGTATTCCAGTTGAGAAAGTACTTTACACAACGGTGAATGTAAGGAAGGATCTCGACACAAAAACAGTCCACGACCCAATTTTTACCACTTATTGATGGGGAACGGAGGAAAACGATGAATCCATATGAAGCACTTATCCAGGATTTGATTGATGGGAAAATTGAGAAAATAGATGTCAATAGAGAAGATGTCATGCTCTTTCGTGAAGCATGGCTCAAATTAGAGGATCGTAAATATGTTGTAGGTAAAGCGCTACTCAATGGCAATGTAACTTATCATTATGATCCAACACGTTTATATTAAGTAAGCTGCTCGAAATAATCAGTACGAAAAGAGAAGATCCAACTGCCACAAAATGTTTCCTAATTTGTGGCAGTTGGATCTTTTTTGTGGAGATCGGGTTGTACATCTGTCTGTTTTTTGTTCTATTTCATCATACACACCATCTTTTTGACAACAAACATCTGAATACATTTGTTTTTTTATGGAGTATCTGCTATTTTCTGAGCCAAAGTATGAGAGAAAATTACAACCATAGACGGATGATCCTTTGTTTTTTTATTTATATAATGGAAAAGTAATCAACTAGGAGGGAAAAAAATGAAGGTATTAAAGATTTTAGTCGGCATTGCTTGTATGGCCGGTGTTATGTTATTTGGTTTAAAAATATATACGCAACATTCTCATAGCGAGATGGCAGGAGTCATGGATCAGCTAAATCCCCTTGTGACTAGGGGAGAAGTATATGTGAAAACCACGAAGCCTGAAGAGGTCAACTCTTACGGTACAGCTAAATATGTCCAGACGGCTGCCGACAGTGACGGAAATGAACGGACAATCGAATATAATGGCATTTCAGTTTTAAAAGAGAACTGCTATTTAAAAATCACGAATAAAGGCGCACATGTTGAAACTTACGAAGAAATAGACAAACAAGCAGTACCAGAAAAAGCATTAGCAATTATTGGATAAACTATATTTTTATTATGTAAACCTACGAATGGTTAAATCATAAACTCGTTGTTTTTTTGAAAAAACAAGCCACATCATCTAAGAAATAGACGAAGCTATTTCGGATGATCTGGCTTGTTTCGCGTAGTGGTGTGTTTTTCACTATTTTTATTGGGATGGCAGGGTTCGAACCTACAATTGCTTGATTCAGAGTCAAGTGCCTTACCAGTTTGGCTACATCCCATTCAATCAACAAAAATAGTTTAGCACTTAATTAAAAAAACGCAAGTTATTAATCTTTTGTGTAGAGTACTTCTTTAAGTAGGACTACTCGTTTCTCTATTTTTTTGATCAAACTGGACGGAAGAGAAATCAACGTTGCTGCAGATAATACTGTAGTAAGAAGCAGATATTCTTCCTGTTGGTTGCCGAGTATTTGATAAATTGTAGCTAAGCGTTCAATATACTCAAAGCGCGTATAACCAGTTCGAGTGATCAAAAATTTTAAAAGATCGATCGCTTTTGAATAGTCTTTCTCAGAATAATAACTGAGAGCTTGACGATAAAGTTTTATTTCCAGCTCATTGAGAGAAGCAGGGCTATAGCGGTTTGTCCATTCTTTTACTGATACTTTTCGTTGAACATTCCCTTTGGTATCTCTAACAAAAATAATCGGCATGTCATTTGGGTCTATCTTTTTATGAATAAATCGTTCCATTTCCCTTGCTCCTTTCTCTTTTTCTTTAGCTAGAGTATAAGATACTTTCAAAAAAAATACTAGCTTTTCTTTAAAGTCAGCATTTGGCCGCCCATTGCCGTAAAAATTTTATTGAAATCGTTTATTGGAACAGCTCGATTTTTTTCTCCATAAGGATCATTGACATAGATCGTTGTATCATCATAACCTGTGACCACACAAGCGTGTATCAAAGGGGTTACTTTGACTTCACCATTGTTGGTTGTCCATGTTGTGAAATCACTGTCAGTAGGTACCTGAAAATCAATAGTGACAGAAGTCCATACCGGTTCTTCTTTTTGCAACGCTTTTCTGATATCTTTCAAGGTCGCGTCTGTTTTTGGTTCAGTATAATAATCTGTGCCGACGATTTCTTGAGCTAAAGCAGCAATAGGAGGAACATAGACGCCCATTGCCCAATCACCGCCAGTAATATCACCAACGAAGCCTTCATTTGGATCACCGTGAGTACCGTCTGCATTGAAGACAGGGACATAAGTCAACTGATCTGCTAATTGGTTTTTCGTCGTAGTGTATCCATAATAAGCTAAAAGCATCGAAAGGGAAGTTACTTCACATCCATTTTCTAAAGCGGGTGCATCAAATTGATTTTCTAAAGGAACATCAAGCAAGACTTCTTTTTTTTCTTTTGAGGAGGAGTTGCTGACTTGTTCTGCTGTGGAGAGAGAGGCTTTCTCACCCTCGTTTCGATGCAGAACGTAGTACGTGCTAGAAAGAAAAATCAATGCTAGACTACCTAAAAACATGATTTTTTTTGCGTGTTTTTTTTTCATTAGAATACTTCCTTCGTCTAGTCTGTCATATAGTATAATGGTTTTTATTTAAAAACAAATGAAATTTGACTTTTCTAATTAAAAAAGAACAAGTTTCCCTTAAGAAATAACGATTGTTCTGTAAAATAAATAAAATATTTTGACTTGCCAACTGTTTTAATTGTGAAAACGAAATCAATACGCTATAATGCCAATAAGGTTAAAGAACAATTAATAAAAAACGAACTTTTAAAGACAATGAAAATTGAGATAGTACTACTACTTTTTTTGAGGATTATTCGTCTATAAGAGTTTTAGCAGTTTAGGAGGATTTTGATGACGGAAGAAATGATCAATTTAGGAGAGCAATACTCATGTAAGCCAATCGGGTTTACACAGACAGTCGTTGGCGAAGTAGTTTCAAAAATGACAAACTGTGCCGTAGTCAAAGTTGCTCAATGCGCTTCTGAGGACCAAGATTTACTAGAAGAAAAAGCCAGTATGGTTGTGGCAAAATATGATACATTTGAATAAGAAAGAAAATATGGACATGCAACAACAGGTTTGATGCTGCAAGTCCTTTTACTATGTAGAGGTTTATTTCTTTTTCTGGATGTGAGAAAAGGAAAGAGGTGTAGGTAAATGATTAGTCTATTTACGATATTATTGTTTTTATTTGTACTAGCGATGTGCTTGTTTCTTTGGCTTGTCCGCAGAGAAATCATCTATAAGACAGTTAGAAATCGCTGGGTATATTTAGTGGTGCCTTTCTTAGCTATATTAGTGTTATGGTTTACACTTATCAGTGAACCAAGTGTAGATGATTTAGCGAAAGGGATTTTATCAGCATTAGTCTTCATCAGTTTTCTACTCGATAGTCGGGGGATAACGGAAGAAGGGTTAGTGTTAAATAGTTTTGATAAGCGAGGAGTGCCGTTTTCTGAAATCAACAAGATTGTTCTTTATCAGCCCAAAGGTTCAAACGAAATCAAAATGAACTTTTTTCGTAATGGTTGGCGGGGTCCACTAATGAAATTCTCTGTTTCGATGGAAGAATTAGTTTCTTTTTTAGCGCAACATCTAAATGAGGATGCTGAGATCGATATCATGATCGATTCAGATGAAGGATAGTGTGTTGTTGTGAACAAGCATAGAAGAGATCATGATTTAGAAATGACCTTAAAAAAGCTAGGTAGTTACGGTTTTCGTAACTACCTAGCTTTTCTTTAGGATGCTTGTTTAGTCAAATACGCGGAAACGATCTTCGTCATTCATGTATTCTTTTTCGCCAGCAGGTGTTTCTGGTGAACCGAATACTAATTGAGCGCGTAATTTCCAATTTGAAGGGATGTCCCATTCTTTAGCTACAGCATCATCAATTACTGGATTGTAATGTTGTAAGTTAGCGCCTAGTCCTTGGTCTGCTAATGCAACCCATGTATTTGCAGTAGCGATCCCGTTTGATTGTTCTGACCAATCTGGGAAATTATCTGCATATAATTCAAATTGTTCTTGAAGTCCTTTGACTACATCAGTGTCTTTAAAGAATAGAACAGTTCCGTATCCGTTTTTAAATCCGGCTAATTTGTTTTGTGTGTTTGGGAATGCTTCAGCAGGTGTCAATGGACGAAGTGCTTCTTCAGTCATTTCCCATAGTTTTTCATGTGCATCGCCAAAAAGAATCACGGCACGAGTAGACTGTGCGTTGAATGCTGTTAGGCTTTCTTTGATTGCTTCTTTGATCAATGCAGTTAGTTCGTCATTAGATAAAGTGACATTACGTCCTAAATGATAGATAGAACGACGGTTTTTCAATGTATTTGTAAAAGTTGTCATGTTAAAATCTCCTTTGATTGCGTAGTGCATATTTTTTATGAGTACAAAAAGGAGTATATCATCTTACAAAAAGTAAGTAAAAAGAAATGCTCAGTAAAAAGAAATAAATTTTTTCTCTATGAAAAATGAATCGAACACAATAAATAAGGGAACGGTTACATTGCGATTAAACGAACTTCAATTCGCTTTTTCAAGATTGACATCTATATAATTATTAAATTCGTATATGTTTTTTCTTATTATTTTCCAATCGTTTTTTACTGATTTTTATAGAAAATAAGTATATATTTCTAAAATAAGTTTTTTAGCTATTTTTTTCGGGAAGTGTATATGTTATTTTCTGAAAATTTAAAGAATTGGGGTATAGATTATGGAAAATCAGCAAGACAAAGGCTTCTTCGGCCAGCCGAAGGGGTTGTCAACACTGTTCTTTACTGAAATGTGGGAACGATTTAGTTATTATGGTATGCGTGCATTACTTATCTACTATATGTACGATACTGTTACAAACGGGGGCCTTGGATTACCTCGTGCGTCAGCATTGGCGATCATGTCCATTTATGGTTCATTGATTTATATGTCAAGTATCGTTGGTGGTTGGGTTTCTGACCGCGTTCTAGGTGCGAAACGGACAGTGTTTTTCGGTGGTATCTTCATCATGCTTGGACACATCGTTCTTGCTTTGCCATTCGGAGTTTCTACACTGTTTATTTCAATGGCTTTGATCATTATTGGTACAGCCTTTTTGAAACCAAATGTTTCGGGAATGGTTGGACATCTCTATTCGAAAACAGACTTGCGTCGTGATGCAGGTTTCTCTATTTTCTACATGGGGATTAACTTAGGTGCGATGATCGCTCCAATCATTGTAGGAACGCTTGGTCAAAATTATAACTACCATTTAGGTTTTTCACTAGCTGCTATCGGTATGTTCTTCGGTTTGTTGCAATATGTGATCCAAGGACGTAAAACGTTGGATGGTGTTGGAACAGTCGCACCAAATCCGTTGTCTCAAGAAGAACGTAAAGGATTTATCCGCAACTTAGTGATTGCGTTGATCGTTATCGTAGCTATTTTTGGTGGTGCACAAGTTACAGGACATTTAACAATTGATTTCTTTATAAATACAATCAGTGTCTTAGGTATTTTGTTGCCGTTGTACTACTTTATCAAAATGTTGACTTCAAAAGATGTAACAACAGATGAAAAACCAAAAGTTTGGGCATACATCCCACTATTTATTGCAGCAATCATCTTCTGGTCACTACAAGAACAAGGTTCTTCGATTTTAGCGTTGTTTGCTAGTGAACGTACACAATCTACATTGTTTGGAATGACTATTCCAGCAAGTTGGTACCAATCATTGAATCCGATCTTTATTTTTGCACTAACACCAGTATTCGTCACATTATGGACAAAATTAGGGAACCGTCAACCGTCAACAGTGGTTAAATTCTCTTTAGGACTACTATTTGCAGGGTTGTCTTTCTTATTGATGATGCTTCCAGGTATGCTTTATGGAACATCTGGTAAAGTTAGCCCATTATGGTTGATCGGTAGCTTCTTGATCGTGGTTATCGCTGAATTATGCTTATCACCAGTTGGTTTATCTGCGACAACAAAACTTGCACCAAAAGCATTTGAATCGCAAACGATTGCCATTTGGTTCTTAGCTGATGCTTCATCGCAAGCAATCAATGCGCAAATCGCTCGTTTCTACACACCAGGTACAGAATCAATGTACTTTGGAATTGTCGGTGTGGTAGCAATCGTTGGAGCTGTTTTACTCTTTACGATCAAAGAACCAATCAAAAAATTGATGGGATCGATCCGTTAATCCATAAACATTAAAAAGAGGCAGTCGTTTATCGATTGTCTCTTTTTTTATTGTTCAAAATAGAGATGAAAGAACAAATGTTCACTCATTTTTGCTATAATAGATAAGAAACGGAATTCGATCATTAAGGAGGAGGAAAATGACTTTACAATTTATTCTTGGAACGAATCGGAAGGATCATCGCGCCACGTTGATCGCCGAAGCGATGGAGTGGCTGGCGCAAGAAAAAGACCATCAAGTATTTTTCCTTGTACCTAATTATAATAAATTTGAACAAGAGCAAGAGATCTTGGCGCAGTTGCGTAAAGAAAATGGTAAGGAAACATTCAGCACAACGAACGTTCAAGTCTTTAGTTTTTATCGTTTAGCTTGGTATCTGTTAGCACAAACGACTCTATTGTCTGGCAATGAGCTTTCAGAAGCGGGTTCGGCAATGATCTTAAGGCAAATATTGGAAAAAAACGAAGAAAAATTAACGATTTTTCGTGGGGAAATCAATAAAAAAGGCTTTATTCAACAATTGCAGGATCTTTACAATGAAATGCGTGTGGGAAATATTTCTCCAAGCGATCTAGTTCTTTTCAAAGAAGAGAGAACACCAAAGGAAGAAGACCAGCAATTGAAATTAAAAGACCTCCAGCTTATCTTCTCTGAGTTCGAGGAGGAATTGATGAAGCGGGCGCTTAAGTTTGAAGATACTTTGACTGTTTTAGCGAGCTACATGAAGACGCTAGATATGGAAAATGTCAAATTTATCATCAGCGGTTTTTCTCGATTGAACGCACAGGAATACCAATTGTTGCAACTCATGATGGAAAAAGGGCATTTAGTCGTGGATCTGGTACTTGATCGACCTTATATTGCCGAGATGCCAGAAGTACTGACTTTATTCCATGAAACTGGAAAACTGTATTTTCAGTTGATCACTAGCGCAAAAGAACGAAAAGTGCCGGTTTTTGTTGAAAAATATGCTGTCGATCGAGCACTGCCACCTGCATTGCAGAGTGTATTAACGGTCTGGGAAGATACTTCAAGCAATAAAAAAGCCAAGCCGATAAAACTGGGGCAGCAAGAAGACTTGCATATATGGGAGGCTGAGAATCCAACTGAAGAAGTCAGACAATTAGCTGTTGAGATCCGCCGATTAGTCAGTGAAGAAAATTATCGTTATCGCGATATCCAAGTCTTGACGAAGGAGATGGGGCTTTATGCGAATCTGCTGCAACCTATCTTTAAAGAAATGGCGATCCCTTACTATGTCGATGAAGATCAGCTGATGGAGAATCATCCGCTCATTGAATGGATCAATAGTTTGTTTGCATTAGATCGTTATGCGTATCGTTTGAATGACATCATGCGTTTTTTCAAAACAGAGCTGTTCATCTGCCGACAAGATGAGGTACTTGATTTAAAAAATTGGCAGGTGATGCGAAACCAATTCCGCACAAAACTGGATGTGACAGAAAACGTCGCATTAGCATATAACTATCAGGGAACTTATTGGACGAAAGAAAAGGACTGGCAATTTGTTTCCTATGATTTTGAAGCAGAACAATTAGAAGACGTTCAAAAGTTAGAAAAACAATCAAACGAGATCCGCCACTTCTTCAAAGAAATGGTTCCTCCTTTTTTTGAAAAAATCAAAGAATGTAAGACTGGACAAGAAGGTGCGTCCGTTTTTTACCAATTTTTAGTTCAGAGTGGTGTCCAGCAGCAATTACTGTTTTGGCGCAATCAGGAAATCGAACGTGGGAATCTAGCAGAAGCAAGGAACCATGAACAAACATGGGAAGCATTGATCGATCTATTGGATGAATATGCGTTGATCTACGGAGAAACACCATTTGATTGGAGCTTGTTCCAAGAAATCATATCTAGCGGATTAGAGAATTTAAGCTATGGGAAGATCCCAACGGCAATAGATCAGGTCAGAATCAACCGTTTGGAACTTGTTCGGCCAAACCAGGCGAAAATCACTTTTGCCATTGGCCTAAATGATCAAGTTTTCCCTGATCGTCATGAAACGAAAGGACTGCTTTCAAGTGAAGAAAGAGAAACACTGAACGCAAGATTGGGAGAAGAACAGTTTCTATTTGATCCAGCTAAAGAAACGATGTCCTTCGAGCCTCTACAAGCCTATTTCGTCTTTTCTTCTGCTACGGAACGTTTGTACTTGAGTTATGCGGAAAGTTACGATACGAATACATTGAAAATGTCTCCGTATCTACGTCGTATCCTTGAATATTTAACGATCCCAATCGAACGAAAAGAACATCTCCACTTGGATGGCGATCCTAGTTGTTATGTCGGCACGTATCGAAGTGCGATCAATATCATCAATGGTGTCTATCGTTTAGCTAAAGAAGAGAAACAACCACTTGCTGCTTACTGGCAGGAGTTGCGGACTGTCGTCTTACAGTCGAGATGGCGTAATTTTGCTTTGCGTATTTTCGAAAGCCAAGATCATTTAAACGTACCTGTCTCACTGCCGCAAAAGATGGCAGAAGAGCTTTATGGCAAGGAAATCTATACGTCGATTTCCAGAATGGAGAACTTCTATAATTGCGAGTACAAATACTTTGTACAGTTTGGGCTGAAACTCAAAGAACGGATGGTTTATGGCCTAACGCCAGCGGCTACTGGAGATTTTTACCATGAGTCGCTAGACCGTTTCTTCAAATTGCTTTTCTCAAATCAGTTGTCATTAGTTGAAATGACGGACAAACAGCGAAAAGAATTTACGGAAAAAGTACTGCAGGAAGTGTTTGGCGAATTACGTTTTGAGATTCTGGATAGTTCTGCCCGTATGAATTACATTCGTTATCAATTGGGGCAAACGATTCAAAAAGTAGCTTGGGCGTTGCAAAAACAAAGTAGAAATACTGGGTTGAAACCATTGCAGACAGAGATTTTATTTGGTCAAATCGCAGGTGCAAATGGTATCCCTGGCTTAGAACTTCCGTTGAACAATGGCGGGAAATTACATGTACGTGGAAAAATCGATCGAGTGGATGTCGCTGTTGAAGCAGAAACATGGTTGAGTGTCGTTGATTATAAATCTAGTGGTCGTTCCTTTGATGTGACGGAAGCATATTATGGGATGGCAATGCAATTATTGACCTACTTAGATGTGGCATTGATGGATGCGGTCCGTCTCACAGGCAAGGCAGCTGTTCGTCCTGCAGGTTCCTACTATCTGCATGTCCATAATCCGGTACTGACGGATACTAACGAAGTAGAAAAAGACACATTGAAGAAATTCAGCTATGATGGTGTGTTTGTCGATGATCCAGGATTGTTGGAAGTGTTGGACCATTCTTTAGAAGCTAAAGAAAATTCTTTGATCTACCCAGTGAAAAAGAATGCGAAGGACGAATATCAAAAAGGAAGTTTCAGCAAAGATAAATTCTATACAGAAGAAGAGTTGCAGCTTTTTATGGCGCATAACCGAGCGAATATGCGTTTAGCGGGAGACAAGATCACATCTGGTGAAATCAAGCTGAATCCAGCATATAAGGACAAAGAACGAATTGCTTGTCAATTTTGTCCGTTTAGAAGTGTATGCACATTTGATGTGATGCTGAAGGAAAACAACTATCACCGCTTAGAAAAATTGAACAAAGAAGAAGCACTGCGTAGAATACTAAAAAGGAGCGAAGAAGAGTGAATCAAATTCCTTTAAAACCAGAAAATGAAAGATTTACCGATGAACAATGGCAAGCTATTTTTGATCAAGGAGACAACTTGCTTGTTTCAGCTTCAGCAGGTTCTGGGAAAACAACAGTACTTGTACGCAGAGTCATCGAGAAATTGAAGATGGGGGTCAATCTGGACGAGTTGCTGATAGTGACGTTTACCGAGGCGGCCGCACGAGAAATGAAGGAACGAATCCAGGAGGCACTACAAGAAGCAGTCAATACAGAAAGTGATCCCATTCGACAACAGCACTTCACTAAGCAGTTGGTCCTATTGCCAACGGCCAATATCTCAACATTGCATGCGTTCTGTCTGACAGTGATACGCCGTTATTACTATTTGATCGACATTGATCCGGTTTTTCGAATGTTGACAGATGAAACTGAAACGATCTTGATGAAAGAAGATGTCTGGGATGAATTACGAGAGGCGTTCTATGCTGAAAATAGGGAAGAATTTTTCCGATTGACGATGAATTTCTCGAATGATCGTTCAGATGATGGCCTAACCAATCTGGTCTTTTCACTTTATGAATTTGCTCGTGCGAATCCTGATCCAGAAGAGTGGTTAACAAAGTTAAGTGAGAGTTATCGCTTAGAGAATGGACTCGCTGATTCTGACCTATACAAAACACAGCTTCGTCCGCTGATTTTAGCTGATATGCATCAATGCGTGCAACTGTATGAGGAAATGGTGCAATTAGCACAGGAAGAAGGTCTTGAAAAAATGTACGATCAGGTATCTGGTGAAAAAGGCCAGATACAAGTGATCTATGAATATCTGTTACAAGACCAGATTCCAGAAGCCTACTCTGGATTAGAGGCGCTGACATTCACAACGTTTAAAAGTAGTCGGAAAGCCGAATTGAAAGAACGCTCTGCTGAGGTCAAAGAGTTAAGAGACCGTGCAAAAAAAATCATTCAGCAACTTGGTAAAAACTACTTTCCTGTGTCACCAGAACAAATGGAAGAGTTGACCCAAAAAGCATATCCGTTAGTGAAAGAAATGACAAAAGTCACAAAGGCATTTATGAATGGTTTTAGCCAGCGTAAACGTGAAAAAGGGCTATTGGATTTCAATGATCTAGAACACTTTGCTTTACAAATATTAACGAAAAAAACCGATGATACATGGTTGCCTAGCGAAGCCTCCGATCATTATCGCAAGCAATTCAAAGAAGTCATGGTGGATGAGTATCAAGATGTCAATCAGTTACAAGAAGCCATTCTTTACTGGTTGCGTGAACCAAATGAAACAAACGGTAACATGTTTATGGTAGGGGATGTCAAACAATCCATTTATTCGTTTCGTTTAGCAGACCCGAGCCTATTTATCCAAAAGTACGAAGCCTTTTCTAAAACAGAAGGCGGACGTCGTATCGTTTTAGCAGAAAATTTCCGTTCCAGAAAAGAAGTACTTTCATTCACAAATTTAGTCTTTGAACAAATCATGGACCCAGTAGTAGGTCAGATTTCGTATGATGATGCGGCAAAACTTGTTCTTGGTTTTCCGGATTTTCCAGAAACTGAACAATTTGAACCAGAAATATTGATTTACGAAAAAGAACAGGAAGAAACGACGATCGAATTGCCAGTGGATGATATTTTAGAAGACAAAACAGAAGGCGAATTGTTCATGACTGGATTGAAGATCCGCCAATTGATCGATGAAAAATTCATGATCTATGATAAAAAAATGAAAAAAAATCGACCTATCGAGTATAGAGATATCGTTCTTTTGACCCCTACAAAGAAAAATAATCTGACGATTTTAGAGATATTCAAGACATTTGATATCCCTTTGGAAATGAATGACGCCCAGAACTATTTTCAAGCAACAGAGATCCGAACGATGGTCTCTTTACTGCAATTGATCGATAACCCTTATCAGGACATTCCTTTAGCATCTGTTTTACGTTCACCGATCGTTGGATTGATCGAACCAGAACTTGCTAGAATTCGTTTAGCAGATCGGTCACATACGTATTATGAAGCAGTACTTGCTTATCAAGCTGAACATACAGACGAACTTGCAGATAAGCTGAATCATTTTGGTGAACAGTTGGAGATATGGCGCGAACTAGCCCGCCGTTCTTCCATCACAGATCTTTTATGGTCTATCTATTATCAGACAGGTTACTTAGAATATGTAGCTGGGTTGCCAGCCGGGGCGCAACGCCAAGCAAATCTCTATGCGTTAGTCGATCGGGCAAAATCTTATGAAAAAAGCTCATTCAGAGGTCTTTATCAGTTTGTACGATTCATCGAAAAAATGCAGGAAAAAGACAAAGATCTTGCAGAACCAGTTCTTGCATCTGTAGATAATGCAGTGCGTGTCATGACGATCCATGCAAGTAAAGGGTTAGAATTCCCAGTTGTTTTTCTATTGGATATGACAAAACAATTCAATCTCCAAGATTTAAGAAAAAGATATGCCTTTGAAGAAAAACTAGGGGCAGGTATCCGATACATGGATCCTGATACGCGCGTTCTCTACGACACATTGCCCTATCAAGCAATAAAATTAGCTAAACAAAATAAATTATTGTCTGAAGAAATGCGTAAATTATATGTAGGATTGACACGCGCCGAACAAAAACTGTTTATCGTGGGTTCTTACAAAAATAAGGAAGAAACGTTGAAAATCTGGTCAGAAGTGGCTAACCAAACCTCCCTTGTTTTAGAGCCGTCGACTCGTTTGAAAGGAAAAGGCAGTTTGCTGAACTGGATCGGTTACAGCTTGATGCGTCATCCTAAAATGAAGGAATACGCGGAAGATACAACGGTCCATAATCAGTTGGGACAGTCGGAAAGCCGCTTTTCGATCACATGGATGAAGCAACAAGATATTGTAGAGAACCGCCAATCATTGGCAAGTGAGACGAAGAAAGAACTTGAATCAGTGAAGGTAGATCAAACACCACTTCAAGAATCATTGAAAGCCCGTTTAGCTTACAGTTATCCCTACAAAGCATCGACCCAGACAACAAGTTACCAATCCGTTTCAGAAATCAAGCGTTTATTTGAAGATCCAGATGATACGTCTGATTCCAAACTAGTTTGGGAAAACAATGAAAAACGGAGATATAATCAGCAATTCCGTTATACACAAGACACTTTGGCAGAGCCGAAATTCTTACAAAAAAGCCAAAAAATATCTGCTGCCTCTATTGGAACAGCTACACACTATTTATTGCAGTTGCTTCCATTAGAAATGCCAACGAGCGACTCCATCCGTTCTCTCTTAGAAGAGTTGGTCGCTAAACGGCTAGTCGATGAAAAAGTCGCTAAAAAAATCGATCTTTCTGGTATTTTGTGGTTTTATCAGACTGACCTTGGGAAACGGTTGGTGCAACACAGCGAACTAGTGAAACGAGAACAGCCATTTTCGATGCTCTTGTCTGCTGATCAAGTGTTCGATCAGTATCCAAATGAAGACGATGAATTGCTGATCCATGGGATCGTCGATGGCTACATCGAATTTCCAGAGTTTATCGAGTTGTATGATTTCAAAACTGACTATATTTCAAATGGTGAAAATCAAGCTGAAATAGAAAAAATCGTCCAAAAATATCAAGGACAATTGAATTTATACAAAAAAGCTTTGTCAGAAGCACTAGACAAACCAGTGACAAATGTGTATCTTATTTTATTGGGTGCGAAGAAAATAATAAATCTTAATAAATAATAATAATTGAGCAACTGAGACTTACACTTTGTAAGTAATATGCTATACTCTAAAAAAGAGGTGAGTAAGATGGAGCTAACACAGACAGAATTCACTCTATGTCCTAAATTTGAAAAAACTTTTTCGATATTAGGAAAAAAATGGAATGGGTTGATTATCGATGTATTGCTCGAAAACGGTCCGCAACGCTTTGTTGATCTCGCAGCGAAAATACCTATGGTGAGTGATCGCGTTTTAGTTGAACGATTAAAAGAGCTCGAACGAGAACGAATCGTCACAAGAAACCTTTCATGTAATGATTCTGGTCGTTCTGAATATATGCTGACTGAAAAAGGCGCAGATCTCCAAAAAGCAATGGTCCAATTGCAAGTTTGGAGTGAGAAGTGGGTCACTGAGGAAGAATGCAGTTGATTTTGTTTAGAAAATCTTGTAAACTAACGTTAGTTGAATAGATAAAGAACGATGACGAAAAAGAGTAATTTGGATAAACCTGACCAGGGAGATCTGTCATAGACTGTAAGCAGATCCTGTGTTTGAAAAATGAAGTTCACTTTCCGAGTTCGTCTGATGATCCAGACCGGCAATTGTCGTTAAAGAAAGTAAGTGTACGGTTTCGACCGTAAATTAGGATGGTAACGCGAAGACCTCGTTCCTTTACAGGAATGAGGTCTTTTTTTGTATTTGAATTTTGAAGGAGGAAACAGGCAAATGTCTTTACAAGCACAACTAGAAAGCTTGAAAGAAGCTACAATCGTTAAAATCACGACTGCACAAGATTTGAAAGAATTAAATCAAATCCGTATAGAAACTTTAGGGAAAAAAGGACCAATCACTGAAGTCTTACGTGGAATGAAAGATCTTAGTCCAGAAGAACGTCCTAAAGTAGGGAGTTTTGCAAACGAGATCCGTGACCTCTTAACAGCTGAAATCGAGCGTAAAAAACAAGAATTAGAAGAAGCTGCATTAAATGCTGCATTAGAAAAAGAAACGATCGACATTACTTTACCAGGTCGTCAGGTAAAACAAGGAACACGTCATATTTTGACACAGATCATGGAAGAAATCGAAGATATTTTTGTGGGAATGGGTTACCAAATCGTTGAAGGAAATGAAGTGGAATCAGACCATTACAATTTCGAACGGATGAATTTACCGAAAGATCATCCAGCCCGTGACATGCAAGATACTTTTTATATTTCTGAGGATATTTTGATCCGTACGCATACTTCACCTGTCCAAGCACGTACAATGGAAAAACATGATTTCTCTAAAGGTGCACTTCGAATGGTCTCTCCAGGAAAAGTTTTTCGTAGAGATACAGATGATGCGACCCACAGCCACCAGTTCCATCAAATTGAAGGACTAGTAGTTGATAAGAACGTTACGATGGGTGACTTAAAAGGAACATTAGAAGTCGTAATGAAAAAAATGTTTGGGGAAGACCGTGAAATCCGCTTACGCCCAAGCTACTTCCCATTTACGGAACCTTCTGTAGAAGTAGACGTGAGCTGTTTCAAATGTGGTGGTGCTGGCTGTAATGTCTGCAAACACACTGGCTGGATCGAAATCTTAGGTGCAGGGATGGTTCATCCGAATGTCTTGGAAATGTCAGGAATCGACCCAGAAGAATACTCTGGCTTTGCCTTTGGCCTTGGACCAGATCGAGTGGCAATGTTACGTTATGGTGTCAATGATATCCGTAATTTCTATCAAAATGACTTACGTTTCTTAAGTCAGTTCAAAGGGGAGTAAAAAAGCATGTTAGTTTCTTATAAATGGCTAAATAAATATATCGATCTATCAGCAGTTTCACCAAAAGAACTGGCTGATAAAATGTCTGTGACAGGGATCGAAGTAGAAGGAATCACTGTTCCAGAAGAAGGTTTGAAAAAAATCGTCGTTGGTGAAGTCATGGAGTGTGTGCCACATCCAGATTCTGACCATTTGTCGATCTGCCAAGTAGATATCGGTGAAGAAGAACTGTCACAAATCGTCTGTGGTGCACCAAATGTGAAAAAAGGGATCAAAGTGATCGTTGCTTTACCAAATTCACGCATTGCAGGAAATGTAAAAATCAAAAAAGGAAAAATGCGCGGACAAATATCAAATGGAATGATCTGTGCATTACAAGAAATTGGTTACTCTGATAGCGTCGTTCCTAAAGAGTATGCAGAAGGAATCTATTATTTGCCTCAAGATGCGGTCAATGGAGAACCAGTCTTTTCTTACCTTGATATGGACGATGCGATCATTGAGCTGTCGATCACACCAAACCGTGCAGATGCGTTATCCATGCGCGGAGTTGCCTATGAAGTGGGAGCAATCTATCGTCAAACACCGAAATTTGCAGATGAAAAACTAGTTGAAGTTGCGCGCAAAGCAGCGGATAAAATCGATGTAACCGTAGAGGATCAAGAATTAGTCCCTGCCTACCAGATTCGGATCATTGAAAATGTCAAGATCCAACCAAGTCCGCAATGGTTGCAAAATCTATTGATGAATGAAGGCATTCGTCCAATCAATAATGTCGTGGATGTCACAAATTATATCTTGCTCTTATTTGGACAGCCGCTTCATGCATTCGATTATGATAAATTAGGTTCTAAAGAAATCGTTGTTCGCCATGCAAAAGACGCAGAAACAATGATCACATTAGATGGAGAAACTCGTAATTTGACATCAGATAATCTAGTGATCACAAATGGAAAAGAACCAGTTGCATTAGCTGGTGTGATGGGTGGCCTTGACTCTGAAATCACAGAAACAACGACAACAGTCGCGCTGGAATCTGCCTTGTTTGATCCAGTTTCAATCCGTCGTACAGCAAAACAATTCAATTTGCGCAGTGAATCTTCTGCACGCTTTGAAAAAGGAATCAACAAAGCAACGGTTGGTGAAGCAAGTGATGTTGCTGCTGCCATGATCCAGTCACTAGCAGGAGGAGAAGTACTAGAAGGTGCTGTCAAAGGTTCTGAATATCAAGCAAATGAAGTAGAAGTATCGATCACATTGCCGCGAATCAACCAATATCTAGGAACAGCATTAACAGTAACTGAAGTGAATGAAATTTTTGAGGCGTTAGGTTTTGGTTATCAAGTGACTGGGGAGACTTATACGGTCGTTGTTCCACCTAGACGTTGGGATATTCAAATCGAAGCTGACATCATCGAGGAAGTTGCTCGGATTTACGGCTATGATCGTTTGCCTTCTACATTGCCTAGCGGAGCAACTGTCGCAGGAAGTTTGACGAGTGAACAAGCAGCCACACGTAAGATCCGTACTTTATTAGAAGGTAGCGGATTAAGTGAAGCAATCAGCTATGCATTGACAACAGAAGAAAAATCTCGCCAATTCACAACAAAGGAATCACAGATCACAAGACTGGACTGGCCAATGAGTGAAGAACGTTCTGTCTTAAGAATGAACTTGATCAGTGGTCTATTGGATAATGTCAACTACAATGTGGCAAGAAAGAATAGTGATGTAGCGTATTATGAAGTAGGTCGTGTCTTCTACCAAGAAAATGATCCGTTGACACACTTGCCACAAGAAGTGAAACATGTTGCTCTAGCCTTGACAGGGACATGGCAGGAAAAGAGCTGGCAAGAAAAACCTGAAACAGTTGATTTTTATACGATCAAAGGTGTATTGGAAAACTTGTTTGAACAACTAGCAGTGGCAGATGAAATCTCTTATCAGCCAACTACTACCATGAAAGACATGCATCCCGGAAGAACTGCGGAAATCTATCTAGGAGAAACGTATCTTGGTTTTGTCGGTCAAGTTCATCCAAACACAGCAAAAGCATATGATATTCCAGAAACATATGTAGCGGAATTCGATTTGTCTTCAGTAGTGTCAGCCGCTCAAAAAGGGATCACCTTCCAAGCAGTGACGAAATTCCCAAGTGTGACACGTGACATTGCAATGTTAGTGAAAGAAACAGTGACAAATCAAGAAGTAATGACTGTCATTCGTGCAGCAGCAGGGAAATTTTTAACGAGTATCCAATTGTTCGATGTCTATCAAGGACAAAATATCGAACCGGGATATAAATCGTTGGCGTACAGTTTGACGTTTACGAACCCAGAAGCCACAATGACTGATGAAGAAATCAATCAAGCGATGGCTAAAGTAGAGAAAAAACTGACCGAAACAGTCCAAGCAAATATTCGATAATAAAAAAACAATGACTAAATCGTACTGATTTAGTCATTGTTTTTTTGTTTATCCGATTAATTGAAGTAGTTGATACCCATTGCAGTTTTGACTTCTGCTAATGTTTTCGCTGCTACTTTTGCGGCTTTTGCGCTTCCTTCACGAAGAATCGCCATGACCGCATCTGGATCTTTGGCTAACTCTTCACGACGGGCGCGGATCGGCGCGAATTCTTCTTCTAAAACATCGATCAAGTAACGCTTGATCTTCACATCACCAAGTCCGCCACGACGATAATGAGCTTTCATCTCTTCGATTGCTTCTTTATCTTTTCCAAAGACATCTAAATAAGTGAAGACCATATTTCCTTCAACTTGTCCAGGATCTTCGACATGGATATGATTTGGATCAGTATACATACTCATAACTTTTTTCTTCACGACATCAGCAGGATCAGAGATATAGATTCCGTTGCCTAAAGATTTACTCATTTTTCCGTTACCATCAATACCAGGTAAGCGACCCATTCCTTTTGGTGGGAAAACACCTTTTGGTTCAACTAAGACATCACTGTACGTATGATTGAAACTTTGCACGATTTCTTGTGTTTGTTCTAACATTGGTTTTTGGTCTTCACCTACAGGAACTAGATTTGCTTTGAAGGCTGTGATATCAGCTGCTTGAGAAACGGGATAGATAAAGAACCCAGTGGGAACACTTTCACCGAATTTCTTTTGTTCAATTTCTGTTTTGACTGTAGGGTTACGACGCACACGACCTACGCTGACTAGATTCAAATAGTACATCGTCAACTCTGCTAATTCTGGTATTTGAGATTGAATAAAGAGCGTAGATTTTGCTGGATCAAGTCCTACTGCTAAATAATCGAGTGCAACCTCTAAGACATTAGAAGATACTTTTTCTGGGTTTTTAGCATTATCAGTCAATGCTTGCATATCAGCGATCATCACAAATAGTTGATTGTTCTCATCTGCTTGCATGTCGACACGTGTTTTTAATGAACCAACATAATGGCCTAAGTGTAATTTTCCTGTTGGTCGATCGCCTGTTAAAATAATATTTTTCAAAAAAGACACCTCTTTACGATTTCTAAGACTAAGCACTTCATATCTTACCGTTTTTTAGAGGAAGACACAACAGTTGCCAATCAAAATTCAAGTAAAATAGAGAAAAAAACGGTAAGATAGTCAAAGACTTGCTGGAAAAAGTATCTAGGAAAGTTTCAAAGAAACTTTACAAGTTGCTTACCTATCAGATATAATATGTTCTATTATATATCTTTAAAGGAAATCTTACTAAATAATAATGGGAGTGTAATGTGATGGCAATGATTAAATTTGATAACGTAGAGAAATACTACGGCAAATTCCAAGCTTTGAAAAACATAAACCTTGAGTTTGAGAAAGGGGAAGTCGTCGTTGTCATTGGTCCTTCTGGATCTGGGAAGAGCACTATGCTTCGATGTATCAATGGATTAGAAATGATCACTTCTGGAAAGCTGCTGATCAATGATATCGATTTACATGATAAAAAGACAAAGTTAACAGAAGTACGTAAAAATGTTGGGATGGTTTTTCAACATTTCAATCTTTATCCAAATAAAACTGTGTTAGAAAATATTACTTTGGCACCAATCAAAGTGTTGAAACAAGATCAGGCAAGTGCTGTAAAAAATGCAGAAAAATTTTTGAAGAAAGTCAATATGTTAGATAAAAAAGATTCTTATCCATCAATGTTGTCTGGTGGTCAACAACAGCGTGTAGCGATTGCTCGCGGACTTGCGATGAATCCTGAAATGCTGCTTTTTGACGAGCCAACTTCTGCACTTGATCCAGAAATGATCGGTGACGTTTTGGATGTTATGAAAAAATTAGCACATGATGGCATGTCAATGATCGTGGTTACTCACGAAATGGGATTTGCTAAAGAAGTAGCAGACCGCGTGATTTTCATGGCTGATGGAGAAGTGTTAGAGGACAGTCGTGATGTGAAGAATTTCTTTGAAAATCCAAAAGAAGAGCGAGCAAAACAATTCATCAGCAAAGTAATCAATCATTAATCATCAGTAGGAGGAATAAGATGCGTAAAAAATCGATTATTCGTTTATTTTTCCTTTTAGGGCTCATGTTTCTGGTATTGACTGGCTGTAAAGGAAAAAGTGTTGCAAATGAAAACATATTAGAACGTAGTAAAAAAACCGATACGATCGTTTGGGGCGTAAAATATGATACCCGATTGTTTGGTATGATGGACATCAAAAGCAGCAAAGTAGAAGGCTTTGATATTGATATTGCTAAAGCAATCACTGAGAAGATTCTAGGCAAACAAGGGAAAGCGGAATTTGTGGAAGTGACATCTAAAACACGTATTCCCCTATTGAAAAATGGGAACATTGATGCAATCATTGCGACGATGACGATCACGGATGAACGAAAAAAACAAGTTGACTTTTCGGAAGTCTATTTTGATGCAGGGCAGTCATTACTTGTCAAAAAAGGAAGTCCAATCAAAAGTGTGGATGATTTGAACGCGGATACAACGGTATTAGCGGTTAAAGGTTCAACTTCGGCCATCAATATCCGAAAACATGCGCCAGATGCAAAGATCCTTGAACTAGAAAACTATGCAGAAGCTTTTACAGCGTTGCAGTCAGGTCAAGGGGATGCGATGACAACAGATAATGCTATTTTATTAGGGATGGCAGATGAAAATCCTGAGTACACTTTAGCTGGAGGAGCGTTCACGAATGAGCCATATGGGATCGCGATCAATAAAGGGCAGAAGGATTTCTTGGATGCTGTCAACAAAGCGTTGAAGGATATGCTTGCAGATGGCACGTATGAAAAAATCTACCAAAAATGGTTCCCAGGTTCAACGCAAGGGAAAGTGGATTAAGGAGGAAAAAGAATGGGTGAATTGATACAAACATACGGATCCACCTTCGTAGATGGATTTAAAATCACGATTTATTCAAGTATCTTAGCCTTGTTATTCAGCTTGATCATCGGTACATTGATGGCAATTTTCCAATTGTCGAAAAATAAACTAATCAGCGGTTTAGCAAAAGCTTATGTTGAATTTTTTAGAAATATTCCGTTATTGATCATTGTGATGTTTTTCTATGTCGTTGTTCCACTCTATTGGATCAGCTTTGACGGATTCCAGGCAGGAACGATCGGTTTGACAATCTACACATCTGCATTTATTGCAGAAACAGTGCGTTCAGGGATCCAAACAGTGCCAAAAGGTCAAACAGAGGCTGGATTGTCCGCGGGTCTTACTTATTCGCAGACGATGCGTTATATCGTTTTGCCTCAAGCATTTAAGATCGTGGTACCGCCGCTTGGCAACCAGTTTATCAATTTAGTAAAAAATTCTTCGATCTTGGCCATTGTTGCCGGTTTGGATCTAATGTATCAAGGAGACTTGATTGCGAGTGAAACATTCAATACATTCGATACGTATATCATTGTTGGGTTCTTTTACTTAGTGATTACTTTGCCATTGTCTTATTTGATGGTTTATCTTGAAAAAAAATGGGCAGTTCGTTCATAGAAAGGGGAGAACAGAATGGATTTTAGTGGCGCTTTTTCATGGATGAATATCCGCTTTTTATTAGAAGGACTAAAAGTCACGGTAGAAGTATCGTTGTTCTCGATCGTTTTTAGCTTTTTGATTGGCGGTTTGACAGGGGTCATCCGTTTCTCGAATATTCCTTATTTTTCAAAAATCTTAGGATTTGTGATCGATATCATACGAAATCTACCGTTATTGCTGATCATCTTTTTCACGTATTTTGCTTTACCGCAGATTGGGATTCAAATGAATATCTTCTGGTCAGCTGTTGCAGCTTTGACGATTTTTGAATCAGCAATGTTATCAGAAATTTTTCGTGCCGGGTTGAATGCTGTTCCTAAAGGACAAATGGAAGCGGGGCTTTCTACAGGACTGACTTATGTTGAAACCATGAGAACCATTGTCTTACCGCAAGCCTTTAAATCAATGATTCCTGCTATCGTCAGCCAATTGATCTCATTGATCAAGGACACTTCTTTAGCAGTGATCATTTCATTACCTGAATTGACACACCAAGCACGAATCATCTATGGGCAAAACACGAATTATGTCTTACCGATGTTCGTCGCGATGACATTCATGTACTTCGTTGTTTGTTATGCATTATCATTGCTTTCTTCTTATCTAGAAAGAAGCAAATACAGTTATTAAACCAGCCAAAATCTAGGCTATCTCAAGCTTTAAAGGGAAGCATAAATCCACGATCATTAGAAAAAACCGCTATTCGTAAAACGGGTCATTTTACGAGTAACGGTTTTTTTTGAATGAAACACATGTGAAATTTACTTTAGCAGCGACAAAAGATATTTTGCAGTTAAGCTTAAGTTATCGATTTTTCTTAATAAGTTTTGTTTTGACATCTTGTCTAAAAAAGTAAGTAGCATTATCTCTGATAAAATGGCAGAATATAATCAAAAAGCGATCAGAGATTTCACTAAGTCTAATTGGATGTGAGGAGAAGTAGAAATGGAGATACAGACGAAGCGTCTCAGCATACGGAAGTTTGTTTCTGGAGACATCGATAGCTTTATGGACTATCGAAACAATGTTGACTGGATGCGTTATCAAGGATTTAAAGGAAAGTCAAAGGCGTTCTACGAAATTGAATTACTTCATGATGTCTCTTTGGAAAAAGGGCTGCAGCTTGCAATCATTCATACAGACAAAAAGCAGTTGGTGGGGGATATCTATTTGAGAAAGGAAAATGATACCTATTGGATCGGGTATACTATTCATCCACAATATGCCAGAAACGGCTACGCATCAGAAGCAGTTACTGGAACCATAAATTGGGTCATCGATCAAGGAGGCAAGGTGATCAAGGCGGGTGTTTTACCAGAAAATGATGCTTCAATCAGGTTGCTTGAGAAACTTGATTTTACTTATGCGACAAAAATAGAGGACGAGTTGATTTATACCTATAACTTGTATCAACGGTGACCAAAATCTATATCTAACCATGTTATATGTCTGTGGCAAACCTGATTTTTAGATTTGTCCCACATTCGGTTTTCAAATAATAACTATAGAAATAGCGGACATCAATTAAGAATGTAGGACTTGAAAAATAAGGGCAAAAAGTCCACAATAAGGAAGATAGAATTTATTGAAAAAAGGATGATACGAGTGACTGATAAGCGCCCAATCGGTTTTATTGATTCAGGGGTCGGCGGCTTGACCGTAGTGAAAGAAGCCTTGAAACAATTGCCAAACGAAAATATTTTATATATGGGAGACACTGCACGTTGTCCTTATGGTCCAAGACCCGCAGAGCAGGTCATCAAATTTACGTGGGAAATGACAAACCATCTGGTGGAGCAAGGAATCAAGATGTTGGTGATTGCTTGCAATACAGCGACAGCGGTTGCGTTGGAAGAAATCAAAGAAACGCTTCCCATTCCAGTTATCGGAGTGATCCTACCTGGAACAAGAGCGGCAGTGAAGAAAACAAAAAATAAAAATGTTGGTATCATTGGTACACTAGGAACGGTAAAAAGTGGTGCGTATGAAACAGCCCTTAAAGAAAAAGTACCGGAATTAGTAGTGACTAGTTTGGCTTGTCCGAAATTTGTTTCGGTAGTCGAAAGTAATGAGTACCATTCATCAGTGGCAAAAAAAATAGTAGCGGAAACCTTGACACCGCTTCTCTCTAAAAATATCGATACGCTTGTTTTAGGATGTACACATTATCCATTGTTGCGTCCGATTATTCAAAATGTCATGGGAGAGAATGTTACACTGATTGATTCAGGAGCTGAAACAGTAGGTGAAGTATCCATGTTATTAGACTATTTTGAAATCAGTAATTCGCCAAAAAATGGCAGAGAGATTTGTCGATTTTATACAACAGGTTCTGCGAAACTTTTTAAAGAGATTGCAGAAGACTGGTTACCGATCGACCATATAAAAGTAGAACATATTGATCTAGGAGGAGTATGAGACATGCGTCATGATGGAAGACAGACACAGGAGTTAAGAAAAGTAACGATCCAAACAAATGTTTTTAAACATCCGGAAGGTTCTGTTATGATCAGGTTTGGTGATACGACTGTTGTATGTTCTGCAACGGTTGAAACCAGTGTTCCTCCTTTTTTGAGAGATACCGGTACAGGTTGGGTCACTGCTGAATACAGCATGCTTCCTCGTGCGACGAATACGAGAAACCGCAGAGAGAGCAGCAAAGGAAAATTATCAGGTCGAACGATGGAGATCCAACGTTTGATCGGTCGTTCTTTGCGAGCAGTCGTTGACCTAGAAAAACTAGGAGAACGTAGTATCATTGTGGATTGTGATGTTTTACAAGCAGATGGCGGGACGCGTACAGCAAGTATCACAGGTGCGTTTATAGCATTGAAACTAGCTGTCGACAAATTGCTTCAAGAGAAGAAATTAAAAGAAGACCCTATCAAAGAACACTTAGCAGCAATCAGTGTAGGGATTCTTCCAGATGGAACCTGTGCAACGGATTTAGATTATGAAGAAGACTCTGCTGCATTGGTGGATATGAATCTCGTGATGACTGAATCAGGAAAGTTTGTGGAGATCCAAGGGACTGGTGAAGAAGCCACTTTTGATGGCGAACAATTGAATGAAATGCTTTTTTATGGAAAAAGTGCGATTGAACAGCTGATCTTGGAACAAAAAAACAGCTTGTTTACTCCAGAAGTGTCAGATACTTTGGAAAAAGACAAGACAATCGTCATCGCTACTAGAAATGCAGGAAAAGCAGAAGAGTTCAAAGCGATGTTCGGTAAAGAAGGATACGAAGTGAAGACATTGTTCGATTATCCAGAGTTGCCAGATGTGGAAGAAACGGGTTCGACATTCGAAGAAAATGCACGCTTGAAAGCGGAAACGATTGCTCATTTACTGAATCAACCTGTGTTAGCAGATGATTCTGGATTAAAGGTGGATGCTTTAGGGGGCATACCAGGCATCTATTCGGCACGCTTTGCAGGGGAACATAAAAGTGACGCTGGAAACAATGCAAAACTCCTTTATGAATTGACGGAAGTACCAGATGAAAAAAGAACTGCCCAATTTCATTGTACGTTGGTTTTTGCTGCACCAAACAAGGATAGTTTAGTAGTGGAGGCAGAATGGCCAGGGAAGATCGTTAGGATTCCGCAAGGTGAAAATGGGTTTGGTTATGATCCGTTATTTCTACCAGATGGGTCTGATAAAACAGCAGCAGAATTACCAAGTGAAGAAAAAAATAAAAAAAGCCATCGTGCGCAAGCGATGAAAAAACTAAGCAAACAATGGAAAACATGGCTGGAAGGTGGGAAATAAGTGCGATATTTAGTAGTAAGTGATAATCATGGCGATCGAGATATCTTAGTACAGCTGGTCGAACGTTACCAAGGAAAGATAGATCATTTTTTCCATTGTGGGGACTCAGAATTATCAGCAGAAGATGTGTTGTGGAATGTTTTTAATGTCGTTCAAGGTAATTGTGATTTTGGTCCAGGATACGAAACAAAGCAATTTATCGATACAGGGGTCGATAAAGTATTGATTACTCATGGACATCTAGCGAATGTCCGCTTTGGCCTGAATCAGTTAGCGATGGCAGCTAAAGAACTAGGAGCGAACATGGTCTTTTTTGGACATACTCATCAAATCGGTTGTGAATTTGACCAAGGCATTCTCTATTTAAATCCTGGCAGTATTTCACAGCCTCGTGGCCCAATCCAAATCCCATCGTATGCAATTATTGATAGTACAGCAACCAAAATAGAGGTACAGTACTATAATCGTGCACACCAACCAGTAGAGGAATTGGCATTTACGTATGCACGCTAACTTAAAATTCTCTAATTTTTGCTAAAAAATCAATTGATTTTATGTTTTGTGCATCCGTTTTCGGTAAAATAAGATTGTTGAGTGAAATAGAAATGGAGGGCATCCGATGATTGGACCTATTGTAAGAGATTTATTACTACAAAATCAGGAAACTTTTTTGATTCCTGCTGAAAATGTAGCAAATGTGATGTATCAACATCCCTTATCACATGGGTTGCTCGTTTTATCGAAAGTTGGCTACACGAAGATCCCTGTTTTAGGAAAAGATGACCGTTTTGTTGGATTAGTTAGTCTATCCGATGTGGTAAACAAGATGATCGACCTTCAAACGATCAGTATGGATCCTTTAGAAGGGTTGAC
>OLSK01000768.1_pt1 | contig 26987 bp, 48 predicted proteins | sample 1672781 | NCBI WGS metagenome assembly OLSK01 (sample SAMEA3136723, study PRJEB25190) | human gut metagenome | biome: human gut; feature: human-associated habitat; material: faeces | place: Austria | collected 2013 | reverse complement strand
GGAGAGTCAGAATGAATAAAAAACTAAGAAAAATTATTAATTTTTATGGAATAGAAAAACAACTTAAATATTTTCAGAGTGAGGTATTCGAATTAAATGAAGCTATTATAAAAAAAAGAAATAAAGGTGCTATAGAAAATATGATCACAGTTATTTCTAATGGATTATCAGTGATATTAAATACAAAGACTGTAGACCCATCAAGAGAAAATATAAAAGAAGAAATAGCAGATGTTATGGTTATGTTAAAACAATTTCAATTATATTACAACATATCAACAGAAGAAATAAGAGGTGTAATGAAAAATAAAATTGCTAGACAATTAGAAAGAATTGATAAAGAGGCTAAATTATGAGAGAAGGTATGGAAAGAATAAAAATACTAGCATCAGATGTAAAAGATAATGCTGTTTTAGATTTTGAAAAAGAACTTTATAAATTTGCTAATGAATGTGCATTAAAAGGTATTGATATTGAAGAAACATTTGAAGCAGTCTGGAATCTAACAAAAGATGTTATCGAAGCTGTTAACAATTTAACTAATAAGAATTATGATTTTCTAAAAAAATGCTTAAATCATGGAAGTGATGATTGTTGATTAAAAGAAGGATTATAGAATATGCAATCTATAAAGGCGATAAATTTATAGATATAGGTACAGCAAAAGAATTAGCAGAAAAATGTAATGTAAAACCTGAAACAATTGAATTTTATGCCACTCCATCACATTTAAAAAGAATAGAAAAAGTAAAAGATAAATACAATAAAGGATTTATTTGTATTAGATTATCGTAGAAAGGAATTTATGAATAAAGAAAAAGAAAGAATTATTCCTCATATATTTGAGAATGTTGATTTTGAAAAATTGAGAGAAGAGCATTATAAAGATGAAATAAATAATTCTAACAATTTTTCGTATTGGTATCCTAAAGTAAAAGATTGCGGAATAAAAATGGTTAAAGCATGGATTTTTAAATTTTCATTTGAGGAATGGAAAATATTAGAATCAATTGAAGATGAAGATAGCAGAGAAAAAGCATTATTAATTTTAAAAGAAAAGTTAGAAAGTAATAAAGAAATTAAAAAAAGTCGATTATATAATATCAAGAACGGAGCTTTCAGTAATAAGTTTGATGCTAATGATTGCTTCAGCAATTATTATGATATTCCTGGAAAGTTTCTAAATATTCAGTATGCAGGTATGTGTTTTGATGCTGATGGAACTTCAGAGATGGTTATACGAGAGATTATTGGATATGATTATAATACAGTTCCCACAATTTATAACGGACTTCCTTTAAGACCGGAATATAGAGTATTTGTTGATTTTGATTCAAATCGAGTTTTGTACATTGTGAATTATTGGGATTACGATTATTGTTATAAGCATTTAAATAAAACAGATAAAATAATATTTGATTATATGAAATTATATTTAGAATCCGAATTTGAAAATAACAAAGATAAAGTTATAGAACTTATTGAAAAAAACTTAATACCTCACAATAAAAAAAACAAAGATAAATTATCTGGTATTTGGTCAGTTGACATCATGAAAGCAGATGATGATTATTATTTAATTGATATGGCTATTGGTTGTCAATCTGCATATTACGATTACAAAAAAATAAAGGAGTTGATAGAATGCAAAAATTAGAACAAGAAAGTGATAGTCATGAATTTAACTAAAGAAGAAATTGAATTTATGAAAAACTATGTAGAACGCGGTAGATTACTTGTTGAAATTGGTTTATTAGGTGAACAAGAAATAAAAATATGTAAATTATTTGTGAAAATATTACAAAACATTGAAAAAGGTGATAGTAATGTTAAAGATTAATTACAAAGGCTATGAAATATCACAAGCAAGTAATAATCATGTGATGATATGCAAAGATAATCAAATGTTATTTCATGCCCAATCGAACAAAAAATTAAACGAAGATGAATTAAAACAAAAATTAGAATTTTATTTTAAATTAAATGATTTAGTAGAGAAAGTTGAGATTTAAGATGAAAAAAGATTGTGAATATTGTAGAAATAGTTCTGAGTATCCTGGTGCAATCTTTGGATATTCTATAAGGACTCATGAATTAAAAGAAACACATGGATATTCTGTAAGTAAAAATTCAGATATAATTGACTATTTAGAATTATTTATTCTTAAAGGACAAAATGATAAAAAGGCTGGGCTAATGCTTGATAATATTTACGGAGCTAGGTATGTTGAAATAAATTATTGTCCGTTTTGTGGGAGAAAGATAGGTGAATAAAAATGAAATTAGAAATTGGAATGTTTTGTTATAACAAAACAAATCGTAAATTAGGAATAGGAAGAATAGTAAATTTTCAAAGTAATAATAATGTAAAAATAAGTTATAAAAATGAAATTGGATTTTCTTCGACAGGAAATGTAATAGCAAGCTTCAATATCATTGATTTAATTGAAGTAGGAGACTATGTAAACAAACATTTAGTTATAGAAGTTTACTTAAGTGGAGAAAGTAAATATATAAAACTAGATAATTCTTACGCAAATGGAGAGGGTATAAGAATATATGAAGAAAATATTAAAACGGTAGTTACGCGCGAACAATTTAAAAATAGGGAATACGAGGTAGGTGAATAAAAATGGAATTATGGATTAGAAGTCAAGATAAAGAAACACTATTAAAATGTAATATTATAGCAATAATACCTAATAGTGAAGATGGAAGTTATAAAATAGTAAATTATTTTGAAAATGGTCATTATATAATATTAGGTTATTATATTTCAAAAACAAGAGCATTAGAAGTATTAAATGAAATAGAAACAGAAATACAAAACTATGTAGGAACGGCAGCTCAAATAGTTTATGAAATGCCGGAGGAGTGTATAAATGCAAATCAATTGTGATAAACCATTTTATTTAATCGCAGAATATTGGCTAGGCAATTTTCGCAGATTTGTTAAAATTGGTGATAACAAAGAAGAAATTGAGAAAATATTCGAAGAACAATATATGTGGAAACCTAATACTTTTGGAATAACCGAAGAAAGCCACGTATTGCTAGAAGTCAATGCAAAAGTAATTATGACAGACCAAGATTTTCTTAATAAACTGAAAGGAGAATAAAAATGAAAAAGATATTATTATTAATAGTTCCATTACTATTAACAGGTTGTAATAAGCAAGTATTTGATTTTAAATACACATTTGATAAAGCATATTGTAATTACAATGGCAATGAATTTGAATTAAAAATAGATAAATGGAAAGATTATGATGGCGAACAAATCCAAATACAATCAAATGGAAAAGTTTATTTAATTAGTGCAAATAACTGTTATTTAATGGAGGAATAGATGATACTAGAAAAGAAACTAACTATTAAAGAAATATTTGATGAGATGCAGAGTTTAAAAGCAAGATTAATTAATCTTGCTGACATATATCATAGGTCAACAGCTAGCATAACGGCCATTACATGGAAAGATATTATTGTAGGTGGGGGTAGAAAAGGAGATATTATGCTAAACAAAGTAATAAAAAAAGAAGAATTAGAGAATAAATTTGATGCAGACTTAGCATCGTATAACTTTTATAAAGAACTTGCAATTGAAGAAATTCGAGAAATGATATCTAAAGAGTCTGTAGAATATTGTATAGTTTATTTTAGAGATGTAATGCATTGGAAGTGGAAAGATATTTGTAAAGTTTTTAATTATTCACTGAGACAGTGCCATAGATTATATGATAAAGAAAAAAATAAGTAAATGACACATTATGGCACACTATGGCACATTAGCTTATGCTATAATATGTAAAATGGAATAATTATATATTTCATTTATTACCTCACACGATTAGATTATTTTCTAATCGTTTTTTTAGGCGAATGGTGAAATGGTTATCACGGGGTTCTTATACAGCTTTATTGTAGGTTCAAGTCCTACTTCGCCTACCATTTTTATAAGTAGCATATTGAGTAAATATAATATATAAGACTATACAATGAGTAATATTCCTGATGTCTTATAAAAGGTAAAAGCTAACGATGGTGACTTTGGAATGTGGTAATCCATCTACCCGTGTATATTTACTTAATATGGTGCTTATAAAAGCACTAACTATAACACAAGTGGCTACTTTTTATGAGTAGCATAGAGCAAACAAAGTGAATACTGCGGTAAGTCTTTGGACACGTTCTCGAGGTGTTTGCTCTATGGTGCTTATAAATACTGAGTGAGGTTAAAACCCTCTATGCTGGTTTACAGTGTAGTCACCTATAAGGTGGTTGATTAATTATATTTATAAGCACTAACAACGCATCATAGCATGCCGAGGAAAACACATAAAATCCTGTGTTTGTAAAGATTTTATTAAAATTATTTAATTATGAGAGTCAATAAAGTCTTATTTTAGGTGGGGAAAACTGCTGGAAAACCCTAGATAACGAACGAAGCAGTCTACGAAATGTACGGAACTTAAATTTTTTCGTTGAGATTTAAGAGAGTACAAAGTAGTACTACCTTTTTAGGTAGTGTACTGATGATATATAAAAAACAAGACAGAGGTTTTTAACGTATTGATTTACGGTCTTATACTCAACCGAATAAGATAATCTTATGAAAAAGACTTATAGAGTATTAGTGAGCTTTGACACTTATGTCATTAGTACAGTATTTAAAAAAGAAAGGAAAGATGTAATATGAAAGTAATGATAAGTCAACCGATGAATGGTTTAACTGATGAAGAAATTAAAGCTGTAAGAGAAGAAGTAATTAAAGTTATTAATCCAGAATGGGAAGTATTAAATACTCTATTTGATATTGAATTTGATAATCCTATTTATTATTTAGCAAAATCAATTGAAAAATTAGCTGAAGCGGACGTAGTAGTTTTTGTTCCTGGTTGGGAAAAAGCAAGAGGATGCAAAATAGAATATGAAATTGCTAAAGCTTATGGAAAATTTATTTTGATTATGGGAACATAAGAACATGAAAATTATATTAGGAATTTTATTAATTATAATTCTGTTTATATTAGCTATTATAATCTCTATATTAGCAGAATATAAAGAAGAAATTTGGGAGTGTATTGAGTTTAAGGAGGATAATGATAATGACAAAAAATGAATTAATGGAAGTATTTAATAAATGTGAAAGTTTACACATGGGGATAAGATTAGAGTTGACTATGCCAAGACAACAAGACCCAGAGATAATAATCAATACTTATAAATCTCTTAATTCTAAAAAGGTATATTATGATAAGACATATGATGAAAATCTAATTCATAAAAACAATAATCAAATTAAAATAGTAGACGCCAGACCTATAGAAATAAAAAGAGAATGTAAAAGAATTACGATGTGGAGTTGATAAAATGTTAACTAATCAACAAAAATTATTTTGTCAAGAATATCTTAAGTTAGGTATGAATGCCACACAGGCTTACATGAAAGTATATAAGACATGTAAGAAAGAAGAAACTGCTATGGCGAATGCTAGCAGATTGCTAAGAAATGTTAAGGTAAAAGAATATATAGAAGAGCTACAATCAAAGGTAGAGGAAAAGGCTATAGTAAGTATAGAAGATATAGTAAAAGAACTGACAGCTATAGCATTTACTGATAGAACTAAAATATCTAAAATGGTGACAAAAGAAAAACAACTTGAAAAAACTACTTTGGTATATAAAGCTGTTGATTTTTCTGATACTGACACTTTAGATAATGAAACAAAAAAAGTAATAGCTGGATATAAACAAACTCAATCAGGACTAGCTGTAGAAACCTATGATAAAATGAAAGCTCTTGAATTATTAGGTAAGTATTTAGGAATGTTTACTGAAACGGTTAAAATAGAAAATCCTGAGGCTACAAAAATATTATCTTCGATATCTAAGCAATTAGGTGGTAAGAGTGAATGAGGAATTTCCTTTAAGTCAAAAATATATTGATTTTCTTAAATGCGATTGTAGCACAGAATTTTTAGAAGGAACAACATTTGCTGGTAAAACTACTGTAGGAATACCTAAATTAATGTTTAAAATAGCAAACTACAAAGGAACAAAGCCGAGTATAATTTCCGGATTAGATTTAGGTACAATTGAAAAAAATATAATAAATTCTGATAAAGGTCTAATAGAAATATTTGGTGATTATAAAGAAGGTGGATGTGTTGAATATAATCCTAATGGAAAAGGCAAAATAAGTTTGCCACATATTGTATTTCATACTGAAAATGGAAATAAAATAATTTATGTCTTAGGATATGATAATAAAGCAAGATGGAAAAAAGCTTTAGGCGGTCAAGTATATGCTTTATTTATAGATGAATTTAATATAGCAGATATGGACTATGTAAGGGAAGCTTTTATGAGAGCAGATTACAGGTTGTGTACAATGAACCCAGATGACCCTAACAAGGAATGTTATACTGAATTTGTTAATAAGTCTAGACCAATAGAAAAATATAAAAATGAGGGGCCAATAGAATTGTTGAAAATGTTAAATGAACCTCAAGTAGCTGATTGGACTTGGTGGTACTTTACATTTAATCATAACTTAAGCCTTAGCGAAGAAAAGAAAAAACAAATAATAGAGTCTGTTCCTGTTGGGACAAAGTTGTATAAAAATAAAATTCAAGGGTTAAGAGGAAAAGCAACAGGGCTTGTATTTAATATAATAGCTGAAAAACACATTATAAGTGAAAAAAAAGCAATGTTTGAAGATTGGGAAGAGACAAACCCTAGAAAGAGAAGAAAGTTTGTTAGATTTGCAATAGGATGTGATACATCGTATTCTAAAAAATCACATGATAAACTTACCTTCGAATTTGTTGGTATAACAGAAGATAGAAAATGTATTTTGTTAGAAGAAGAAGGATATAACAATAAAGATAGAGAAATACCTTTTGCTCCATCAGATGTTATACCTAAGTTAATTGAATTTGCTGAAAAATGTAAAAGCAAATGGGGATTTGCTAGATACATTTTTATAGATAGCGCAGATGCTGGAACAATAGCAGAAGCAAAAAAATATAAACGTAAAACTGGTTGCATTTATATTTTTGAAGGCGCATGGAAAAAAACAAAGAATTTAACAAGAGTTCAATTACAACAGTCCTGGTTAAACACTGAGGACTTTTTGATTGTGGAAACATGCAGAGAATACGTTAATGAAACGAATGTGTACAGTTACACAGAAGATGGACAATTAGAAGATGGCAATGACCATCATATACAAGGTTGTCAATATGCGTGGTTACCATTTAAAAAAATAATTGGTAATTGGGATATGATTAAACAAATGATAAAAGATGCCGATGAGGAGTGATAAGATGGGATGGATGAAAAATATGGTTAGAAATTGGTTAGAAATAAAAACACCAAGTTCAATTCAAATTGATGTAGAACAATTAAATAATTTTGAAAGCCAATCTTTTATAAATAATATGTGGTATAGAGGAGAAGCAAACGAATTAGAAGAGTTATATGCACAATTAGATGATAGACTTGGAAATAAGCACTTTTGGGGTAGTAAACCAACAATTGGAATGAATATAAGAAAAATTCACACGGGGTTGCCAGCGATGATTATTGACACTTTAGCTGATATTTCGACTGATGACTTAAATAAAATAGAAGTTGAAAAAAGACAAGAAGAATGGGATAAAATAGCGGAAGAAAATAATCCAAAAGCTTTATTAAGAGATGCCGTAGTTGGAGCGCTAGTATGTGGAGATGGAGCATTTAAATGGTCAATCGATACAGATATAAGCGAATATCCTATAATTGAATTTTATGATGGTAGTAGAGTAGATTTTGAATATGAAAGAGGTAGATTAGTTGCTATTACTTTTAAAACTAAAAAGATAATAAATAAGCAAAAGTATACTTTATTAGAAAGATATTCAAAAAAAGATATAACTTATAAGTTAGTTAATAAAGAAGGGACTGAACTTGATATAAAGAATTTCCCTGATTTAGCATCAAAATATCAAACTATAAAAAACCCAAATAATTTTATGATGGCATTGCCAGTTATGTTGAAAAAGTCTAAAAAATATGTTGGAAGAGGTAAATCTTTATTAGATGGTAAACTTGATAATTTTGATGCTTTTGATGAAGTCTGGTCACAATGGATGCTTGCGCTTAGAAAAGGTCAAATAAAAACGTACATACCAGAGTCATTGTTGCCTAGAGACCCAGAAACTGGAGTTTTACTTAGAGGCAGTGACTTTGACAATGATTATATTTCAGTAGAAGAAAGTATTAATGAAGATGCTAAAAGTAAAATTGAAACTACTCAAGGGCAAATACAACATGATGCTTTATTAAGTACCTATATTACCGCTTTAGACCAATGTTTGACAGGTTTAATTAGTCCAAGTACTTTAGGCATTGATACCAAGAAAATTGATAATGCAGAGGCTACAAGAGAAAAAGAAAAGACTACATTATATAAAAGAAATCAAATTGTTGAAGCATTAACAAAAATAATAAGCGATATGGTAGATATAACTTTCAAAGTGTATGATACTATGAATGATAAACAAATCTCAGACAATTTAGGAATTGCAACATTTGGTGGTTACGCAAATCCATCATTTGAAGCTCAAATTGAAACTGTTGGAAAAGCTAAAACAAATGGAATAATGAGTATTGAAACTAGTGTTGAAGAATTGTATGGAGACACTAAAGATGAAAAATGGAAAAGGGAAGAAGTTCAAAGAATTAAAAATGAACAAGGCATAGTTGATATGACCGAGCCATCAATTAATGAGGATTTAGATTTGATAGAAAACGAAAATATATTAAAGGCAGGTGATTTAAATGATGGAGAGTAATAAAGAAAAACCAATAAAAGGTTTAAAAATAAAATATGATGGTAAAACATACGAAAATATCACATATTTTAGCATTTCGAACTGGGATGGTAGTGAGAGAGTATCTTTTACTGAAAGAAAGGACAATACAGTATCAACAACAGTAAATTGTAAATTTTCTGACATTAAAATTATTCAAAGTAGTGATAATTAATGAACGATTATAATATTAAACAATTATACGAAGATATGGAAATGGAATTGATATCTTCGATGAAAAGAAATTACAAAAGACATCTTAAAGAAGAAAAAAAGACTGGATTTGAATACTCACAATGGCAAGCTGAAAAATTAAAAGAATTAAAAAGATATCAACGAGAAAATAAAAATATCGTTGGTGATTATACTAAAGGTTTATCAGATGCGGTATCAAAACATTTGCAAAAAGAACTTAAAAAAGGTTCAATCAATGCTATTAAACAATATAACAAAGTTACAAAAGAATCATTAAAGCCTAATAAGATTATGAAACGTAGTTTTTTTAGAACAAATGATAGAAAGGTCAATGTTTTAATAAAAGTTGTTAATAATGACTTGAAAACGGCTAATACAGCAGTGTTAAGAATGGCAAATGACCAATATAAACAAGTTATTCATAAAAGTGCTTTTTATGTTGCTAATGGAGTATTTACTGAAAAACAAGCATCTAAAATGGCCACTGAAAAATTAACTGAATTGCAAAAGACTGAGTTAGCAATAGATGAAGCTAATAAAGATTTTTTAAGTCGAGGGTTTAATTGTATAGAATATAAAGGTGGCAGAAGAGTCAACATAGCTAGTTATTCTCAGATGGCAGTTAGAACAGCTAGTTTAAGAGCTCAATTGATGGGTGAGGGAAATTTTAGAAAATCAATAGGTAGAGTATTAGTTCAATCAACATCTCATGGCGGAGCTTGTCCTATATGTCAAAAATGGGAGAATAAAATATTTATTGATGATGTTTATTCTGGTGGTACTAAAAAAGATGGTAATTATATGTTATTAAGCGATGCGATGAAACAAGGATTTTTGCATCCGAATTGTCGTCATGGTCTAACAACATATTACCCAGAACTAGAAAAAATTGAGGATTATACTGATGAAGAGTATGAAGAAGATGTTAACTGGATTAATAGTAGAATAAATGAACTAACAAATGGTGAATTAAATTGTATTGATAGAAATATTAAAAGGTTTAACAGATTAGAAAAAGGTTCTATATCGCCAATTAATATTCAATTGTTTGCGAATAGAAAAAATGAATGGATTGCTAAAAGAGAATCGTTAAATATTCCAACAGATGAAGAAATTTATGCTATTAATACTTACATAGGCTCTGATTCTTATATAATAAATGAAGCGCTTAGAAATGAATTAACTTTAAATAATAGATTAACAAAAGTTATTGAAAATTTAGATATTGTTTTGGATAAAATGCCAAACTATGAGGGGGTAGTTACAAGGAGTGTATGGATTAATAGTGATAACATTGAGTATTTCCTAAAAGATTATCCTGTGGGGCAAAAGATGAGGCATAAGTCTTTCTTAAGTACTACAACTGGTGAAACTTATAATCCAGAGGCTAGAGTTCAAATGGAGATAAAGAGCAAAACAGGAAAAGACCTTCGTAAATATAATAAAGACGAACAAGAAATATTATTTAAGAGAAATGTTGAGTTTTATGTTGAAAAAATAGATACATCAGATGATTATTATGTTAAAATATATCTTGAAGAGGTGTAAAAATGAGCCAATTATCATTTAAAGAATTTTTAAAATTAAGTGAAAAAGAAAAATGTGAAAGATATGAAGAATTATCTGACCATCATAAATTTTTAGCAAGAATAAGTCAAAATGCTGGTGCTATAGTTATACCAGAGGAAGAGATGACAGAAGATGAAAGAGACCAATTAAGAAAAATGCGAGAAAATGTTGAAACTGAAGAATTTAGAGAAAGAGAAAAAAGGTTCAATGCTATGTTAGAAAAAGCAAGAAAAAAGAGGAAGGATTACAAAAAATGATAACAATATTAATAATAATTGCTACTTTTCTATTTTTTATTATGTGTGTACTGTCTGCAATAAGAGCAGAACTTGAAAAAACAAGGTTAGAAAATAGAGAGATAGTAAACATTTTAAATAAGAAAAAATAATAGTGTTACCTTTTATAGGTAGCATAGAGTAGATATTTATTCAGGGGTACGATGGCTGGAATATCTATTCTGTGGTGCTCATAAATATTAAGCCAATAGAAATATTGGCTTTTTGTATGCACTAAAATATAGTTTGACCGTATCTAATAAACGGAGTGTGGATGACCTTATCCATAGAAAAAGGAGAGAATTATGGAACAAGAAAATGTTCAAACTTCAAATGTAGAAGAAGTAAAAGATACTACAAAAAATACTAAAGATGAGGGATTGAAAGAAACTGATAAAAAGGTGGAAGAAAAAAAGTACACTGACAAAGAACTAAATGATATCAGTTTAAAGAACGAACAAAAAGCTTTAGCAAAGCAACTTAAAGATTTAGGGATTGATGATGTTGAAAAAGCTAAATCAATTCTAGCAAAAGCTAGAGAAGATGAAGAAAAATCTAAAAGTGTAGATGAAAAAACTCAAGAAGCATTAAAAAAAGCTGAGAAAGCTACATTAGAAGTAATCAATGCCAAGATTGAAAATGCGTTGCTTAGAAAAAATGTCAAGGATGAAAAAATAACTAGAGCAGTTCGACTAGTTGATAAGAAAAACATACTTGATGAAAATGGGACTTTAGATGAAAGCAAATTAAACACTGAAATTGAAGACCTACTTAAAGATTTCCCAGAACTAGTATCAAAGTCTGATGATAATAAAAAGACTTTTAAAATTGGTGATGATGGAAAAGAAGAACAAAAAGATGAACTCGCGGATATGCGAAAAATAATGGGATTAAAATAAATCTCATTTTATTTTGCCTAAAAAAGAAAGGATGATGAAAAATGGCAAACAATATTTCAAAATTTAAAAAATATGTGCCTTTACTAGATGAAGTGTACAAAAATTCAGCAGTTACATCTGTATTAGACAGTGATAGTTCACTAGCTCAAGCAGGTGCAAATGCTAATGAAATTGTAATTCCAAAAATTGATATGGATGCATTAGGGGATTATGATAGAAATAGTGGTTACACAAATGGTGATGTAACTATGACAAACGAAACAGTTAAGTTCAACTACGAACGTGGTAGAATGTTCACTGTTGATGCAATGGATGATGAAGAAACAGCAGGTCTTGCTTATGGTAAACTTGCAAGTGAATTTATCAGAACTAAAGTTGCTCCAGAAGGAGATGCATTTAGATTTGCTACATATGCAGGTGTAAGTGGAATTTCAAAAGTTGCAACTCCAGCAACTCTATCAACTGGTGCGGATGTAATTAGTGCTTTAAGAACAGCAACTAATAAAATGGATGAAGATGAAGTACCTTATGAAAATAGATACTTATTTATTACTCCAACATTAAAGGGCTTAGTTGATGACCTAGACACAACTAAATCTAAAGAAGTTTTAGCTAGATTTAGTCAAGTTATATTAGTTCCTCAAACAAGATTTTATACAGCTATTGACATGCTAGATGGCAAATCAACTAACGAAACAAAAGGCGGTTATAAAAGACATGCTAAAGGTTCTGAAAGTGGGGATACTAATGGAGCGGATATCAACTTCATGATTATTCATAAAGATGCTGTATTACAATATAATAAACATATTGCTCCAAAAGTTATCACTCCAGAACAAAATCAAACTTCTGATGGCTGGAAATTTGGTTATAGAAAATATGGTTTAGCAGATGTTTACGAAAACAAAGTTGCTGGTATTTATCTACACCATAAGGCAGCCCCAACAGCTTAATAGGAGGAATATAAATGAGAACAGTAGGATTAATAATTAAAAATCAACCTAAAAAGGATGAAAAGAAAGAAACTAAAAATCAACCTAAAAAGGATGATAAAGATGACAAAGTTCAAGAATAAGAAAAATGGACATGTAATTGAAGAAAATTTAATTTACTATGTTGACAAGTTAAAGAAAAACAACAATTTTGAGGAGATAAAAGAAGATGTAAAATCTTCTTCTCCTAAAAAAGTTGTTAACAAAGAAGTGGAAAAGAAACCACTTCAATAGGAGGTGGTCTGAATGACACTTTATGTTAGTGAAAAATATTATTCAAATGAATTTAATGGTGTAAAACTGCCAGATGATGAAACTGAAAAATGTTTGAAATTAGCACAAGAAAAAATTGATAGTATAACATTTAATAGAATAGTTGCAATAGGTTTTGATAATCTGACTGAATTTCAAAAAGAAAAAATAAAAGAAGCTATTTGCTACCAAGCAGAATATATCTTTGAAAATGGTTATAATAATGAAAATAATAGAGATATTAGTTCTTATAGTGTGTTAGATATATCTGTGAGTAAAGATAATTCTAACAGCAATAAAACAATAGCACAAAAGGAAAATATGTCTGAAACAGCTTATGATTACATTCATAAGACTGGTTTAGATGGTAAATTAAGATAATGGCTAATAAATTTAGTGTATTGCCTTTTCCAGATTGGCTATTGAAAACTGACTATTCACTTGTTTTATATCAAGAAGGAATTTCAGAAGAAGGAAGTCCTCTTGAAAGTTTAAAAACGAGCGGTAAATGTATATTCAGTGAAAAAGCTAAAAGAATTATTGATGCTGAAGGTAAACAAGTAGAATTGCTTGGTAAAATTATTATTAAAGGTGATGTGGCGCCATTGCTTAAAACGATTAGTGATGGCGTTATTACTGTAAATGGCAATAGTTATGAGATATATGCCGGATATAGACCTAGAAATCCTAACGGAACAATTCATCACACAGAGTTTGAAATAAAATGAAAGTCAAAGTAATCGGGAAAATTAATCATAAAGGAAATGCATATGTAAAAAAGTTGATGAATGATGCTTTAGTTGAAACTGCAGATGCATTAAAAAGTGATTTACAAAAAAGCCAGAATATGCCTTTTGATACTGGAGAATTACAAGATAGAAAAACATTTGTCGATGATTCAAAAAAGAAAGCTGGGAAAATCACAATTGTGTCTGATGGTCCTTATGCTAGGAGATTATATTTTCATCCTGAATACAACTTTCAAAAAAATAAAAACAAGAATGCAGGTGGATTGTGGTTTTCTCCATATATTAGTGGAAATAAGAAAAAGTGGGCTACAAAGATGTTCACTAAAATTTTGAAAGGAAAACTAAAATGACTTTAAAAGAATATAAAGATGATTTTAAAGAAAGTTTCATGTGGGATAATTCTATAAGTATAGGTAAAATTGATAATAACAAAGAAAAGGCAATTTGCTTTTATAACTCAAAAAGAAATTCAGAATATGTTGGCGTTTTTGGTGGTATAAAAAATAAATCAACAAACGTAAAACCTATAACTATTTTATTAAGATATACAAAAAATCAAAATGATGCCGAAATAATGGCACAAAAAATATATGACTTTTATAATGAAAGGTCATTTTTTATTAATTCAAAAAGAATATTTGTAGAAATGATTTACAATGAACCTATTAATTTAGGTACAGATGATAATAATGTTTATGAATATTCTATTGAATTGAATTTTCATGAAGAAAGGTAAGGGATAAGTATGGCTACAATAACTGTAGGACAATATTCAGTAAGCGATTGTAAAGTAAAAATTAAAACTTCTGCTGCCTCAGTACAAACAGCTGTTTATAGTGAAATTGATGATTTAGAAGAATTAGGTTTAAGTATTGAAAATAATACTGAAACTTGGTATTCAATCAATGATGGCGGATGGCAAAATGCATTTTTAACAGGAAAAGCATTGTCTGGCTCATTTAGTGGAAAAAGAACTTTAGGTGATACAGGTAATGACTATCTTGAAGGTTTAAGATATAAAATTGGAAAAGATGCAGAAGCAGATTGGCAAATTGAATTTCCAGATGGTTCAAAATTAGAATTTACAGCAGTTACTGCATTAACTGATATTTTGGGTAGTGCAACTGATGTAGCACCGTTAAGTGGTGATTTGACTGGTAAAGGAAAGCCAACATTTACACCTGCAAGTTAGAGGGTAAAGGATAGCATTCTTTGCCCTTTTTTTATTTATTAAAAACTAAAAAAGAAAGGAAAAATAATATGAGAATAATAGATACAGGAATAACTAAAGAAATTTTAAGTGGAGAAAACTTTCCACAATTAAAAATAGCAGATAAGCTATATACTGTCGATAATAGACAAAAAACATATGATGAAATTACAAAGGTTCAAAAAGATATTAATTTAGATGATAACGAAAAAACACGCAAAATATATGAACTAGCTTTAGGCAAAGAAGCTACTAAAGAAATTTTAGAATTGAATTTACCTGTTGAAAATACAGTCTTTTTATCTTATTGCATTATGGGAGCAATAATTGGAGAAGACCCTAAAAAATTACAAGATGAAGCAAGAAAAAACTAATTAGCCCAGAAACTTATTACGATTTAGAATTTGACTGGGATTTGATTGTATCTAGTTTTGCTCAACAATACGGAATAAGGCTTTATTATGAATATGAAACAATTCCTTGTGAAGAATTTAGACAACTTTTAAGTGGTTTAAATGGAGAAACACCTTTAGGTTATGTTGTTCAAATAAGGTCAGAGAAAGATTATAAAAAAATAAAAGAAATGAGTAAAAGCGAAAAAGAAATTCGTGAAAAATGGGCTAATTTTAAAAATAAAAATAATAAAAAAATCGAAATAAACAAAGAAGATATATCAAAAATATTTTCAAAAATGTTTAATTAGGAGGTGAAAAAGTGGCAAAAGCAACAAATGTTGGAGCGGTATCTGTTGATTTAACTCTTAATGATAGCAATTATGATAAACAACTTAATAACAAAATTAAAAGTAGTGAAAATGCTTTCACATCTGCTTTCAAAAAAATTGGTGGAGTTATTGCAGGTGCATTTGCGGTAAAACAAATAGCAGACTTTACTAAAACTTGTATTAGTAGTGCAAGTAAAGTGCAGAGTGCTTTTACAGGTTTAAATAGTATAGTTCGAGGAACTGGAAATTCTTTTGCACAAGCACAAGATTTCATTAATAAATATACTGCTGATGGCTTAGTTTCAATAGAAGAAACTGCTACTGCATATAAAAATTTGTTATCAAGAGGGTATGATGCATCACAAATAGAAGATGTACTATCTAGGTTAAAAGATAGTGCTGCCTTTGGTAGACAAGCTTCATATGATTTAGGGGAAGCTGTAGTTACTGCAACAGAAGGTTTAAAAAATGAAAACTCAATTCTAGTAGATAATGCTGGTGTTACAAAAAATGTTGCAAAGATGTGGGAAGAATATGCTAAGAGTATAGGAAAGAGTTCAAACGATTTAACTCAAGCAGAAAAAATTCAAGCAGAATATAACGGAATAATGAATGAAACTAGATTTCAAGTAGGAGATGCAACAGCATATACTAAAACTTTTTCTGGTCAAATTCAACAATTAAAATTCAATTTTAATCAAATGACAGTTGCCATTGGTAAAGTTGTAACACCGATTGCACAATTGTTTATTCCAGTTATAAATTCTGCTATTAACGCAATAACTAAACTATTTGAAAAATTACAAATAGTGATGGGAATTTTTGGTTTAAAAATGCCTGATGTTGTACAGAAAACTAGCGATAGCATATCAACAATTGGAACATCTTCAAAAGACTCTGCGAAAGATGCGGTAGCATCTGCTAAAAAAATTAGTAAAGCTTTTTCTGGTCTGGATGAAATTAACGTTTTAAAGCCTTCTTCTAGTTCAGACTCATCATCTGATACAGGAAATGGTGCTCCGAATATTGATAGTACCTCAGTTACTCCAACTATGGATGACAGTAAATTGTTATCGTGTATAGAAAATGTTAAAAATAAAATAAAAGAAATGTGGAGTAGTGCACCAGTGCAATCTTTTGTTGGTGCTGTTACATCAGCTGGGAATTTTATTTGGGAGTTTGGGAAAACTCTTGGCAAAAATTTTGTTGACAATGTTTCCACAACGTGGGACAACATTAAAGATAGTGTATCTAATTCTGTTTCTAATATGTCAACATTGTGGACTGATTTTTGGAATGATACAAAAATAGCAACAGATACTTGGGGACCACAAATAACTAGTGGTGTAGCAGAAGTTTTCAATTCTATATGGGTTGATGCTATTGACCCAACAATTCAAATAATAACATCAGCATGGGAGGATTTTACAAAAATATTATCAGACCTTTGGGATGAATATGGAGAACCTTTAGTTAATAACATTGGGGAGTTCGTCCAAAAAACTATTGATTTGTTTCAAAGTATTTGGGATAACGTGTTAGAACCTATAATAACCCCATTTTTAGAAACTTTATCATGGTTATGGGATGAACATCTTAAAGGTTTAATAGAAGAAGTAGGTAGTTTCATTGCAAAATTAGTTAACGGAGCTTTAGAAATTTACAATAAAGTTATTGAACCAGTAATAAGCTGGTTATTAGATAAACTTTCTCCTGCATTTTCGTTTATTGGAGGATTAATAACTGGAGTTTTTGGAACTGTGGTTTCATTTATAAGTGATGCTGTAAAAAGTATTTTCAAAATATTTGGCGGAATTATTGACTTTATTACGGGCATTTTTACTGGGAATTGGAAAAAGGCATGGAATGGAGTGAAAAATGTTTTTAAAGGTATATTTGATGGCTTAGTTAATATTTTCAAAACACCGATTAATTTTATAATTGATGGTATAAACGCATTTATAAAGGGATTAAATAAAATTAAAATCCCAGATTGGGTCCCAGTCGTTGGCGGAAAAGGATTTAATATAAATACAATTCCTAAACTTGCTCAAGGTGGTTATGCTAAAGCAAACAATCCGCAACTAGCAATTGTAGGGGATAACAAACGCGAAGGTGAAATCATATCTCCAGAAAGTAAAATCTATGAACAAACTAAAAAAGCAATATTAGATGCTGGTTCAAATGTTGGAAAACAAGAGTTAGAAATTACTATCTATCATAAATATGAAGATGGCAAAACAATTATACAAAAAATTAATCAAGCACAAATCGATGCTGGGCGAGTTTTAGTTCTTTCTTAACTCGCTCTTTAATTTTTGGGAGGAAATATGGAGAAAAAAGAATTTAAAATAAACAATAAATCTTATATTGCAGATGATATTGGCTGGGAATATGCTATGCAAGAAGGAGAAAATGCTGGAAGAAGTGATGACGGTAGCATGTGGCATGATGAAATAGGAATGTTAACTAAAGTATACTATGATTTTAAGGATTATAGAGATGAAGATGGTGTTAGTGAATTAATAAACTTAATAGGTAAATCAGACGTGAATGTGACATATTATGATTTAAAGACAAAAAAATTTGTTACTAAATCAGTGTACATTGCCGGCGATAAAATAACAGCCGTTTTAATAAACGATAATTTTGCTGCCAAACCCTTTCAAATTAGATTGATTTCTAATAAGGTAGAATAATGATACAAATTAGTAATGAATTAAAAAATAAGCTAAATACATCAACATCAATTAAAGTTAAAAATAAAATAGTTGTTGGAACTACAGAATATGATAGTTCTATAATTAAAACATATCCTAAAATATCGCATAAAAATTCTTCTGTTTTTGGTGGTTTTCCATCAAAAACCTGTTCTTTTGAATTATATAATCATAATAATGATATAGACATTGAAAATAAAGAAATAAAAGTATACAAAGGAATAGAAGTAAGTGGTAGCATCGAATGGATTTTGCAAGGAATATTTATTCCTAGGGCAAAAGACATTGAAACAAATATTACTAGTAAAACAATATCCATTAACAACATTCAAGATAAAACACAATTATTTGATATTGCTTATGAGAGTGATTTGTCATGGTCCAATAATGCAACTCATACAGGATTAGAAATAATTCAAGAAATATGTACTAAATTATCAATAGATTTAAGTTCTAACACATTCAATTTATCCAGTTATAGTTTTAAACAACCAAATTTTGCTGAAAATATAACTTGTCGTGAAGTAATAAGTAGGTTTGCAGAAATAGCCGGAAGTATAGCATTTATAAATCGCGAAGGGAAACTTGAAATTAAAGCACCGACAAGTACTAATTCTACAGTTGAAAGAAACAGATACATAAAGCTGACTAAAGAGAGTAAAGTTTCTTTTAATACTTTAGTTTTAGGCAAGGATGGAATAAATGATGATATAGTATATCCTGAAACGATTTCTACTGATAGAGTAGAATATAAGATATTAGATAATCCGTTTGTAAACTTATATAGAGAAGAAATGATTGAAGACATATCAACGAATATAATAGGTAAATCATATATACCATTTACATTAAATAATTTTGTGGATGGTTTTTGTTTTGATTTAAACGATGTCATTTCTGTAAAAGATAGAAATGGCAATACTTTAAATTTAACAATTCTTAATTATGAAATAGCAAATAGAATTAGCATTAATGTTAGTGCAGAAACAATAGGGACAACGACTACTGATTATAATTTGGCTGGAAGTAATAAATCGAGTTTAAATCGAGTTAAAATAGATGTCAACCACAACAAAGAAGAAATAAATTTATTGGTTGAAAAGGTAGACGAAAATACATCTAGTATTGCAAGTTTGGTTATTACTACAGGAGAAATTTCTTCAACAGTTTCTCAAACTACCAAAGAACAAAACGAAAAGATATCTGAAATAACACAAAATGTAGATGAGATAAATTCTAAAATAAGTGACATAGCAGATATAACCACAAGTGGTGAAACTCAACAAGCTTCTGTTAGTTTAGAAAAAGTTAACGAAAGTGAACCAATAGCAATAAAAATACATCCTATTAGTGAGGATATTTCGTATTTGTATCCAAGTGAATTTTTATATCCAAGTGAAGATTTATATCCAATGAATAGAGTAATAAGGTTTACTAATACAAATACAAATGAAGTTTTTGAATATGAATTACCAGATGATTTACTTTTCTTTAATTCTAATAATTATGATGAATTTATTCTGAACTATGATAGTCAAACTTGTTCAATTATAAAAAAGGTTGAGTATGATAAAACAACAGGCAAAAATAAGATTAAGTCAGGAACAGAAACTGTTAACTATGAATATCCATCAATTGCGTTAACAGATGGTGATTATATTGTTTCATTGCCTGGCTATTCGAACGCTTATCTTTATGTTCAATTAATGGCATCGAATATTTATACTACTCAATTTGCGACAAAAGTGGAAGTAAAAAGTAGCATAAAGCAAACTGCGGATGCAATAAATCTAGAAGTTTCAAAAAAGGTTGATGAAAGTGAAGTAATATCATCAATTAATTTATCTAGTGAAGCTTCAACAATTAAAGCTAATAAAATTAAATTTGAAGGGTTAGTAACCGCAAATGAAAATTTTAAAATACTTGCTGATGGTTCTATTGAAGCAAAAAATGCATCATTAAGTGGTAATGTTTATCTCCCAGATGGTGGAAAAGTTGTTGGCGGAGATGGCATGATGTCAGTAATGATAGTAAATGGTAATCTTTGGGGGCAACAATTTGCTGGAGCATCAGGATTTGTTCCTTTAGGTTTTGAAACATTTGTTGACCAAAATAGTAATTTTAAAACAGTAGCTAATGCAATGGTTTTAGAATTTATGATACCTAGCAATTTTAAACCTAAAAAAACTTTTATTTATTTAAGACATATACCAACTCAAAATTCCTATGACTCAAGTGGAAACAAAATTACCGGTTATAGTAAAAATATAAAAGCTTACATAAATAGTGGTAATTTCTATCGGGATATTGATTGGACTACACAAAAATTTACTATTTCTGGTTCATATTCAGAAATTTCTAATTGCTTTGGTAGTAGTGGTTTTACGGGTTCATCATCAGGAATAAAAGAAGGTACATCAATTGATATTACAAATTTAATAAAAAATACAGGAACTTATTCAATAAAATTACAAAGTTCCTACAATTCAGATGATAGTTATGCCGATACAGGATGTGTGTTGGCACAATTATACATATATGGTTATACGAGTGAAAATATTTCATAGAAGGAGGATAAAAAATATGATAAAAAAACTCAGAAAAGTTTGTTCAAAAGTATTGACAAGCATTCGTAAGAATGCGATAATCTTACAAACAAACAAACAAACAAACAAACAAACAAACAAACAAACGTGCTTTGTGCGTTGCGAAGGGAGGTGCGGTTATTTAGTAATCGCATCTCTAAACAGAAAGGGGGCAATGGCTTAATTCATTGCTCTTTTTCTATGCGAGGTGCATTATGCTAAAAACTTTTTCAAATAAAGGCGAAGCAAATGCAATACCTTTAAATGCAGAAAATGTAAATTTCAATTTTACCGAGTTAGACAATAGAAGCATAAGCGAAAGTGGCAGTAATGAATCAGGAAGATGGATTAAATTCAATGATGGTACTATGATAACATATCAAAATGTGGATATTACTTTAACAGTTACTGAAAATTGGGCCGATAGTGGAGTATATGTAGCAAATTATGCAACCCCGATTAGTTTTCCTCAAGTTTTTCAAGAGCCACCAGAAGTACAAATTGATTTAAAATTTAAACAAGGGGCGGGTTGGCGAGTCGACTGGGAACTTCCTATTGTAACTACTTCTACTTTTAAAAATATTGGAATGGGTAGAATAGGCAGACATGATTCAGCTAAATTCGTAGCTTCACTTTTTGCAATAGGTAAATGGAAATAAGAGCAATGAAAAGCCGATTATATGGCTTTAAGAATATTTAAAAATAAAGGTGAAAGTGGGGCTATTCCACTAAGTGCCGAAAACTTAAATTATAATTTTCAAGAAGTTTTAAATTTGATGTGTCCTGTCGGAAAAGTCGAAATCTTCTACGATAATGACGACCATAGTAATCATTTGGGATTTACTTGGGAAAGAACTGGTATTGGTAAGGCAATTGTTGGTATTGATAGTTCTGATAATGATTTTAAGACAATTGGAAAAATAGGTGGAGAAAAAGCACATACATTAAGTGTTTATGAATTACCGACAAAAATTCCTGTTAATTACGGTAATATTTCTGGAGGAACAGATGTTGTTATTTCTTCATCTGTTGTTGGAACAGGCGGTGTCAAAGATGGTCAAACAAATATGAATATTAGTGCTACTGGTCAAGCACATAATAATTTACAACCGTATCAAATTTTTGCAATTTGGAAAAGAACAGCATAAAAAACTAAATAACCATTATTGAATGGAAAGAATAAATTTTAGAAACAAAGGAGAAACGGGAGCAATTCCTATTAATGCAGATAACTTAAATTTAATGCAAACTAATGTAGAAAATGAATTTAATAATATAAGTGATTATTCTACTTCTGAAAAAAAAATTGGCAAATGGATGAACAAAGATTTATATAGAAAAGTTGTAGTAATAGTGGGCTTGCCAGTTAATACAGTTCAATCTACGAATTACGGAATTGATTCAGTAGATCAAATATGGATTGAAAATGCTTTTGTCATTTCCGAGGCTGGGAGAGTAGTTACTATGCCTATGGTTGGCTATGATGGAAGTTTGACTGATAAATGCGATATTTGGTTAGAAAAGAGCGAAGGTGTAATAAAAATGTATTCGAATGGTGGTTGGGGAGCCGATTGGTGTTTTTATGTAATTTTGAATTATACAAAAAATTAAAGAAAGGATAAAAAATGGAAGCAATTATTATAGCTGTTATAGGTGGATTTTGCACCGCAATACCCACTGTAATTGCAACAATATCTTCTAATAAGAAAAGTACTGCTTTGACAGTCTATAGAATAGAACAGTTAGAGAAAAAGCAAGATAAACATAACACACTTATTGAAAGAACGTACAAAATTGAAGAAGATATAAAAAATATGCAAGAAGAAATTAAAGAATTAAAGCACTCGTAAAATGGGTGCTTTTAAAATGAGAAAGGAGGAGAAGAAATGGATATTCAAACAATTATGACTTTAGTTACAATCTTAGTTACTTATGTCTGTGGTGTTATTGCTAAAAAACATCCAAAATTCAATAATAAACTAATTCCAGTACAAAATCTATTGATTGGTATTATTGTAGCAGTAATTAATTTTATTATGACTAAAGATTTTAATGGTTCTATAGTTGTAGCTGGGCTATTAACTGGTGGAGCTTACGATTTAGGAAAAAATTTAAATGATTTATTAAAAGGAGAATAAATATGAACGAAAAAGCAAAATTTATAGAAATAACAGAAGAACAAAAAGAAAAAATAATTAATCACTTTAAAGATTTTAAAGAGCTTAACTATGATATTGTAAATAGCTTTATAGATTATATTGAAATTGGAGAAAAAGACAGGAAAACAAAAACACAAGATATTATTATTCGTTGGAATTTTTAGTATATTGTATAAATTTTACAAGCTATTCACATAAAAAGCGTAGTAATTTAATTTAAATTATGGTATACTATTAATAAATTTTAATGAAAGGAGTTTTAAATATGTCACCAATAAGAGAAAAATTCGTTAATGTTATCGAATCTTTACCATACAATATTGATGAAGAAGTTTTGAAAAAAAGTACGAAAGAAATTTTGCAAGAAGTAACTCAAAAATATGTTGACACTTATGGTGTTGATGATTTATCCGAAAATGACAAAGAATGTATAAGGTCATTAATTGGAAAGAAAATTTAATTAAAGAAAGGATTGTGATTATTATGAGTATAAAGGAAGATATTCCTATGGAAAAAATTAGTGAACTTCTAAAGAAAGCTCCAACTGATGACGGTACATTTTATGGTTCATTATATGATTTATATGTTTTTATAGGACTTGCTAAAAGTGCAGATGATATAAAAAACGGAAGAACTATAACTTTAGAAGAACTTGAAAAAGAAATGGAGGCATTATATGAACGTAGTAGTAAACGATTTGGCTAAGCAGTCACTTATTGATATTAATTATTATAATTATCAGTATTCATTAAGAAATGCCATTGAAACGAATAGAAACATTCTCTTTCGCATTCATGATTTAGAAGATTCGCCATATATTGGCAGATATATTCCAGAAATGTCGGACAAGCGTTTTAGAGAAATTATATACAAAAGTTCACGACATTCTGGATATAGAATTATGTATTATATATCAGAAAATACTGATACAATTTATATTTTTAATATTCTTAATAGTAAACAAGATTTTAATCGTATCTTGAAATTACATAATTATTTTAACAATTATTTTAATTTTTAAATCAAATTTATTTAAATTCTTATTTGGATATATTCCAAACCCACCCCATGATCTGTATAATATGCACTAAGTCCTGCTTTTTCTAATTCTTCTATGGTTACGCCTTCTGTCAATTGATGCACTAAACTACCAACCATTTCTAAATGCGCTAATTCGTTCGCCCCTAAAGAGGTCGCTTGATGGGTAAAAAAAATATTTTTCTTCTTTTATTCTTCAATACCATTTATATAAATTATGTGTTTTTATGTAAAGATCAAACATTAGCTTTATTTATCTTTGGATATAGATTTATGATAAAATTTGTAGGATCTGAATCCTTTTTTATTGCCTTTTCTGTTTTTAAATATGTAACTTGTGTTATTACTGTTTTTAGTAACTCGTTTTTTTCTTCTGGTGTTTTTAAAAGATTATATACATCTAATAAATTCTCAATTTTGGGTACTAAAACAGCTTTTTCCTTATCAACAATTTTTTCTTGTTCTAACCTTGCTTCATATTCTTCGATAGAATTATTTAATCTAGCTACATTTTGTGATACAGATTCACTTCTCGACTTAAACATTTCTCTTGTATAAGTTCCATCTTCAAGAAAATTAAAAATATTTAATAATTTATCATTTTCTTTTTTTACTTCTTCTTGTAGAGATCTTATTGTATCTTCGATCGATTCTATTCTACTGCAGTTGATTTTTTCTATATGTTCCTTATAATCCAATTGATAATGCTCTAACCATTTTCTCAACCCTTCAATAACTTTTTCTTCAACAAAATGTAATTTTGAACTTATATTATCACATTTAGGATTGTCACAGTATATTGTAGGTTCTTTACTTCTATCAGTATATGGTCTTCTTTTCATTTTTTTACCGCATTTGGCACAATATACTAAACCACATAGTGGATTCTGTACTGTATTAACTCTTGGTATTGGCAACTTATTTAAACTTCTTTTTGCTTCGACAATCTTCCAAGTCCTATCATCTATTATTGCTTTGTGTAGACCATCTTTTAGTATATATTCATCATTTCTTGGTCTAGTTTTTATAAGTTTTTCATTTTTATATACTCTTACTTCTTTTCTCCAATTCCATTTAACCTTTCCTATATATACTGGATTCGCCAAAATGTCTTTTACACTTGCAACACACCATTTATCATTTTTTCTAGGCTTTAGTCCCATCTCGTTAATTCTTCTAACAACTTCATGTAATGATAAATCTTCATAAGCATATAAGTCGTAGATTATTTTTACAGTATTAGATTCCGAATTTTTTCTCAATGTATATCCCTTATCACCTTTTATTTTTACTCTTTCATAACCATATGGTGCAACACTACCTACATATTTTCCCTCATTAACAGATGAAACTCTTCCTCTTTGCAGTCTTCTATTAATAGTCTTATATTCTCTTCTAGACATAAATAATCCAAATTCAAAATATTCTTCATCAAATTCATCATTTGGATCGTATGTTTTCATAGGTGTTATAATTTTAGTATCTGAAATTTTAAATGCTTTTGCAACAATTCCCTGATCCATAGTCTCTCCACGAGCCAATCTCTCTACTTCAACAACAAGTACACCTTTCCACATACCTTTTTTTACATCAGATAATAATTTTTGAATTTCTGGTCTAGCCTCAATCGTTTCTCCACTTACTATCTCTCTGTATATTTTGCCTATTTTTATCCCCATTTTTTCTGCTAAATCTAATAACATTTTTTCGTGTCTAGCAAGTGTTTCCCCTTCTCCTCTAGCTTCTGCTTCTGCATCTGCTCTTGATTTTCTTAAATATATAGCATAACCGCCAAAACTATTATTAATTTTTTCACTTAAATAAGCATTATATGCTTTTTCCAAAATACCCCCTTTCTTTTGTTAATTTTATCTACTGGTTGTGAGTTTAGCATAAGTTAGATAAAACTACAAATCTATTTAAGAATATTCTGAAATCTTTTTTATAATTAATCCTACTAATATATTAAGTATATCTTCATTATTTTCTTTAGTTTCAATGTCTCTATCATCAAATCTTATCAATGTGCTATCACTTTTAAATTCATCTATAATCATACATATACCTCTTTTTTAAATGTATGCAAAGAGATTTTAAAAATGCTTTCTATATGCTCTATTTGAAATTTGCTTTCGACTATTTGAAAGTTCCATACTTGTCTCTATTGGTTGAATTTTAGGCGTTTTCGTGATATAATCTAGACAATTCAGTTTATTATTCATCATTTCAAATATAAAATTCGATTAAAGAATTTGCAACTATTTTTCTTTGTCAGCTAGTTCAAATACAGCTTTTGTATATTTTAATAATTCTTTTTTGTTTTCAAATCCACAAGTTTTCGCAAAATAATCTGCATATATTGTGTCCTCTTTTACTACTCCTGTTTGTATTGCTTTATTTATATTATAACTCTCTTTTGATGATATATCTCTTAGTCTTAAGTATTCTGTTACTGTTAGATTATAAATATTATCATTATTTTTAAATTTTTCATAGATTTCAGTTGTTATTATTCCATTGTCTATTAATTCATAGTTATTTTTAAATTCTACAATTTTTTTGTCTGGATATTTTGTTACATTTGCAACTCGTTCTATATATTCTGCTTTACCTTCTTTGTTTATTTTCCCTACATTTACAGGTTTAAATATCATTATAATTGCAGATATAACAGCTATAATCAATAGTAGAACACCAATAGTACATACTAACTTTTTATTTAGCTTTATTTTTTTTCTAATTTTAGTTCTTTTTCCTGCCAT
>OLSK01000745.1_pt1 | contig 27592 bp, 31 predicted proteins | sample 1672781 | NCBI WGS metagenome assembly OLSK01 (sample SAMEA3136723, study PRJEB25190) | human gut metagenome | biome: human gut; feature: human-associated habitat; material: faeces | place: Austria | collected 2013 | reverse complement strand
AGGGTGGGCAATCACCTTCGAACGTGAGATAATGTACTTTACAGCAGGTAATTGCTTACTTGCGAAAGTTGAATTAGTAATATTACTGGCCGACCGATGCGGACCGGCATTGCTCAAACCTTGCCTCTGCCCTTTGCCCAAACTTTGAGAAGCTTTTGGATATTCCCGAAAAAGTAGTACCTTTGCACACGGAATGTGGAGAGATTTGCCTGCTTGCAACCACACTAAAAAATGCTAAAATATTTCATATTGTGTTTTTGGTGTCGCTCCACGTATTCCGCATACGTTGGAGTTTTTTGTTTTCGCCTGCCGCGCTGAAATGCGACGTTTGAAATAATGGCCGAAGAATTTGGCCCATTATGGCGAAATGATTGAAATTATAAATATAACACATTATGAATTACTTATTTACAAGCGAATCAGTTTCCGAGGGACATCCTGACAAGGTGGCGGATCAGATCTCGGACGCTATCCTGGACGAGTTCCTCAGCCAGGATCCTGAGTCAAAGGTGGCCTGCGAGACATTCTGCTCGACGGGTTTGGTGGTGATCGGCGGCGAGGTGCGCTCGGACGAGGCGTACGTTGACGTCCAGAAGGTCGTGCGCGGCGTGATCAACCGCATCGGCTACAACAAGGCCGAATACATGTTCGACGGCAACTCCTGCGGAGTGCTCTCGGAAATCCACGAGCAGAGCCAGGACATCAACCGTGGCGTGGTGCGTGAGAACCCTGAGGACCAGGGAGCCGGCGATCAGGGAATGATGTTCGGCTACGCCTGCAAGGACACGGAGGACTATATGCCACTTCCGCTATACCTCTCGCAGATCGCCCTCCAGGCGCTGGCGGACATCCGTCACAACACTCCGGAGCTGATGCCTTACCTGAGGCCTGACTCAAAGTCCCAGTTCACCATTGAATATGACGAGTCACACCACCCGGTGCGTGTCCACACAATCGTCATCTCGACCCAGCACGACGACTTCGTGGCAGAGGAACTCGGGAATATCACATATTCGGAGGCGGTTCGCCAGTTCGGTCAGGACAAGGTCGATCAGGCGATGCACGACAAGATTGAAGCGGATGTCAGGAATATCCTCCTGCCTAAGTTAAAGGCGGCCCTCAACCCTCAGACGGCCGCCCTGTTCAAGGACGATTTCATCCTGCACGTCAATCCGACCGGCAAGTTCGTGATCGGCGGCCCCGCGGGGGACACCGGTCTCACCGGCAGAAAGATCATCGTGGACACCTACGGTGGCAAGGGCGCGCATGGTGGCGGAGCCTTCTCCGGCAAGGACCCGAGCAAGGTTGACCGTTCGGCTGCCTACGCGGCAAGGCACATAGCCAAGAATATGGTCGCGGCCGGTGTCGCTGACGAAATGCTTGTCCAGGTCGCCTACGCAATCGGTGTGGCGAGACCTGTGAGCATATTCGTGGACACTTATGGAACCGGCGTCGTGCCTGACGCCGAGATCGCCCGCAAGATAGAGGATCTCTTCGACCTCCGTCCCGCCGCCATCATCCGCAAGTTCGAGCTCAAGAACCCGATCTACGAACCGACCGCCGCCTACGGCCACTTCGGCCGCAAGCCGTACACCAAGACCGTGAAGGTCGGCAAACCGGGACACCAGACCGACAAGCCAGTCCAGTTCTTCGGCTGGGAGAAGCTCGACGCCGTGGAGGGAATCAAAAAGGCGTTCGGAATATAGCGGCGCTTCTTACGGCGGAACTTATTATTGTATCGCTTCTATAATTATTGTGCCATTTGTCGCTTCTTGAACAGAGACCAAGTAACTACGGGCGAGTCTCTCACAGATTCACGCCCGGAGAGTCACGTTTAGGTGACGGAGAAAGCAAGGGCGGCTGACAGGGATTGCCCATGCGCACCCCAAGGGCGGGATTCCGCCCAAATGCCGCCTGGGTACTTTGTCCGGGGATTCGACGGATCGGGAAGAAATCTGGTCGGAGTCTCGGTAGGGGTTCTTCATTGATGCGCATTGTTTTCCGCATTGGTCTTCTTACAAGAGCTGTCCAAACGACAAAGCGGTCATAAGAAAAAGAGATTCCCACATTTTGGTAACGTGCAAAATGTGGGAATCTCTTTTTCTTTGGCCGCCTAAGCGCGAAGTCGCTTTGGTACTTCTACAAGCTCAGAGATTGAACTATCCCCGCGTTGAACAGCTGTTGTCGTCGTGGTGCGAAAGAGTTAGTTTTCCTCCACGGCGGCATTATCAGGTGGCACTAGGGCTAATGTAACCACATCTTGCATTTTCAAATAATATATATTACTTTTGCCAATGTTGGCAAATAGTCGGCATTACATAAAGGTGTTGCCTTATCTTGAATAGAAATCTGCAAAATTTCAACGAATGGGATAAGAAGCACTTCATCACCATGTAGGTATTGGTGTCTCCACACCACTATCAATAGTTGGTGTGGAGTAGTTTATTCATTCGCGGGCTTTGCAGAGCCTCTATTCAAATAGACAAAACTCCACACTTTTTTTGTTGTTAGTTTCGTCAGGAGTTTGCGAAGAATAAAAACAAAGGTGATGAAAAAATTATTTTTTCTGATTTTAGCGATTGTCTGCTCAGTGGTAATCGCCAATGCTCAAAACACTTCAGGGGCCAGCAAGGTGGCTTTGAAGAATGGCATTGTCATCGAAGGAACGGTGACGACGCAAGGTGACGACATTATCGTCACTACGGCAAATGGGGATATGTTCTATTACTCGCGTTCCGAGATTTCAAGCATAACCGCACCGAGAGATTCTAATGTATCAAGAGTGGAATCATCATCTCCATCTTTGTCTTTCAGGGAATATAAAAGAGCGGCAAAGGCAGCGTGGAGAGATGTGAAAGCAACTGAGTTTTGGGGAGACAATACCACTTCTATGGACTACTATCAGGGATACAGAACGAGAAAAAGACTTAGCACGATTTTCTGCTGTTCCGGAGCGGCAGTGACTTTTGCCGGAATTATATTTGCCATTGATTACGAGGCCGAAATCGAAGAACTCTTTCTTTCGCTCGCTCCTGGAAGTGCTTTACTGATCGCCGGCTGCGTACTGACGGCTCCTGCGAAGGCCAAACTCAGGCGCAGTTACGAGTATTATGACAACTATGGAAAGAGCCATGCCATCAACGTTTCCACCACACCAGTTGTGTACGCTCAAGGCGGAGTCGGATTGGGGATAAGAATCAACTTCTAATAGCCACAACACAAGGATATCAAAAAAAATCATAGAACCAATGACAGTAAATATTCTAAAACGAATCGCAGCCCTCGCGATTGTTTCCGTCGCCTTTTTCACTACAATTGACGCTCAGGACATATCTTCTCTCAAGGCTCGCAAAACAATGAATAAATACGCCAGGAAAGAGCTCGCCGAAAAAGCGTCAAAAGCCGCAAGGAAAGCAGCCAAAGCATACATCCGTGATGGATGGGAAGTCGCTCCAGGGCATCTTCCGCTTGAGAAGCAGCTTGACAGAGCATACACCATGCAGTATGAATTCGATGAATCGGGCTACCCTCTGTACCTGATGAGTGAGGCGACATCTGTGGGCCAGAATTACGATGCTGCGAAGTTTCAGGCAATGGAACTTTCGAAGTTGCAGCTTGCCGGCCAAGTATCTTCCGAAATTGTCGGCTTGGTTGAGAACACTGTAGCGAACAATGAGTTGTCACCTGAGGAGGCCGTTTCAGTTCTGGAGACTGTTTCCGCCAGCAAGAACATAATCTCGCAGAAAATCGGGCGTGTGATAACTGTGGTGGAATGCCATCGCACCCTGTCGAATAAGAACAAGGAGGTGCGGGTTCAAATAGCCTATAACTCAAAGACGGCCATGGAAAGCGCAAAAAACGTCATCCGGAAGGAACTTAAGAAAAAAGGGGAGGATCTGCACGAAAAGCTTGACTCTCTGCTGAAACTTGACTGAAGCAGGATCACTCTATGTCAGCAAGATCGTTTCTGGCGTCGGCGCTTATCTTAATGTCATTGTCGGCCTATGCTCAAGGAATCAAGACCGTGTCAGGAGAATACATCTACTATCCTCCTGACACTGAGTCTTATGAACTGTCGAAGATAAAAGCATTGCAGCGTGCGAAGGAGCAGATCCTCGCAGACATATTCGGGACGGTAATCAACTCGGAGGCCACCACGGTTGTATCCGCTTCTCAGGACAAGTCCGAAGTCAACACGTTCAGCATCGGTAATTCCGTGGTCAAAGGCGAGTGGCTTGAAACAGTGGGAGAGCCAAAATTCAGCCGCTTTCTTGACAAGAATGACATGATGGCGATAAAAGTGAAAGTGAGCGGACGTGTCCGTGAGATAGGCATGTCTTCTTTGGACTTTGACGCAAGGGTTCTGAGAAATGGAGTTGAAGACAGATTTGAAAGTGCATACTTTATCAGCGGAGATGATCTGTTTGTCTCTTTCAGAGCACCTGTGGACGGCTACCTTGTCATATATCTGTATGACGGAAAGGACACGGCATATTGTCTGCTGCCGTATCTTTCCATGGATCAGAGAGCGGTCAATGTGAAAGGAGGCGAACGTTATGTGCTGTTTTCATCCGACGATGCCGTGCCTCCGGTAAAACCGACCGATGTTGATGAGTTTACCATGACGAGCGAGCAACCGGTGGAGTTCAACCGGATATATTGTATATATTCACCTGACGAGTTTACAAAGGCATTGGATGTGAAGTCAGATCTGGCTTCGCTCCCACGCGGGATAGGATTCCGTGATTTTCAAAAATGGCTTTCCGGAATGCGTATTCATGACACTAAAATCAAAGTAAAAACATTCGACATAACCATAAAACAGGAAAGGTGATGGAACATATCGTTATTTCCAGAATTCTGAAAAGATTGTCAACGCTTTTGACAATCAGTCTTATAGCATGGATGTCTTTCGCACAGAATACAAATGATGGAAAGATCATGTACAAGGTCGGAGACTTTGTTCCGACTTATGCCGGGAATGGCTTATGGGGCTACAAACAGTATGGCGAGTATATCATACAGCCCAGATTCTCTGCCGCCGGGCCGTTTTGCGAGGGTGTCGCGGCTGTTGCCATGAACGGAAAGTACGGCTACATCGACAGGCAGGGGAAATCTGTCATACCCTTCAAGTTTGATTCTGTCCAAAATTTTTCCGAAGGACTCGCAGCCGTGTGCATGAACGGGAAGTACGGCTATATTGACAACGCCGGAAAGTCTGTAATCCCTTTCCGATTCGAAGCGGCGTCTGATTTCAGGAATGGCCTTGCGAAAGTCAAACTGGCCGGGGTGGATAAATATGTTGACACCGCGGGCAAGATCTACGACAACAAGGAGGATGTGCTAAAAACCTACTCGAGTTACGCGAAGCAGTATGTCGAGCAATATGTGAACCAATGGCAAAAGAAAGGGAAATATGAAAAAACCGAGAGTTGGAAGAAACGAGTGAATGTCGAGACACGGCGCGCTCTAATCGATTCTTTGTTGAAATCAGCGAAGAAAGAGTACATCGCATATCAGAGCAAATCAGTCAAGAACGATCAGTCTATCGTGGAATATGACGCCGACGGTGAGATCTTCTTGATTCACGATAAACAATTCGGCTCATTATTGGTCCCAGTGCCGATTTCACAAGCGGAATCTTTCGAGAAAGGCTTCGCCGATGTTTCCAGAAGCAATACTTATTGTGTGTCAGAAGATCATCTGGGGCTTGAGTCTACGGTGTTCACCACACCTGATGGGAGGAGTTTTACCTACAGGAACAACAATTCGTTGGAGTTCGCTAGTGTTGACATATCTTATAACTTTGACAGTATTGATGTGGATGCGGACGACGCGGATGACGGCAACGTCGGAAAGCCAAGGCTTCATAGGAAATCAGTCGCGACAGGGAAGTCGGATGTTGACACCAACATTCCTTCATCCGGGATTGTCAACGACAAGACATTTGCCGTGATCGTCGCGAATGAGAAGTACCAGTCAGTCACTGAAGTGGATTGCGCCGAGAATGATGGGAACATGTTCAGAGAATACTGCCATAAGACTCTTGGTGTTCCGGAGAAGAACATCCATTTTGTGCCCAACGCCACACTTGTGAATATGTGGGCTCAAGTAGATTGGCTTGAGAGCATCGCGAAAGCATATGACGGGGATGCAAGCCTGATTTTCTATTATGCCGGGCATGGGATACCGGACGAGGGGACAAGAGACGCATATCTTTTGCCAGTCGATGGCAGTGGCTCCAATGTCAAGACAGGTTACAAATTAAGTGAACTCTATTCAAGTCTTTCAAAGTTCCCGACGAGACAGACGGTCGTCCTTTTGGACGCATGTTTTTCAGGAGCCGAACGAACAGGGGACATGCTTGTCGCGGCACGCGGTGTGGCGCTTAAGTCTAAAAAGGAAGTTCCAAAAGGAAATCTCATCGTCTTTTCAGCCGCTTCCGGAGACGAGACAGCTTACCAGTATACTGATAAAGGTCATGGTTTGTTCACGTATTTTCTTCTGAAGAAGTTAAAAGAGACAAAAGGCGATGTTTCCCTTGGAGATCTGGCAGCATATGTTCAGGAACAGGTGTACCGCCACTCTGTCATCGAGAATTCAAAAAGCCAGACTCCGACTGTAATCCCGTCAAGCGAGCTTTCCGGAGACTGGGCAGCACTGCGCCTCACACAAAGTGTGGAGGATAATTAAAAGCCAGACTCCGACTGTAATCCCGCCAAGCGAGCTTTCCGGAGACCGGGCAGCACTGCGCGCCTCATACAAAGTGTGGAGGATAATTAATTGATGTTAAGGACATAAGGCCGCTCTCCTCCACACGCAAACGGTGATGAGGAGTTCCCAAGATTTCGCTGATTGACAACATGTTGGACTCCACATAGTTCCGTGCGGCGGCCACTGCGACATCGCGGACAGAAGAAAAGTCATTCCCGAATTTTTGTAACGTGAAAAATTCGGGAATGACTTTTCTTTGGCCGCCTCCGCACAAAGTCGCTTCGACAAGGACTGTAACTTCCGGCAGTCCCGGCGGGCCTCCGCACAAGGTCGCTTCGACAAGGGCTGTAACCGCAACCTACTCCCCGCGGTCAAGTTCGCGGCGGATGTCTTTCTCCTTGATGGTGGCGCGCTTGTCGTAGATTTTCTTTCCTTTGGCGAGGGCGATGACGAGTTTGGCGAGGCCGTTGTCGTTGATGAAAAGCTTGGTGGCCACGATTGTGAGGCCTTTCTCCTTGACGGCCTGACGCAGGTGACGGAGCTCACGCTTGGTCAGCAGGAGCTTGCGGTCACGCATCGGCTCGTGCTGCCCCCAGGAGCCCCAGAAGTACTGGGCGACGTTCATACCCTTGACAAACAACTCGTTGCCAACGAAATAACAGAACGAATCAACCAACGAGGCCTTGCCCATACGGATTGACTTGATCTCCGTGCTGACCAAGGATATTCCCGCCACATAGGTTTCAAGGAACTCGTAGTCGAACGAGGCACGGCGGTTGCGTATCTCTACCTTATGCTCTTTCTGCTTTGGCATATTCACAAATACATTTTCAATCAATCAGCACCGCAACGACAAGTCTCATCCATTCATCTTCCGGCACGCAGCGAAGCGGTGATTATGTTCATAGGCCACAAAGATAATCACTTTTCTTGGTGTTGCGGCCAAAAATGCTTAAGTTTGTCAATTACAGCCATTCCGGGCGAATGGCTTAGGAACATGAAAATAATAAGTTGCTTCGGATTAAGAGAAGATTTTCGAGGATGGATTTCTTTTGGAAGAAGGAGTGTACTGGAGGTACATGACTGATGAGAAGAGAAATATAGACCATAAAGATTCCTTAAGATGATGCAGGTTATTTTTTGAAGGTTACTTAGTAAGCGGGAAAGAACTGATTGCCGCAGGTTTGATGATTATTAAATATTCAATATCATGAAAAGACGACTTATCCTGGCGGCGACGGCCGTCATCTCAATGCTTCTGGCGGGATCGTGCTCGAAGTACAAGTACGAGACGGTCAAGGGAGATCCTTTAAACACAAAGATCTACACCCTTGACAACGGGTTGAAGGTTTATATGACCGTCAACAAGGAGACTCCGCGCGTGCAGACCTACATCGCGGTCAAGGTCGGCAGCAAGAATGATCCGAAGGAGACGACAGGACTCGCCCACTACCTTGAGCACCTGATGTTCAAGGGCACGGAGAGCTTCGGAACCTCCGACTACGCCGCCGAGAAGCCGATGCTCGACTCCATCAAGGCCCTCTTCGAGGTTTACCGCACAAAGACCGACCCGGAGGAACGCAGGGCGATCTACCACCGGATCGACTCGATCAGCTACGAGGCGTCGAAGATCGCGATCCCTAATGAATATGACAAATTGATGGCCGTCATCGGAGCCGAAGGCACCAACGCCTTTACCTCCAACGACATGACAGTCTATCAGGAGGACATACCGTCCAACGAGATCGACAACTGGGCGAAGATCGAGGCCGACAGGTTCATGCATCCGGTGATCCGGGGATTCCACACCGAGCTGGAGGCCGTCTATGAGGAGAAGAACATGAGCCTCACGCAGGACAACCGCAAGGCTATGGAAGCAATTGACCTCGCCCTCTTCCCACACCACCCTTACGGACTTCAGACAACCCTCGGAACCCAGGAGCACCTGAAGAACCCTTCGATCGTCAACATCGAGAACTACCGCGCGAACTTCTACGTGCCTAACAACGTGGCCATCTGCGTCTCCGGAGACTTCGACCCGGACACATTCGTCGCCACGATCGAGAAATATTTCGGGGAATGGAAGCCGAATCCTGACATCAAGTACCTTGAATATGAGCCTGAGCAGGCCATCACCGCTCCTGTCCAGAAAGACGTTTACGGACTCGACGCCGAGTTCGTGATGATGGGCTGGAGAGTTCCGGGATCCAACGACTTCCTCAGAAGCGAGGTCGGCGACATTGTCGGTGACATCCTTTACAACGGGCAGGCAGGTCTCGCCGACCTGAACCTGATCCAGGCGCAGAAAGTAAACGGATTCTACGGATTCAACTACACACGTCCGGACTACGGAGAGTTCCTCCTCGTGGGCTATCCTCGTGAGGGACAAACCCTTGACGAAGTGCGCGATCTCATGCTTGAGCAGGTGGCAAAACTCCGCGGCGGAGACTTCGACGAAAGCCTCATCCAATCCACCATCAACAACTACAAGCTCTCCAACATGCGTCAGCTTGAGAACAACGAGGACAGGGCGATGAGTTTCGTGGAGTCATTCATCAACGGCCACGACTGGAAGAATGACGCACTCCAGATGCAAAGGCTTGAGAAAGTCACCAAGCAGCAGATTGTGGACTGGGCCAACGAGTACCTCGGAGCGAACAGCTATGTGGCTGTTTACAAGCGCATCGGAGAGGACAAGGACATCGAGAAGATCGCCGCCCCGGCCATCACCCCGATCGAGACCAACCGTGACAAGCAGAGCGAGTTCCTGACCGAGATCCAGAACACCGAGGTCACCCCTATCGAGCCGGTGTTCGTGGACTTCTCCAAGGACATGTCAAAGGGCAGTGTGGCCGAAGGCATCGGACTTCTCTACAAGAAGAACGAGACCAACGACATCACGACCCTGACATGCGTGTTCGACCGCGGAGTCCAAAGCGATCCTCGCCTTGATCTGGCGTTCGATTACCTGAGCTACCTCGGCACCACAACCAGAACCGCCGAGCAGATCAAGAAAGAGATGTACGAACTTGCCTGCTCGCAGAGACTTTCCTGCGGCTCGACCCAGTCTAACATAGGCGTGAGCGGACTTGACGAGAATGTCGGCAAGGCCATGGACATCGTGGAGGATCTGATCTTCAACGCGCAGCCTGACACTGTGATACTCGCCGGACTGAAGTCGGACATATTCAAAAACCGCTCTGACAGCAAGTTGAGCCAAAGGGCATGCTTCAGCGCACTCCAGAAATACATCTTCTACGGTCCTGAATTCATCAGGAAGACCACGCTCACCAACGAACAGATCGCCGCCCTGACATCCGAAGAGCTCCTTCAGGCAGTCAGAGACTTGTATGCCAAGAAGCATGACGTTCTTTACTACGGGCCTTCAGACGAGACTGTAGCCAAGAAGATGATAGCGGAGCACCACAAGATAAGTGAGAATCCGGAGCCTCTTAAGAGAATCCACCCTCAGGCAAGGCAGGTGGCTTCCAGCGAGGTCTTCATCGCCCCTTACGACGCCAACCAGTTCTACTACCTGCAACATTCTGACAGAGGGGAGAAGTTCAACGTCGCGAACGATCCTGAGATAAGGATGTACAACACCTATTTCGGAAGCGGGATGGGAGCGATCGTCTTCCAGGAGATGCGTGAGGCCAGAGGCCTTGCATATTCAGCGGCGGCATTCCTCAGAGACCTTGGCTACAAGGACTGCGACTACATGTTCTACGCTTTCATCGCCTCGCAGAATGACAAGGCGAAGGAGGCCGTGGAGGCATTCGACAGCATCATCAACGACATGCCTGAGTCCGGGAAAGCCTTCGAAGTTGCCAAGACTTCCTTGCTGACAGGCATCCGCACAAACAGGACAACCGGCATCAACGTTCTTTACAAATATCTTGATCTTCAGGACTATGGCCTCACCGAAGACCGCGAGAAGGCCGTGTTCGAAAAGGTACAGAACATGACACTCGCCGACGTCAAGGCATTCCAGGAGAAATGGATCAAGGGACGCAAATACGTCTATGGATTTCTCGGCAAGAAGGAAGGATTTGACATGGACTTCGTCGGCTCGCTCGGACCTGTCACCGAACTCACGCTTGAGGAAATCTTTGGCTACTAACGGATGAGCAGAAACCCACAGAACAAGCTGCGGGAGGCAATCCCCATCCCTCCCCCGGCTCCACTGCCTGAACCAGAAGACATTGACTTCGGGAGCATATTCAATGAATATGCCTCCGGAGCCATTGATCTGATCGTAGTGCTCGGGCCTACGGCCTCCGGTAAAACCCGCTACGCAGTGGAGTTGGCACACAAATGCGGCAACGGAGAAATCCTGTCAGCCGATTCCAGACAGGTCTATCGCGGAATGGACATCGGGACCGGGAAGGACTTGAATGAATATGGCGATGTACCCTACCACCTGATAGACATCGTGCCAGCCGGGACGCGATTCGACCTCTACCAGTGGCAGCAAGCTTTTGAATATGCCTACAAAGACATACGTGACAGGGGCAAGACCCCGATTCTGTGCGGCGGCACCGGGCTTTACATCCAGGCCGCGACTTGTGGATACACACTGCCTCAGGTTCCGCCGAATGAAGAGTTAAGGGAGGAACTTGAGCAGTACGACACGGAGATCCTGATCGCCAAGCTGAGCGGCTACGGGCCACTTCCAGACCAGGGAGTCCTGCAATCCAAGAGACGGATAATCAGAGCTTTGGAAGTCGCGATGTACGAACGGGAGCATCCTGTGAAGCGGACCGGTTTTATGCCGAAGAACCCATATTATATCGGAACTTTGGTGAGCCGTGAGGAGAGGGTCGCAAGAATTGACAGGCGGCTTGACGAAAGGCTGGCCGGTGGGATGATCGAGGAAGTCAAAGGCCTTCTGGACAACGGGATACGAGCCGAAGACCTTGTCTATTACGGACTTGAGTATAAATTCGTCACACAGTACGTTCTTGGCGTCCTGACTTTCGAAGAAATGCACACTCTTTTGGCCAACGCTATCCACCAGTTCGCCAAACGGCAGATGACCTGGTTCAGAGGTATGGAGAAAGATGGGATTCATATCCATTGGACGGGGGTGTAAAAATTTTTTACTCCTCCACCAATAATCCAACCCCCAGTCACTTCGTGACAGCCCCTGTGGGGCACGGGGAAAGGATTCCCCGAAACCCCTTCGGTCGCTTCGCTCCTATTCCTTATATATTAAAAATAAATTTTATAAACTATTAATATTCAATAAATTCTATGCTTAAAGTAGCTATTATCATGGGCTCCACGAGTGACTACGATGTCATGTCCGGAGCTGAGCAGATTCTTTCCGACTTCGGGATCGAGTTTGAGAAAAGGGTGATCAGTGCCCACAGGACTCCTGAGCTGATGTTTGAGTACACCAAAGGACTCAAGGGACGAGGATTCGGAGTGGTCATCGCCGGAGCCGGCGGAGCGGCGCACCTTGCAGGTGTGGCGGCAGGACTCACAACGCTGCCGGTTATAGCCGTGCCGATGCAGACCAAGGCTCTCGGCGGACTGGACTCTCTTTTGTCGATGGTACAGATGCCGACAGGAATACCTGTGGCCACTGTCGCTATCGGCGGAGCCAAGAATGCAGCAATCCTTGCGGCAGAGATTCTCGCCCTCCAAGACACTGCTGTCTCCGAAAAGCTGGACACCTACCGCAAGGCTCAAGCTGAAAAAATCTATAACACTACGATCTAGAACGACGCCTGCGTCGATTCTCCGCCGAAACGGCCTCCAAGCACAAGTTTGACATTGAGCATGGAGGTCTTTTCTTCTTTCGTAGCATTGCCCTCGATCATCTTCTGAAGGAGTTCAAATGACTTGAAAGCGATCTCGGAAAGCGGCTGGATGATGTGAGGCACCACCGGTTTGTTCAACTCATAGATATCGCTCTCGTCGAAGCATACGAACGAGAAATCCTTTTGCATACTCAAACCAAGGACGTTAAGAGCGTTGAAACCGTACATGGCTATCCTCTTGGTAGGAAGGATGAACGCCTCGGTCCCTCGTTTCGCCGCCCCACGGAACACCTCGATGACATCCTTTTTAGCAGCCTCGGTGTCATATTCAATCTTGTGAAGCCTTATGTCGTCTTTCAATCCGGCCTCCTCCATCGCCATGGCGTAGCCGGACTCCCTGTCGGTCAGGCTGGTCACTCCGGATTTGTATGAAATCATCTCGATTTTGCCGAATCCCTGATGGAGCAGGTATTTGGCCGCCATCTTTCCGGCGTCAACGTTATCGACAAGTACACGCCCGAATTCTTCTCCCGGCATGTTCCTGTCAATCAAGACTGTAGGGATACCGATGCTGGTGGCTCTCGCCAACGCGGCCTCCGCCCCAAGGCAAGGAGCCACTATAAGGCCTTCCACATTGTAGCCCACCATGGTCTCGACCAGATGAGCCAGCTTCTGCGGATTCTCCTCAGAGCTCGCGAAGATCACCGTGAACCCGTCCTTGTAGGCGATGTTCTCGATGTTCCTGCAGATCTCGGCGAAGAAAGGATTGGCAATGTCCGAAACAATCACAGCGATCGAATGCGACCTTCCGCTTCTAAGCGAGGCGGCGGCATTGTTACGTCTGTAGCCAAGTCTTTTGGCTACCTGAAGGACCCTTTCAGCGGTGTCAGGGTTGACCGGGCAGTCCAACCTGCCATCCTTCCCCATTTTCGCATTCATCACGAAAGAAACCAGGGTGACTGACACCCCGGCTTCTCTCGCCACATCTCTAATGGTTACTTTTTTCATTCGTTTGATATTCTGTTGTAAGTCCGTTCACACTATCCGTGGATCATGACAATCAGTCCCGCCATCACGATTGAGACCATGCTCATGAGTTTGATGAGGATGTTCAATGATGGGCCGGAGGTGTCCTTGAAAGGATCACCGACCGTGTCACCGACAACGGTAGCATGATGATTTACAGAGTTCTTTCCTCCAAAATGGCCGTCCTCGACGTACTTCTTGGCATTGTCCCAGGCTCCACCTGAATTCGCGAGGAAGATCGCAAGGATGAATCCCGCGCCAAGTCCGCCGATAAGAAGACCCATGACACCTGCCTCTCCAAGAATGATACCAACAAGGACCGGAACAATGATCGCAGTGAGTGAAGGGACGATCATCTCATGCTGCGCAGCCTTTGTTGAAATCTCCACACAGCGCTTGTAGTCAGGGCGTTGCTTACCTTCAAGGATGCCCTTGATCTCCCTGAACTGACGGCGCACCTCAACAACCATTTTCTGTGCGGCGCGCCCTACGGCGTTCATTGTCATCCCGCAGAAGAGGAATGCCATCATGGCGCCCACAAAGACTCCAGCGAGGACACGCGGGTTCATCAGGTTGACCTGATAGTAGCTGACAATCTCAGGAATCGTGGCCTCTGTCACATTGACAATCTTGCCTCCAACCTCAAGAAGGAGGACACCAGCATGCTGAAGGCCGATCTTGATTTCTTCAATGTAAGAAGCGAGGAGGGCGAGAGCCGTGAGGGCAGCGGAGCCGATGGCGAAGCCCTTGCCGGTGGCGGCGGTTGTGTTGCCGAGAGCGTCAAGGGTGTCGGTGCGACGACGTACCTCAGGGTCAAGTTCACTCATCTGTGCGTTTCCGCCGGCGTTGTCGGCAATCGGGCCGTAAGCATCGGTCGCAAGGGTGATACCAAGGGTCGAGAGCATGCCGACAGCCGCGATGCTGATTCCGTAAAGGCCGTTGCTGATGTAGGCTGGATCAAAGGAGAAGCCAGTCGCGCAAAGATAAGAAATCAAGATGGCCGCCACGATCGTCACGACAGGGATGCAGGTGGAGATCATTCCGAGTCCGATACCATTGATGATGACGGTGGCGGGACCTGTCTGGGAACTCTCCGCCAGATCCTGCGTAGGCTTGTAGGAATGAGAGGTGTAATATTCAGTGGCCTTGCCGATGATGACTCCGGAAAGAAGACCGGCGATGACGGAAAGGCTGAGCTGCCACCAATTGCTGAAACCAAGGACGTAGAACACCGCGAATGTGAGCACCGCTATCAGGCATGCACTGAGGTTTGTTCCGATGCTCAAGGACTTCAGAAGCTGCTGAAGGCCTGCCCCCTCCTTCGTTCTGACGGCGTAGATTCCGATGATGGAAAGGACCACACCGATGGCCGCGATCATCATCGGGGCAATGATGGCCCTCATCTGCGCATCAACATCACCGAAAAAAGCGGACGCTCCGAGCGCCATCGTCGCAAGCACGGATCCGCAATAAGACTCGTAAAGATCCGCACCCATTCCGGCGACATCACCCACGTTGTCACCCACGTTGTCAGCGATTGTGGCAGGGTTTCTTGGGTCGTCCTCAGGAATATCCTGTTCCACCTTTCCGACGATATCCGCACCCACGTCAGCTGCCTTGGTGTAGATGCCACCGCCGACTCTGGCGAAAAGAGCCTGGGTAGAGGCTCCCATTCCGAAAGTGAGCATCGTGGTCGTGATGACAACAAGGGTCTGCGACTCACTGGCCTCATGCACAAAGGCGTTCAGAATCACCCACCAGATAGAGATGTCAAGCAATCCAAGACCTACTACGGTAAGACCCATGACAGCTCCTGATCGGAAAGCAAGTTTCAACCCGGAGTTAAGGGACTTGCTGACAGCATTGGCTGTTCTGGCGGAGGCGTAGGTGGCTGTCCTCATGCCGACATAACCGGCCAGAGCCGAAAAGAATCCACCTGTAAGGAACGCAAAAGGCACCCACTTGTTCTGCACGCCAAAGCCGAAGGCCAGAATGCTGAACAACACGGCCAGGATAACAAACACGATTCCAACAACCTTGTACTGTTGTTTAAGATATGCCATGGCGCCTTCACGGACATACTGGGCGATCTCCTTCATTGTCGGTGTACCTTCATTTTCTTTCTTCATCTGGTGGTAGAAGAGCCACGCAAAGAAGAGGGCAATCATCGAAGCCACAGGTACGAAATAGAACAGATAATTCATAAATTGATTAGTTATAACGATTTATACAAATTCGCCAAAAAAAAGGTTGCTCAAACCCTTTCAGACCGCAAATATAAGAAAAATGTGGCACCTTATCATACCGGACAGCAAAAAATGATTAAAAAAATGGCGGCTGGAATCCAGCCGCCATTCTATTCATGCCTGTTCAGACATTTTATTCAGCCTTAGGAGCCTCCTCTACCGGAGCCTCGGCAGGGGTTTCCTCAACCTTTGGAGCGTCCGCTTTCCTGGCGCGGCTGCGACGTGTTGACTTCTTCTCCTCCTTCTTGGTGGCAAGAGCGGCCTCGTTGAAGTCCACAAGCTCGATAAGCGCCATGTCGGCTCCGTCACCCTGACGGAAGCCCAGATGCAGTACGCGGGTGTAGCCGCCTGGACGGTCAGCGATCTTCGCAGAAACGACTCCGAAGAGTTCCTTGACAGCCTCCTTGTTCTTGAGGTAGCTGAAAACGGTTCTACGGGAATGAGTCGTGTCTTCCTTTGACTTGGAGATAAGAGGTTCAACGTATGACCTCAAAGCCTTAGCTTTGGCAACAGTTGTCGTGATCCTCTTGTGCATGATCAAAGAAGTCGCCAGGTTGGCCAACATTGCCTTACGGTGGCCTGACTTGCGGCCAAGGTGATTGATTGCTTTATTGTGCCTCATTTCTATGCGTTCTTTTTCTTGGGTTCAATATTATACTTTCTTACATCCATCCCGAACTGGAGCTTCATCTTCTCCACAAGCTGATCGATCTCATTGAGGGACTTCTTTCCGAAATTCCTGAACTTCATGAGTTCGTTTCTTGAATAGGAAACAAGATCCGCGAATGTGTCGATGTCAGCGGCTTTCAGACAGTTGTAGGCTCTTACTGAAAGACCCATGTCGGAAAGCTTTGTTAGAAGGAGGTGCCTCATTCTGAGGCTCTCCTCATCAAGTTCCTTGGAATCTGACTCGACAGCGTTCTCAATGGAGATCTTCTTGTCGTCTGTGAAGAGTTTGAAGTGATAGATCAGGATACTGGCCGCCTCCTGAAGCGCCATATTCGGAGAGATAGATCCGTCTGTGATTATCTCAAGGTTCAGCTTCTCGTAGTCGGTCTTCTGCTCGACACGCCAATTCTCCACCGTCCAATTGACCTTTCTGATAGGGGTGTAGGCGGCATCGACGAGAATGGTCCCGATCGGTGTGTTCTCCTCCCTCATTTCCTCGGCCGGGACGAATCCGCGACCTTTGGTGATGGTCAAGGAAATCTCGAGTGTGACTGACGGTTCGAGTGAGCAGATGTGCTGCTCAGGGTTCAACACCTTGAAAGAAGACAATCCTTTAGAAATATCCTCCGCGGTAAACTCATTCTTACCGCTAATCACAATGTTTGCTACCTCAGAGTCGACGGAATCGACCATCCTCTTGAACCTGATAGTCTTCAAGTTGAGAATGATGTCCTGCATCCCCTCGATCACACCAGGAATCGTCGCGAACTCCTGGTCCACGCCGGAGATCCTGATCTGGCTGATAGCAAAACCTTCCAGAGAGGCGAGAAGGATGCGACGGAGAGCGTTGCCGATGGTCTGCCCGTATCCAGGCTCAAGAGGCCTGAATTCGAAGCGGCCGACGGTATCGGTGCCTTCGAGCATTATCACCTTGTCCGGTTTCTGAAATGCCAAGATTGCCATATTAATTCTTTTTGGGTGTTACTATTACTTAGAGTACAGATCGACTATGAGCTGCTCGTTGATGTTTTCAGGAATGTCAGCCCTTGCAGGGAGGTTCAGGAACTTGCCTGAAAGCGCCTTAGGGTCAAACTCAATCCATGAATATTTTGCGGCGGAGGCAACACTCTTCTGAATTACCTCAAGGCTCTTTGAGCGCTCTCTCACTGCAACGACGTCGCCCGGCTTGACCTGAACAGACGGAATGTTGCAAACCTCACCGTTGAGGGTGATGTGAGCGTGGCTGACAAGCTGTCTTGCGGCCGCTCTGGTAGGAGCGATTCCCATCCTATAGACAATGTTGTCAAGTCTTGACTCAAGAAGGAGGAGAAGGTTCTCACCTCTCTGACCAGCCATCTTGGAAGCCTTGAGGTAGGTGTTGTGGAACTGACGCTCAAGAAGGCCGTACATGTATCTTACCTTCTGCTTTTCCTTGAGCTGGATTCCATACTCACGCTGCTTCTTGCGCTTCGCCGCCAGACCATGCTGTCCCGGAGGATAGTTTCTCTTCTCGAAATCCTTGTCGCTTCCGAATATAGGCTCGCCGAACTTACGGGCGATCTTAGTGCTTGGACCAATATATCTTGCCATAGTAATTTTTGTTTTAATTCATTGATTAGACTTTACGACGGCCTTTTGGTCTACATCCGTTGTGTGGCATCGGGGTCACATCGACAATCTCGGTGACAACGATTCCAGCGTTGTTGATGGTTCTGATCGCGGACTCACGGCCGGCGCCAGGACCCTTGACGAAGACTTTCACCTTACGGAGACCTGCGTCGAAAGCGGTCTTCGCGGCATCCTCGGCAGCCACCTGGGCGGCATACGGGGTGTTCTTCTTGGAACCTCTGAAGCCGCTCTTACCGGCTGAGGACCAGCTTATCACCTGTCCCTGGTTGTTGGTCAGGGAGATGATCACGTTATTGAAGGTTGATGAAATATGGGCCTGGCCCGTAGCCTCAACCTTGACAACTCTCTTTGATGATGTTGTTTTCTTTGCCATAATTCACCTGGTTTTACTTGGTCGCCTTCTTCTTGTTGGCAACGGTCTTCTTCTTTCCCTTTCTGGTACGGGCATTGTTCTTAGTGCTCTGACCGCGTACAGGAAGACCGATACGATGACGGATACCTCTGTAGCAACCGATATCCATCAGTCGTTTGATGTTCATCTGGACGGAGGAACGAAGCTCACCCTCGATCTTGTACTCCTCAGTGATGAGGGTACGGATAGCGGCTACCTGCTCGTCGTTCCATTCACCGACCTTGATGTCGTAATCGATTCCGCACTTCTGAAGGATCTCTCTCGCGGAGCTGCGGCCGATACCGTAGATGTAGGTGAGACCTATCTCACCTCTTTTGTTGTTCGGTAAATCAACACCGGCTATTCTTGCCATAATTTATCTTAAACTTTATTTGTTTTACAAACTACTGTTATCCCTGACGCATCTTGAACTTAGGGTTCTTCTTGCAGATGACATAAAGACGACCTTTGCGTCTGACGATCTTGCAATCATCGCTGCGCTTCTTGATGGATGTTTTGACTTTCATATCGTGAATATTTTTATTTGTACCTGAAAGATATTCTTCCCTTTGTCAAATCATAAGGTGAAATTTCAACCCTCACCTTGTCTCCAAGGAGGATGTGGATGAAATTCATTCTCATCTTGCCGGAGATGTTGCAGAGAAGGACATGACCGTTCTCAAGCTCCACCTTGAACATCGCGTTAGGAAGAGTCTCGATCACTTTTCCGTCCTGTTCTATCGCTACTTGTTTGGACATTGAAAAAACACTTTAAAATTTACCAGTACTTTCTATATAATCAAATGTTGACAGTTGTTCCGCCTTGCCTTTACGAACAACAACCGTAAGCTCATAGTGAGCCGCGTTCCTGTGGTCGGAAGTGTGTACAGCCCAACCATTTCTGGCCACATACACTCCTCTGCCTCCTGCATTGATCATTGGTTCGATGCAGATGACCATTCCATCCACAAGCCTGCACCCGTGACCCTGACGTCCATAGTTCGGGACGCCCGGAGCCTCGTGCATCTCCTTCCCGAGTCCGTGTCCTTCAAGTTCACGGACAACAGAGAAGCCGAATGACTCAGCGTACGATTGCACCGCGTGTCCGATGTCACCAGTCCTGTTGCCGGCGACCGCGGCCTCTATGCCTTTGTAGAGCGAAGCCTTGGTCACATCCATAAGCTTACGGGTCTCGGCGTCCACTTCCCCAACCGGGAAAGTGTAAGCCGAATCACCGTTATAGCCCTTGTACAGGGTGCCTATGTCGGCTGTCACGATGTCGCCCTCCTTCAGGACATAGTCCGACGGGAAACCGTGGACGACAACATCGTTGACTGATGTACATATCGCGGCGGGAAAACCCTCGAATCCAAGAAAGCTCGGAATAGCGCCATTGTCGCGGATAAAAGTCTCGGCCACCTCATTCAACCTCGCGGTTGTCACACCCGGGGCGACCACCTTTCCGACTTCCGCCAACGTCTTTGAGACGAGTATGGCATTCTCGCGCAACAGCTCGATTTCCTCTTCTGTCTTAGGCTTAACCATCAATCCTGTGATTATCAAAATTACATTCCTGAGCGTCCGCTGATACGTCCGGTCTTCATAAGGCCATCATAGTGACGCATCAGAAGATAACTCTCAATCTGCTGAAGTGTGTCAAGGACAACACCTACAAGGATCAACAGTGAGGTACCACCGTAGAAACCTGCGAACTGATCCTGAACACCCATAATCCTGGCGAAAGCAGGGAGAATGGCGATGATGGCGAGGAATATGGAACCAGGGAGAGTCACCTTTGACATGATGGAGTCAAGGTAGTTGACCGTGGCCTTTCCAGGCTTCACACCAGGGATGAATCCTCCGTTCTTCTTCATGTCCTCTGCCATCATGGTAGGATTAACCGTGACAGCGGTGTAGAAGTACGTGAAGATCACAACGAGGAATCCGAAGATCAGGTTGTACCAGAATCCGGTGTAGTTGCCGAGAGTGGCTGCGAGGCCTCTGGTCGCGTCAAAGCGGGAGAACAGAAGCGGGAACAGCATCAAAGCCTGGGCGAAGATGATAGGCATAACGCCGGCTGCATTGATCTTCAGAGGAATGTACTGACGCACACCACCGTACTGTCTGTTGCCCACAACTCTCTTGGCATATTGCACAGGGACTCTTCTGACACCCTGTACAAGGGCGATGGTCGCCACGATGACAAGGAACCAGATGATGAGCTCGACGATAAGGGCGATAGGGCCACCACCTGCCGTAGTGCTGAGCTTCGTACCCACCTCACTGGTGAGGGCGAAAGGCAGACGAGCCACGATACCGATCATGATGATCAGAGAAATACCGTTGCCGATACCTCTGTCGGTGATCCTCTCACCAAGCCACATGACGAACATCGAGCCGGACATCAAGATGATGGTGGCAACAAGGTTGTACATGAATCTGCTCCAGCCAAGCTGGGTCTCCGCAAGGAAAGCGGCGCCCGGAATCTGGCTGTGGATAGAAGCGATGTAAGCAGGTCCCTGGATGCAGAGAATGAGGATGGTGAGGTATCTGGTGAGCTGATTCATCTTCCTGCGGCCGCTCTCACCCTCCATCTGGAGTTTCCTGAAGTAAGGGACGAACATGCCCAGAAGCTGAATCACGATTGATGCGGAGATGTACGGCATAACTCCCAACGCGAAGATGGAAGCGTTACCAAAGGCACCTCCGGAGAACATGTTCAAGAGACCGACGAGTCCTTGCTGGGTACTGTCCTGAAGGGACGCAAGCAAGGTCGTGTCGATACCCGGCAGCACGATGAAGCAACCCAACCTGTAAACCAGGACGAGTAGGAACGTGTAGCCGAGTCTCGTACGGAGTTCCTCGATCTTGAAGATGTTCTTTATTGTCTCAATAAACTTCTTCATCGTTATTTGCCGATTACGATTGTCTTACCGCCGGCGGCTTCTATCTTAGAGACTGCTGAGGCGGAGAACGCGTCAGCCGTTACAGTGACAGCAGTGCTGATCTCGCCATTGCCAAGAACCTTCACAAGCTCCTTGGCATCTGCGAGTCCGGCTGCCTTGATGTCCTCCAGACCGATCTCCGCTTTTCCAAGCTGCTCGGCAAGAGCCTGAATGGCAGCGACATTGACTGCCTTGTACTCGATTCTGGTAGGGTTCTTGAATCCGAACTTAGGAACACGTCTCTGGATAGGCATCTGGCCTCCCTCGAAACCGATCTTATGTTCGTAGCCGGCGCGGGCCTGCGCTCCTTTGGTACCACGGGTGGAAGTACCACCCTTACCGGAGCCCTGGCCACGTCCAAGACGTTTGCTGTTATGAGTCGCACCTTTTGCAGGTTTCAAATTTTCCAGTTTCATCTATTCGTCCTCCTGATTAGATTTCTTCAACTTCAACAAGGTGACGGATCTTGGCAAGCTGGCCTTCTGTCACCGGAGTCTTCTCGACCTCCACGGTCTGGTGCATTCTGCGGATACCAAGAGTGGTCAGATTGGCGATCTGCCTCTTTGTGGCTCCGTTCTTGCTTCTTACCTGTGTTATCTTAAGTTTTGCCATAACTGTGTCTCCTCCTAACCGTTAAATACTTTGCTCATAGGAATTCCACGGAGACCGGCCACGGTGTAGGCGTCCCTCATCTGGGTAAGAGCGGCGACAGTGGCTTTCACAAGGTTGTGAGGGTTGGATGAACCCTTTGACTTTGCGAGCACATTCTGGACACCGGCTGACTCAAACACGGCACGCATGGCACCACCAGCCTTGACTCCTGTACCAGGGGCAGCCGGCTTCATGAAGACAACAGAGCCTCCGAACTTGGATTCCTGTTCATGCGGAATGGTTGTGTTGATGATAGGAATCTTCACGAGATTCTTCTTGGCGTCCTCAACACCCTTAGCGATGGCGGCAGTTACCTCATTGGCTTTTCCAAGACCATAACCAACAACGCCGTTCTCGTCACCCACAACCACAATCGCGGCGAAGCGGAAGTGACGACCACCCTTAGTGACCTTAGTCACTCTCTGGATGGCGACCAATCTGTCTTTCAATTCAAGATCAGATGTCTTTACTCTTTTAACATTTGTATTTGCCATAGTCTTTCAATTAGAAAATAAGGCCACCTTCACGGGCAGCGTCGGCCAAACTTTTAACCCTACCGTGATAGAGGTAACCTCCACGGTCAAAAGAGATGGTGGTGATTCCCTTCTCCTTGGCACGCTCAGCGATCGCCTTTCCTACGATTGCGGCGGCCTCGATTCCGGTCTTGCCCTTGCACTCTGCGGCAAGAACCTTATCGTTGGAAGCGGCGGCCACGAGCGTCACGCCTTTCTGATCGTCCACAACCTGGACGTAGATCTGCTTGTTGCTTCTGAAGACAACCATTCTTGGCCTCTCAGCTGTTCCATTGACATGCTTACGGATGCGGTAATGGACTCTTCTTCTTCTTTCAATTCTATTCAATGCCATATCTATGTCCTCCTATTATTTAGCTCCGGCAGTCTTACCGGCCTTGCGACGAAGCTGCTCGCCGGCGAACTTGATACCCTTGCCCTTGTAAGGTTCAGGCTTGCGGAGTGAACGAATCTTGGCTGCCACCTGTCCGATGAGCTGCTTGTCAATGCTCTTGAGGATCAGGACTGGATTCTCACCTTTCTTCACATCAGGCACCTCAGCCTTGATCTCAGGAGCGAGCATCAGCTGGATGTCATGTGAGTAGCCGAGTGAGAAAGTCAGGAGCTGTCCCTGAGCAGCCACACGGTAACCTACACCGACGAATTCCTGCTTGGTCTGGTAGCCAGTGGAGACACCGACGACCATGTTGTGCACAAGCGCGCGGTAAAGACCATGCATCGAACGATGCCTTGGCTGGTTTGTAGGGCGGGTGAATTTGATTTCATTATCCTCGATGGTGACGGTGATGTCCGGATCAACTTTCTGGCTCAGCTCACCAAGAGGTCCTTTAACCTTCACAACGTTGCCAGGGAGTACTTCTACACTCACCTTGTCCGGAAGGCTTACAGGCAATTTACCGATTCTTGACATTATACTTTTCTTTAATCGTTAATAAACATAGCAAATAACCTCACCACCGACGTTCAGGTTCTTGGCCTCTTTGTCAGTGATGACACCCTTTGATGTCGAGAGGATAGCGATGCCGAGTCCGTTCAGAACCCTTGGCATGTTCTCTACGTCTGAGTAAACTCTCATACCAGGAGTGGAGACACGCTTGATTTTCTTGATGGCGGCCATCTTGGTCTGAGGATGGTACTTCAGAGCGATCTTGATGGTGTTGTAAGGGGTTCCCTCAACAATCTTGTAGCTGAGGATGTAGCCCTTCTCACAAAGGATCTCAGTGATCGCGGCCTTCATCTTGGAAGAAGGGATCTCGACGACCTTCTTACCTGCCAGATAGGCGTTGCGGACCCTTGTAAGATAATCTGCAATTGGATCAGTCATTGTTTTTTTGAATTTTTAGATCGACGCCCCGCATGGGACGCCCGATATCCGATTGTTAATAATAAAATAATATGTCGCTGTGACATCTGTCAGATCTGCCATGGAATCCACAATTTCCTGTGCATTCTGAAACAGCGGCTCCATGCTGATCAGGAGGTTTACCGTTTCCTGCGTTTCGGCGTTGTACAGCTGGTACTGATAACCGTCCGCTTTCAGCTGAATCGCTTTCCACGTCCACGCTGCCAACACGCTTTCCGACGGCGTGTACAGTGTCTTTTCCGGATGCTGCTCTGCCATTGCCGCAGCAAACGCGGCGTAATCGTCAAAGCTCTGCCCAGCTGCCTCCGTGGCTTCTATCGCTTCGGTTGCTGCTTCCGTTACCGGCTCCGCAACGGTTTCCAGTGCCGGTGCAGTACCGGTGCCGGCAGGCTGTTCCAGTTCCTTGGAATCACACCCTGTCAGCCACGCCACTGTCAGCAGCATCGCCGCCGTCATGAGGGACGCTGTGTGTTTCTTCACGCTGCTGCCTCCTGCCTACACAGAAACGGCAACCATTGCCGGACGGATCAGCCGATCCCCCAGCAGGTATCCTTTCTGGAACACCTCGCAGACCTTGTCGCTTTCGTAGTCGCTGTCGTCCACCTGCTTGATCGCATTGTGAAGGTTCGGGTCAAAGGTTTCACCCAGTGCGGCAACTTCTGTCACGCCCAGCTTTTCGAATGCTTTCTGAATCTGTGTGAATGTCAGTTCCACGCCCTTTTTATAGTTCTCATCGGCACAAGGTGCTTCCAGAGCCCGTTCGAACGTATCCATGACATTCAGCAGTTCCTTTACACAGTCCACCTTGGCATCACCGTAGATCTTCTTTTTCTCCTCGGTGGTGCGGTTGCGGTAGTTCTGATACTCTGCCATCAGCCGCAGGTGCTGGTCTTTTTGTTCCGCCAGTTCTGCTTCTTTCTGTGCCAGTGCATCTTTCAGGTCTTTTTTCTTCTTCTTTTTGTCGTCCTTGCCGTCCGCAGCTTTGGTTTCCCCGGCTTTGGCTTCCGGTGCAGCAGCTTCTTCCGGTGCGTTCTCTGTCTTTGCATCTTCCGGCTGCTGTGCTTCGGTTTCCGGCTTCTTGGTTTCCTTTTCGTCTGCCATTGCTAACACGTCCTTTCTATTGTTCCGGCTTGGGATCCTTTGGCGGCTCCGTCTGCCCGATACATTCCAGTTCCGGCGGCGGCGTATCGTCGTCGTCCGAAATCAAGTGTGAGATTTTTTCGGTAAAATATTCTATATAAGGTATCACTTTGGCGTAATTCAACCGCATCGGTCCGATGACACCCAGCGAACCAGCGGTGTGATCGCCTTTCTGATACTTGGAAACGATCATACTGGAGTTGCCGATGACGAAATCATTGCCTTCCTCACCGAACATGACCTTGATGCCCTGAAACGAATCGTCCAGCAGTCCGGACAATTCCTGTTTGTGCATCATGAACTTGGCGACTTCCGCCTTGTCCAGATCGTCACAGGAGAACAGATTCTGCTCACCGGTCATATACAACTCATTCTGCTGCAAATCCTTGGACATTTCGCAAATGCCCTGCACCAGCGGACTTAACGTCATCATGTAAGTGCCCATGGCGGTAATCATCTGTTCCAGCTTTTCTTCCGACAAGTCGGAAACCGAAACGCCCTCCAGATTTTCCTCCATGAAGTGCTTGAAAAAGTCCATGTGTTCATGGGTGAGGTCAAACTGTAACCGGCAGGCACGATTCTTGATCTTGCCGTCCGATGTGATCAGCAGCACCACATACATGCGTTTCCCTGTAGGGATCACGTCCACTTTCGAGATCACCGAATATTTCGGTGCGAAGTTGGAAACCACGGTGGCACACTTGGTGATCTGGGAAAGTGCCGTGGTGGCACTTTGCAGAATCAGGTCTTCTGTCAGCTGGCTCTCATCGCCCAGCATCTCGTCCAGCCGGTCCCGTTCCTCTTGGGGGAGCGTTCCCTCGGCACTGATCTCCTCGATGTACATGCGGTACCCATTAAAGGTAGGCACACGCCCCGCAGAGGTGTGCGGCTGTTCCAGATACCCCAGTTCTTCCAATACCGCCATGTCGTTCCGGACAGTTGCCGCAGACACATGAATGTCCGGTAACTGCGAGATCGTTTTCGACCCCACGGGCTCACCGGTCCGAATATACAGATCGACTACCGCCGATAGAATTCTTCGTTTTCGTGCATCCACAATAACCATCCTTTCTGGCAGATTCACTTTTAAAGTGTTAGCACTCATTCTCTCTGAGTGCTAATATAAATTTACCATGATTCCGGACGATTGTCAAGGGCTTTTTCAACTTTTGTAGGAATGCACAAAATTAGAATTATAAAAATGTGCATTTTGTGCAAATTTGAAGCCTGTTTGCAAAGTTTGTGCGATTTGTCACCCGATTTCTATTTCAAATAGGTTGACAAATAAGGCTGGCTGTGCTATAATGGGAACGTTGCAGCGTTAGCACACGCTTTGCGGCGGGGAATTTCCCGCAAGCCGACGCTCTCCAATCCAATCCAGAAAGGACTTTTTCCTATGAAACAGCAAACACAGACCGCAGCTGCCGAATCCGGCATGACTGCCAAGAAGACCCAGCACCAGAAGATCGTGGCAATGGTGCAGATCGCCCTGTTCGCGGCGATCATTGCCGTATGCTCATGGATCCAGATTCCCATGACCGTGCCGTTCACCATGCAGACCTTTGCCGTGTTCTGTGCCCTCGCCACACTGGGCGGCAAGGGCGGCACCATTTCCATTCTGATCTATATTGTACTGGGAGCCGTGGGTGTTCCGGTATTCGCCGGCTTTACCGGCGGCATCGGCATTCTGTTCGGCACCACCGGCGGCTACATTATCGGTTTCCTGTTCACCGGTCTGCTCTACTGGCTGATCACCCACTTTTTCGGGGAGAAGCTGCCGGTAATGATTCTGGCACTGGTGCTGGGGCTGACGGTGTGCTACGCCTTTGGTACTGCGTGGTTCATGATCGTATACGCCAAGAATTCCGGTTCTGTGGGACTGCTGACTGCACTGGGCTGGTGCGTATTCCCGTTCATTCTGCCGGACTGCGTAAAAATGGCTCTGGCAATCCTGATTGGAAAGCGGCTCCCGAAGCGGCTGATCCAGCGTGTATAAACTACGGCCGCACCACGGCTTGTGCTCGGCGTTTTTCTGCGGGCACGGCTACAGCGAAGCATTTACCGCAAACATGACGGAAATGCTGCGGCTGTTCCGGCAGGACGACCCATATATCACCCTGACCGGCGGCACGGACTGCATCTGTGCCAGCTGTCCCCACAGCCTGTCCCATGTGTGCGATGCGGCGGAAAAGGTACAACGCTATGACAGTGCCGTTCTCATGTTCTGCGGTCTTTCTGTGGGCAGTGTCCTGCGGTGGAGCGAATTCTGTGCACGGGTAGATCAGTGCATCTTGGATTGCGGCAAACTGGAACAGATCTGCGGGGACTGTGCGTGGTATACGATTTGTAAGAGTGGAAAACAGAATCGATAGAACTACATTAACACATGTACAATAATCATTGTACATGTGTTATGTTATATATGCACAAATATAGAATAATAATTTGTATATATACATTTTTTATATTTATATTGACTTTATGGTATATACTATGGTATAATTTAAATAGGATAATATT
>OLSK01000744.1_pt1 | contig 27602 bp, 29 predicted proteins | sample 1672781 | NCBI WGS metagenome assembly OLSK01 (sample SAMEA3136723, study PRJEB25190) | human gut metagenome | biome: human gut; feature: human-associated habitat; material: faeces | place: Austria | collected 2013 | reverse complement strand
TCAGAGCCGGATTAAACATAAGGGGCTGCGGCCCCTTATCAACCCTGGGGTTTTTGACAGACTGAGAGCCGCCTGCTTGCTCAGGCGGCCCTGTGAATATGTATATGGAGTTTTATCGGAAATACCGGGAAGAAAGCTTTGTATAAAGCCTATGGTTTTCTGTGTGCCGCTATCGCCTCCCCTCTGAGTGGCAACCTATGGGACTTATCGGAGGGGGGACGCCCGGCTTCGGTGAATTTACCGGGTAGGTATTGTTGCGTGTTGCTGTCATTGGGCTGTTATTGCGCCTCCTTTCCTTGAAGTGATTATATAATACCAGGGAGGTGTGGCGGAAGTTTGGCCCAAAGTTATACTCTTGTGGCGGTTCTATTAACGGTTTTCGGATTTTTATTTAAGCTTCTGTGAACCGGCGGGGGCGACGTCGAATACCGTCAGGGTATCGCCGTCTACGCTGAAGCGCACATCAAAGCCGGAAAACTCAAAGCCGTACTGCTCCCCGTCCTGCTGGTATGCGGGCCGCGGGTCCTGGGAAAGGGCGGAAAGCAGCGCCTCCCGCTTGTCAGCGGGAAGGGCAATAAGCAGCTCCTCCGGAAAGGCCACATGAAGGTTCTTTTCAAGTTTTTCTCCGGCAAAGCCGTCCTTTGCCTCCGGGTGGCTGTCGGTAAATGAAAGATATGGCTTTATATCGTATATGGGGGTGCCGTCCATAAGATCCGCTCCCTCCACTGTGAGCATATGGCCGAGGCCGGGACGGTTTTCCATGGATACCAGCTTTACCGAGGACAGCCCTATGGGGTTGGGGCGGTAGGGGGAACGGGTGGCAAATACCCCCATACGGGTGTTGCCGCCAAGGCGGGGAGGCTTTACGGTTGGACGCCAGCCCTGGCGTTCCACCATGGAAAAGCCCCATATGAGCCACAGGTGGGAGTAGCCCTCGATGCCCCTAAGGGCGTTGGCGTCCCGGTATTCAGGCTCAAATACCACGGTGGAAAGCTGTCCGCCCCCCAGGCTGCTCTGCCGGGGTATGCCGAATTTCTGCGTAAAGTCGCTCTTTATGCGGGCTATGACCTTTAATGTGAAGGTGTCGGCCATGGCTTACTTTTCAGCCCCGGGAAGCTCTGAGGTGCAGTGGGGGCAGCGGGTAGCCTCATCGGGTATTACGCTGAGGCAGTAGGGGCACTTGCGGGGCTCCTTCTTTTCCTCGGGCTTTTTTACCATATCGTGCAGCTTGTTCATGGACTTGACAAGCAGAAAAAGCACGAAGGCTATTATTATAAAGTTCAGCACTGAGGTTATGAATGCGCCGTAGGCTATGGAAGCCCCGCCGATGTTCAGGGCTTTATCGCTGAAGTTCTGCCCTGCAAGTATGCCTATGACGGGGGAGATTATGTCGTTTACCAGGGAATCCACTATGCCCTTGAACGCGCCGCCTATGATGACGCCCACGGCAAGGTCCATGACGTTGCCGCGCATGGCGAACTCTTTGAATTCAGCAAGAAACTTCTTCATATAAAAAATGCCCGTCCTTTCCAACAGGAAAAATCTACAGGCATTATTATATCACATAAAATCGGTAGACCACTATATGTTTCTGTCGCTGCCCATAAAGAACAGCGCAACGGTATCCGGGCCTACGTGACTGCCGGTCACAGGCACTGATCGCCGGTCATTATGTTGAGTATCACCCGGTCCGTCTGCTTCATACCCTGGCTTGCCAGCAGGCCGACGTTGCGTATGGTGTTCTCGACGCCCTTTGCAACTATGCCGTCGCCGCCCCGGAACTGCTGGTCGTTGACGTACATATAGTAGCCTAATATGCCGGCCTCCACTGCGGAGGCTATCTTTGCGGCGCAGGAGGGTTTTGCCCCGTCGCATATAGTGCCGGAGAGTATGGCCACGGCGTTCACTATGGTATGGGCTATGGCCCTGTAATCCCCGCCTAAAAGATAGGCTATGCCCGCGCCCGCGCCGCAGCCCGCGCTGACCGCGCCGCAATAGGCTGACAGCCTGCCTATGCCGGTCTTTTGGTGTATGGTGACAAGGTCGGATACCAGCAGGGCCCTGTAAAGCCGCTCGTCGCTGGCGCCTATGTGCTTTGCGTATCTTATTACGGGGACGGAGGCGGTTATGCCCTGATTGCCGCTTCCGGTGACTATCACCACCGGAAGCTCGCAGCCGCTCATGCGCGCATCAGACGCGGCGGCGGCATAGGCGCGGGCCTCGTTCTTTATGTCGCTGCCGAACTCGGAAAGCAGCACGCGCCCCACGTTTGCGCCCCAATCGCCTCTTAGGCCCTCCTCCGCTATGGCGGAGTTGCAGCGTATCTGGTTGTCGAGGAGCGGCTTGACCAGCTCCACGTCCACTGTATCCGCAAAGCGCACTATGTCCTCTATGTTCAGCACGCTCTTATCCTGAAGGTTATCCTCTGCGGAGTCGGACGGGGGAAGCTCCATGAGGACTGCGCCGTTCCTCTCCTCGCGTATTATGTTGGAGTGGTTGTTGGCTATATGTACCATTGCGCTGTCGCCGCCCCTGTATCCCGTGAGCCGTATATCCAGCATCCTGCCGTTGTCCGAGCAGCTCACGGCCAACGGCGTGACTTCCATGTATTCCCTTATGCGGCTGTGCTCCTCCTGTGTCACATAGGATATGACCTGAAGCACCTTTTCCGCCCTCCCCGCAATTATCCCTGCGGCTATGGCGGCGTTTATGCCCTTCATCCCGCCGGTGTTAGGCACTATCACGCTCTTTACGTTTTTAAGTATGTTGCCGCTTACCTCGGCCTCTATGCGCTCCGGCTCGCCGCCCAGTATGTCGCGCATCTTTGCGGCGCAGTAGGCTATGGCTATGGGCTCGGTGCAGCCCGTTGCCATCAGCAACTCTTCCTTTAGTATGCTTATGTAGGCTTCTGTAAGTCGGTTATTCATTGCTTCCACTTCCTTGACGTTATTTTTATAAAAAAAGGGAAGGTGTACCCGTGCTGAGAACGGGAAAATAGTATTATCATATATTATATTACAGTTTCGGCAATTATCGCAAGACCGGCGGGTGCAGATGTGCTATACTTAAAAATGATACCGCGCACACACCTATCCGCAGGAGGCCGCCGTGAACAGCATTTTTAAAGGAAAAGGAATAATAGTAGGATACACCGCCGCGCTGCTGCTTGCCGCCGGACTGGCGTTCGCGTTAAGTGCGCTTCCGCCTGGGGCAGGGCGCGAAAGGCAGGAGGCGGCTGCTGCGGCGAAGTATAAAGAGGCCTTGGCGCTCATGGACGGGGGGAGCATGGACGAGGCGCTCGGGCTGCTGGAGGAGCTTCCCTACGGATACAGGGACGTATATCCCCTGACAGCCTACATAGAGGCGCTCAGACTGTATGAGGCGGGAGAGGATCCTTATTATTATGACGTGATAAGCCGACTCAGCCATATATCCGAGGATTACCCGGGAGAGTATTCCGCCCAGATAAGCGCGCTGCGGCAGCAGGCGCGGGATAACTTCGGGCGCGAGGTGGCTCGGCGCAGGGCGGCGGACCCCATGCCCACACCATCTCCCACGCCGTGCTTCCGGCCGACAAGCCCCGCATCTGCCGGCAGCGGGCCGGACGACCCATACAACGCGGCGGACTTCACGAGCCCGGAGGACTTTTATGAGGAAAACCGGGACGCCTTCGACAACATAGATGATGCGGAGGCTTACTGGCAGGAGAATAGCTGAAGGCGCACGGGGGGGACCGACGGAACGAAGCGGGCTCACGCGCATAGCCTGCCTGCCGGCGGGGACGGAACGGTACCCTAATCCCCGTCGTACTGTCTTTTGACGAGATACACGCCGAGCACCACCGCCGCCATGCCGAAAAGCTCCGTGACCGTCGGCTTTTCACCAAAGAGCAGTATGGCGTATACCGCGGCGAAGGCGGGCTCGGACAGGCATATGACCGATGAAAGGTTCACGCTCAGGCTGTGCTGGCAATGGGCAAGGAGGTTCTGCCCTATCACCTGCAGCGACAGAGTCATTCCCAGTATGGGCCATATCTCGGCCCATGTGCGGGGCACCTCTGGCCCCTCCGCGAGCGCGCCTATTATAAACAGCACCGCGGTGGTAGATATGCTGCATACGAACATTATGGCGCTGGAGGATACGCTGCCGCTGGCGCGATAGGTAAGCAGTATGTACGCCGAGTAAAACACGCAGGCCGCCATGGAGAGCAGATCCCCCTTAAAGCCGGACTCCGCCCCCTCAGCCTTTCCCAGCATCAGCAGCACAAGCCCCGCTACCGCTACGGCAGCGCCGATGAGGAAGTGCCTCGGCACTGATTCCTTAAAAACAAAGCGCGATACCGGTACTATCACAAACGGCGTGAGGTTTACTATCAGCGTGGCGTTTGCTACGGAGGTATACGAGAAGGCGGTATTGTAGAGCGCAACGTCCCCCGCAAGCATGACACCCGCCGCAAGCAGCATCAGCCAGTCCTTTTTCGTCAGGGCAGGCAGTTCGCTGCGGCACATAAGATACAGTACGGGCAGGGCAAAAAGGCAGCGCCACATGCCTGCGTTTATGGGCGATATGACGCTGTACCTTACGAATATGCCGGAGGCGGCCAGAAATGCCATTGAAAGCAGCTCCAGCAGCACATATTTTGTTTCATTGCGGCGCATGTTACCTTACCTCTGATGAAAAGTATGGAAGGGTATCCCGTATCGCTTTGACAGCCCGTATATTATAGCACCGCGCCCACATCCGTATCAATAACAAAAAAGCCACCCGTCAAATCGGATGGCTTTTTCTGGAGCTGATACCCGGATTCGGACCGGGGACCTCGTCATTACCAATGACGCGCTCTACCAGCTGAGCTATATCAGCACACATTGCTCGCGAACGATATGTATTATAACCAATCTGCGGATATAATGCAAGTGTTTTTTACAAAAAATGTGCAGCGTGAAACATAAGCGGACAAAACGGTTACTTCTCCAGCCTGCCCAGAACCAGCTTGTATCCGTCCGCCCCGTAGGTGAGGCAGCGGCTCACCCGGGATATGGTGGCGGTGGAGGCGCCGGTGACCTCTGCAACGTCTGAGTATTTGCAGCCGTCGTTAAGGAGCTTTGCCACGTGCAACCGCTGAGCCATGGCCTGCACCTCGCCTATTGTGGCCACATCCTCAAAGAAACGGGCGCAGTCCTCCTCCGTCTTAAGGGAAAGTATAGCCTTGAAAAACCACTCCGTTTCGGGGGTGGTAAGCTTGTTACGGTACATTGCCTTGTCGCCTCCCGTCAGTTTTATAATATAATTATATCATGACGCTTTAGTTATTTAAAGTGCGAAAAAGATTCAGCCTGAGGAATCAAAAATCAAAACATAATAAGCTGCTTTTGATTGACCGGAGGGCTTGGTGTGATGTATGATATAAAAAGATAGTTATGTACTTAAAAAATCTTTGTAGTTTATTTTGAAAACAAAAAAATACTGACGGAGGCTGTTTCATGACAAAGTATGCAAATAACATAGGCGTAAGGGTACCTGAACTGCTGCTCCCCAACAAGGACGTGGATATGACCAAGTGGGCCGTAGTAGCCTGCGACCAGTTCACCTCTCAGCCGGATTACTGGAACGAGACCGAGAAAATAGTTGGCGACGCGCCTTCTACTCTCCGCATAATGCTGCCCGAGCTGTATCTGGACAAGCCGGACGAGGCCGAGCGCATAGCCTCTATAAACGCCCACATGAAGGAATACGTTGAGAAGGGCGTGCTGGAAAACAAGGGCGAGGGCTTTGCCTATGTAGTCCGCTCTGTGGACGGCAAGACCCGCAAGGGACTGATCGTGGCGCTGGATCTGGAGAACTACGACTATACCAAGGGCTCAACCACACTTATCCGCGCTACCGAGGGCACTATAGTCGAGCGTATACCTCCCCGCCTCAGGATAAGGAAGGACGCTCCGTTGGAGATGCCCCATATACTGGTACTCATAGATGACCCCGAGCGCACCGTTATAGAACCCATAGGCGAGAAGCTGGACAAGACCGAAAAGCTGTATGATTTCGACCTTATGCAGAAGGGCGGCCACATAAAGGGCTACCTCGTAAAGGACGAGGGCCAGATAAAGGGCGCGATCGACGCCCTCACCGCTCTGATCGATAAAGACGCATACGCCAAAAAGTACAACACCGATCAGGCGCCCCTGCTCTTCGCAATGGGCGACGGCAACCATTCCTTCGCTACCGCAAAGGCCAACTGGGAGCGGATAAAGGCCGAGAAGGGCCTCACCGCAAAGGACGAGCACCCCGCCCGCTACTGCCTGGTAGAGCTCGAGAACGTACATGACGACGGCATAGTATTCGAGCCCATTCACAGGGTAATATTCAACGTAGGCGATAAGGCCGTTGAGTGGATAAGCAACAAGCTGACCGAGCAGAACGGCAGCTGCGAAGTCAGGAGCTTCAACAGCATGGACGAGCTCCACAAGGCCATGGACGGCAAGGCCGGCCACGTTATCCCCTTCGTGAACGGTAAGGGCGTAGGCTGCTTCTATGTAGAGCACCCCGCCGCTCAGCTTGAGGTAGGAACACTTCAGAACGCCCTGGACATACTCATCAAGGAGACTGCCGGCGCCACTATCGACTATATACACGGCGCTGACGTGGTTATGGACCTGGGTACCAAGGAAGGCAACATGGGCTTCCTGCTGCCCCCCATGGACAAGAGTGCGTTCTTCCGCACCGTAATATTCGACGGCGCGCTGCCCCGCAAGACCTTCTCCATGGGCGAGGCCAACGAAAAGCGTTACTATCTGGAGTGCAGGAGCATAAGCGACTAAGCCCGATAAAAGCCAATAAAAGACATCAGGAGCGGATTTTTTCCGCTCCTGCTTTCGTATGCGCTTTAATTTGCGCTTTAATTTGTCAGCCCCCAGGGTATCTCCAAAGTCATCATCTCGTCGTGAGGGGCGTTACTGTAGCGTCTCTTTTTCTTTGATATGTCGTCAAAGCGCACTTTATCGTCCAGCACCGGCGAATAGGTGTAGCAGTTTATCACGCCTTTTTCCTCGTCCACGTCAAAAAACATCATATAGCCGCTGCCGCCATGGTCGTCTGCCGCCTGATAGTTGCATATCATCTGGTATACCCTGCGGTCGGGCGCTCCGTCCCCGTCGTCGTCGAATTTCTCCGGCACGCAGGCTATGTTGTAGCGGTGGCCGGAAAGCACCATGTATACGTTGGAATACTTTGAAACTATCTCCTCCTTGAGCAGCCTGCCGTCTGCGAGCAGCGTCAGGTCGGTGTCAAAGTAGGCGTGGGTGCAGAGCACGGCCACCCTGTCCGGGTACTGCTCCAGCACGCTCTTTATCCACTCTATGCCGTCCTGCTCAACGTGATAGCCCATGTATATGAAGAGATACCTGGTACTGCCTGCGTCGATGAGGTCATAATGGCCGCGGTTATCCTGAAAGCTGCCGCCGTAGCAGTCCCGGTATTCCGACTGCTTTTCGCCGAAATAACGGCTGAAATTATCGTAGAGGGCGTCGTCGTGCTTTACGTCGTGGTTGCCGGCGCAGACCCCTGCGGGTATATTGGCGATGGAGGCCATGGCGCGCACGGCGTTTTCCCACTGGCGCTCACTTCCATAGTTGTTTATAAGGTCGCCTGTATGGGCAACGTACTTCAGGTTCAGCTTCTTCTCCGCGTCCCGCAGATAGGCGGTCATGGCGTAGAAGATATCCGGGAATCTGTTGGAGTAGTGCTGTGTGTCGCTCATCCATGCGATGGTATAGCGGCTCTCGGGTTCCTGCATAGGCTCGGCCGCGGCGGCAGGCGCGGGAGCGGCTGGGGGGGAGGGTTCCGGAGATACGGCGGGCTTGGCGCAGCCCTCCAGCGTCAGCGCAACAAATAAGGCGGCAATGCCGAATATGAGCTTTATATATCGTTTCATAAAGGTAATTTTAACACATGAACCGTTATATGGTAATAGTGAATTATTGATGAATTATGGGGGAAAAGGAGGAGGGTCATTTGACAAGGGGGGCTTTGAGTGTTACCATGTGGGAAGAAAAAATAAGGAAGGCAAATACCCCGGATGCTAAGCAAAAAGGAACTCAAAAAATTCAGGGACGCCCGCGAGGAGCTGCATAAAAAAGACGAGCCTTACAGGCGTGCGGCAAACAGCGACTTCATAATATACCTGTTGACGCTCATGGCTGTGGCAATATTCATACGCACCTTCATATTCGAGCCTGTGCAGTGCATAGGCATATCCATGTACCCCACGCTCGTGGGCGGGGAGGGGATGTTCACGGAAAAGCTCACATATACCGTTTCCGCGCCGCAGCGCGACGATATAATAATCTGCCGCTACCCCTATCATACCGAAAAGTGCGTCAAGCGCGTCATAGCCACCCCGGGGGACAGGATAAGCATATCCGACGGGGCCATATACCTGAACGGCGAAAGGCTGGACGAGAGCGCCTACTGGGACGACTACATAGAAGGGACGCTGGAGGAGGTAACGGTGCCGGACAAGTGCCTGTTCGTAGTGGGCGATAACCGCAACCACAGCGGCGACAGCCGGCATGTGGGCTTCATACCCTACTGTCAGGTGAAGGGCAAGGTGCGCGCCGTAATGACGCCATTCTCGCAGGCACGCTGGATCTGATAGAATCAAACGCGAAGGAGACGAAAGCTCTTTCGCGTTTTTTGTTATACGCGCTGCTTTTGGAAATATACTCAAATCTTATGGTAAAGGGCAATTGTAAAAGGGTTGTGCAAGGTTATATAATATTAAATTAGGTCAAAACTGCATATTTATATATTTTTTTGATAAAACAAGGGGGAAAAAGGGAATGAAGATAGGCTTTGACAACCAGAAATACCTTTCCATGCAGTCAGAGCATATTATGGACAGGCTTGCCCAGTTCGGCGGCAAGCTGTATCTGGAGTTTGGCGGAAAGCTCTTCGACGACTTTCACGCTTCCCGCGTGCTGCCGGGCTTTGAGCCTGACAGCAAAGTGCGCATGCTTCTCCAGCTGAAGGATCAGGCTGAGATAGTCATCGCCATAAACGCGGCGGATATCGAGAAGAACAAGGTGAGAGGCGATCTGGGCATAACCTACGATCTGGATGTGCTGAGGCTCATAGACGCCTTCCGAAGCATAGGCCTGTACGTGGGCAGCGTAGTACTCACCCAGTACCGCGGCCAGAGCGCCGCCGGCGTATTCCAGCGCCGGCTGGAGCAGCTGGGCATAAAGGTATACCGTCACTATCCCATTCCCGGCTACCCCAACGATATAGAGACCATTGTCAGCGACGAGGGATACGGACTCAACGAGTACATTGAGACTACCCGCTCTCTGGTGGTGGTGACCGCTCCCGGCCCAGGAAGCGGCAAGATGGCTACCTGCCTTTCCCAGCTTTACCATGAGAACAAGAGGGGCATTCGCGCGGGCTATGCCAAGTTCGAAACATTCCCCATATGGAACCTGCCTCTCAAGCATCCGGTGAACGTTGCCTACGAGGCAGCCACGGCGGATCTGAACGATGTGAACATGATAGACCCCTTCCATCTTGAAAACTACGGCGTCACCACCGTCAACTACAACCGGGACGTGGAAATATTCCCGGTGCTCAACGCCATGTTCAGGCAGATATACGGCGAGTCCCCCTACAAGTCTCCCACGGACATGGGGGTGAACATGGCGGGAAACTGCATAACGGACGATGAGGTATGCTGCGAGGCCTCCCGTCAGGAGATAATACGCCGCTACTACGCCGCCATGTGCTCTGCCCGTCAGGGAATGAGCGACAGCCGGCCTGCTGAAAAGATAAAGCTGCTCATAAACCAGCTTGGCATAACCGTAAAGGACAGGCCCGTAATAGACGCGGCGGTAGCCCGGGCAGAGCAGACCGGGGAGCCTGCCGCGGCGATACAGCTGCCCGATGGCGAAATAGTCACCGGCAAGACCACTAAGCTCCTTGGCGCTTCGGCTGCCGTGCTGCTCAACGCACTCAAGCGCCTGGGCGGGATACAGAAGGATATGCACCTCATATCCCCCATAGTGATAGAGCCCATACAGGATCTGAAGGTGAATCACCTTGGCAACCACAATCCTCGGCTGCACATGGACGAGGTGCTCATAGCCCTTTCCATATCCGCCGCCACCAACCCTACCGCCGAGGTGGCCATGCGGCAGCTGGATAAGCTCAGGGGCTGTGAAGCTCACTCAACGGTCATACTTTCCGGCGTGGACAGCAGCACCTTCCGCAAGCTGGGAATAAACGTGACCTGCGAGCCCAAATACCAGACAAAGAAGCTGTATCATAAGTAAAAACAAAAAGAAAAATAAAGGAACGACAGCTCACGCCGCCGTTCCTTTTCTATGCATATTTATCACACGTTAAAACGGAATACCACTATGTCTCCGTCCTGCATGACGTAGTCCTTTCCCTCGCTGCGGATAAGGCCCTTCTCCTTGCAGGCCGCCATTGTGCCGTGCTCAACAAGGGTATTGAAGTTCACTACCTCTGCCCTTATGAAGCCCTTTTCAAAGTCGGTATGTATCTTGCCCGCCGCCTGAGGGGCCTTGGTGCCCTTGACTATCGTCCATGCCCTTACCTCCTTGGGGCCGGCGGTGAGGAAGCTTATGAGGCCCAGCAGGGAATAGCACTCCTTTATGAGCTTGTCCAGGCCGCTTTCGCCTATGCCCATCTCCCTGAGGAAGTCCTGCTTTTCCTCCGGGGAAAGCTCGGAGATCTCCTCTTCTACCTTTGCGCATATGGTCAGGGCGCCTGCCTGTTCGGCGGCTGCCGCCCTGTACAGGGCGTCTACCTGGGGCAGGTCACGGCCGATATCGTCCTCGGATATATTGGCCACATATATGACGGGCTTGGAGGTGAGCAGGAACAGGCCATCAACGTATTCCTTTTCGTCCTCCGTTAGCTCCATGCTGCGCACCGGCTTGCCGGATTCCAGATGCGCCTTTATCCGCTTGAGGAACTCCACCTCGGCCAGCAGCTTCTTGTCGCCGGACTTGCTGTTCTTTTCGGCCTTCTCTATGCGCTTGTCCATGGTATCCATGTCAGCGAATATCAGCTCTATATTTATGGTTTCCATGTCGCGGACGGGGTCTACCGAGCCGTCCACGTGGACTATGTTTTCGTCCTCGAAGCAGCGCACCACGTGAACTATGGCGTCCACCTCCCGTATATGGGAAAGGAACTTGTTGCCCAGGCCCTCGCCCCGGTATGCGCCGCGCACAAGGCCCGCTATATCCACGAACTCTATTGCGGTGGGGGTATATTTTTCGGGGTGGTACATTTCGGAAAGCACGTCCAGACGGCTGTCCGGCACCGCTACCACGCCCACGTTGGGCTCTATGGTACAGAAGGGGTAATTGGCGGCCTGTGCCCCCGCCTGGGTTATGGCATTGAAAAGTGTGCTTTTGCCTACGTTAGGAAGTCCTACTACTCCGAGCTTCATATGCTTTGTCCTCTCCCGACGGTGAATTTATTAGGGTATGTACCTGCTGGTACTTAATAATTATATGTTCCCTCCTGCGCCTTGTCAAACCGATGCAGGGGGGATATACTTATTTATATGGAAAAACTCGAAAGCAAAGTAAAAAACGCCATAGACAAATACGGCCTCATAAATAAAAACGAGAGGGTGCTGGTGGGCCTGAGCGGCGGCGCGGATTCGGTGGCGCTGCTGCATGTGCTGCTGAAAATAGCGCCGGAGCGGGGCTTTGAGCTTTGCGCAGCCCACCTCAACCACGGTATAAGGGGGGCGGAGGCGTATCACGACCAGCACTTCGTCGAGGAGCTGTGCGGACAGCTGGGGGTGCCGCTGGTCTGCGAGGAACTGGATATACCCGGTATAGCCAGGGCGGAGGGCAAGACGCTGGAGCAGGCGGCGAGGGAGAAGCGCTATGAATTCTTCCATAGGGCCGCGAAAGAACTTGGCGCGGATAAAATAGCCGTCGCCCATCACATGGACGATCAGGCGGAGAGCATAATGCTGCACCTCATACGGGGCAGCGGCCTGAAGGGGCTCATGGGCATGGAGCCTGCCTACGGCAATATAATACGCCCGCTGCTCTGGGCCAGAAGGCGGGAAATAGAGGAATACGCAGCAGATAACGGCCTGAAATACTGCACCGACAGCACCAACCTTGAGCGGGACGCCAGCCGGAACAGGATACGCCTCGACCTTATCCCCTACATTCAGGATCACCTGAACCCCTGCTTTGTGGAGGGGCTGTGTTCCATGGGCGAGCTGCTGCGGCAGGACGAGGAATATCTGGACGGGCTGGCACGCAACGCACTCAGGGATGCAAAGACAGAGGAAGGCTACGACAGGGCCAGGCTTGCCGCGCTGCCGCTGCCCCTAAAGAGCCGGGCCATACGCATTGCGGTGTTCGAGGCAGGGGCCACGGCGGATGTGGAGCGCCGCCACATAGAGCGCATAATGGATATGCTTACGGCAAAAACCGGCGCCCATGCGGATATACCTCACATAAGCGCATGGGTGAGCTATGGCAGCATCTGCTTTGGAATCCGGCAAAGTGCCGATGAGGTGGACGTGCCCTTCAATATTGAGGGGGAAACCCGGTTTGCCGGAGGTTTTTTCTTTGCAGAAGCTGTCGAAGGTGGTATAATAAAAAACAATACTGTCGCCTATATTGACAGGGACAAGCTGCCTGCCGGCCTCAGGGTGCGTACCCGGAGAGATGGGGACAGGTTTCAGCTCATAGGCTCGGGCGGCGGAAAGAAGCTCAAGGACTTTTTCATAGACAGAAAAGTGCCGAGGGATCAACGAAATATGCCCATACTCTTTTCGGGAAGCGACGCCCTGTTCATACCGGGCTACGGTATTTCCAATAAGGTAAAGGTGGAAGAAAACACGAAGCGGGTGCTTCGTGTAACGTACGTTGCGGAGCAGTAAACAAAAAATTTTTAAAATAACCGGGGGTTCAACATGGCAGAAAAGACCGATCTTAATAAGGTAGTGGATAAGGTGCTGGTAAGCGAGGAGGAGCTGCAAAGGCGCATAGCCGAGCTGGGCGCTCAGCTTTCGGAGGATTACGAGGGCAAGGACGTGATATGCGTCTGCATACTCAGGGGCGCCGTCCACTTCTTTTCCGACCTTGTGCGGCATATGACTTGTATGACAGAGCTGGACTTCATGTCCATATCCAGCTACGGCAACGGAAAGAGAACCTCCGGAATAGTGCGCATAGCCAAGGATATGGATACCAGCATAACCGGCCGCCACGTGCTCATAATCGAGGATATAATGGACAGTGGCCATACTCTTAAGCACCTTAAGAAGGTACTGGAGGCAAGAGAGCCCGCCTCCCTTAAAATATGCTGCCTGCTGGATAAGCCTTCCCGCAGAGAATGCGATATCACACCGGACTATACCGGCTTCGTCATACCCAACGAATTCGTGCTGGGCTACGGGCTGGACTTCAACAACTTCTACCGCAACCTGCCCTACGTGGGAGTTCTCAAGCCGGAATATTACGAATAATAAAAAATTACGTAAATTCATAATTTGTTAATAAAATCGTGGTTGGCCGCTTGTTGACAAAGCGCCAATCATGACGCAAAATGTATAAATCAACATATTGGATCGATAGGTAAGAAGTATGAATAAGGAAGAGGAACGGATAAACGAGCTGGAAGAAAAGCTCTGGCAAAGCCAAGCGAAAGCCGGAAAGGCTCAGGAAGCTGTGGACAAGGCCCAGAGCACCCTCAGAACCGTAAAGGATATGGGTGCGGCGGAAACCGTAATAACCGCGGCGGAGCAGGCCTTTGAAGAGGCGGAGGAGGAGCTTGCCCACGCCGAGGAGGACATCGAAAGAGCCGAGGATGAGCTTAATGAGGCCAGGGCGAAGGAAACGCCCGACGATATGGACGATATAGACGATTACAGCGAGGACCAGCAGCCCAAAAAGAAGGGCAAGGCCGGCCTTGTCATAGGCATAATAGCCGCGGTGGCCCTTATAGGCGCGGGCGGATGGTATTATTATACAAACTTTATACAGGGCGCAAAGCAGAACGAAGAGCCCGCAGCAGATAGCCAGACTCTGGAGATGCCGGACCTCACATACGAAGTTGCTGACGTAGCTCAGAGCATACTTAAAAATAAGGGCATCGATGCCGACATACTGTTCGTATCCTCCGAGAAGGTGCCAAAGGGTCTGGTCGCCCTGCAAAGCGTAAGTGCGGGACAGGAGATAGACGGCGACGAAAAGGTAACGGTATACATAAGCCTGGGTCCCGCTCCCACGCCCACCCCGGAGCCCAGCCCCCTGCCTACTCCTACGCCAAAGGCCAGCCCCAAGCCCCGCAGGACCAAGATACCCGAGATAGTCATACCTCAGCCTGTAGTGACGCCCTGCCCCGTTGGGTGAGGAGGCTAACCTTGACAGCCGGTTCGGCTGTGAGAGGGCGGAAGCCCAGGCAATGCAAATGCGGAAACCAAGGAAACATATAAAGCAACATATAAGGAGAAGATACCATGAAGAAGTTGTCCCTGATAATGGCTGTGCTGATGGCAATAGGCCTGTTCGCCGGCTGTGCGCAGCAGGAGAACGCCGAGCAGCTCCCCGGCGATGAAGAAGCTCCCGCCAAGGAATATCAGTATATCACTGCCGACGAAGTAAAGACAATGATAGAGAATGGCGACGAAAAGGTCATAGTTGATATACAGCCTGAGGAGTACTACGCCCAGGGCCATCTGCCTACCGCCATCTCTACCTACGCATATCCCGCGGATACGGATGAGCTGAAGGCCAAGCTGGATACCGCCCTCGAAAAGATAGACGAGAAGGAAGGCCCCGTCATTATAGTGGGCCTGGGCGGCAAGACCGGCGCGGAAAACGCCTACGACTACTATGCGGAAAAGGGCGTTGACGAGAGCAGGCTGAGGATACTTGAGGGCGGCCAGATGAGCTGGCCTTATGAGGAGCTCAAGTGGTACAACATAGATTATCTCTATATCGCTCCCGACGATCTGGTAAAGCTGCTTGAAGAAAACAAGAACGTCATGCTTATAGATATCCGTCAGAGCGAATATTACGATGCCGGCCACCTGCCCGGCTCCATACCAACCTATTCCTTCCCCAATACAAACAAGGAACAGTGGGACTCTCTGGACGAGCTGAACGAGCAGATAGAAAAGACACTTGACCCCATAGTGCTCATCTGCATGAGCGGCACCAACGGCGCGTACAACGCCGTAAACCATTGGGCTACCAAGGGCATAGACCCGCGCAAGTTCTACATACTTGAAGGCGGCGGCACCAACTGGCCCTATGGGGATATGCTGGAGGTCACCCCCAATTACCAGTACATCACCCCTGATGAGCTCAAGACCAAGATCGAGGCCAAGGAGGATATGCTGCTGCTCTCCGTACAGACAAAGGACAGCTACAAGGAGGACGGGCATCTCCACGGCTCCATAGAGACCAAGGCGTATCCTGCCAATACCGAGGACCTTCGCAAGAGACTGGATAAGGTAACGGATAAGCTTACCGAGAACGACCTGCCTATATATGTGATGTGCATGGAAGGCAAGGGCGGCGCGGAGAACGCCATAAGCTACTATGTAAACGAGAAAAAGATCGACCAGACCCGCTTCTATATTATCGAGGGCGGCATAAAGGGCTGGCCCTTCCCGGAGATGCTGGAAAGCAGCAAGACAGAAGCAGAAGAATAATACGGTTGAACACGACAGGCGGCGCGCTCAAGTGAGCGCGCCGCCTTTTTGTTTTGTATTGCTTTATTTCGCCTGAATTTTCTTCAGCCTTGCGAAGCGGGGCAGGCCGTTTTCAAGGGGGCGATCCGGGGTTCCCTGAATGAGGGGCAGGGCGTAGTCAATGAATTCCTTGTTCACGTTGTTGCCCTCGCGGTTGATCCATTCAAGGGGAACCTTCTTTTCGGTGTTGGCAACGTCGGTAAGGTCCATGAGCTTTATGCCGCAGACGTAGCTGCCCTTTTCATCGTATTTGCGCTCAAAGCCTACCATCTTGTCGGTGGTGCCGGATATGGCCTCCAGTACGGCGGTCTTGCCGGAGAGGAAGGATTCCTGGATATCGGTGAGGGAGGCCAGGTGCGCGCCGCAGCGCTGCATCAGGGAGAACTCTATGCCGCGTACCTTGCAGCCCAGCGTGCCCTTGATGTAGTTGGCGAGGTAGGAGGCCAGGCCGCCCAGCTGTTTGTGGCCGAAGGCGTCCACGGGGGCGTTCTCCGCGCCGTATTCGGCGATGAGCTTGCCGGTGGAATCGTGTATACCCTCGGATACGGCGGCTATGCACTTGCCGTTCCTGGCGTATACGGCCTTTACGTCCTCCACGAACTTATTAAGGTCAAAGTCACGCTCCGGCAGGTAGATGAGGTCGGGACCTTCGCCGCTTATATTGGCAAGGGAGGAGGCTGCGGTGAGCCAGCCGGCGTGGCGGCCCATTATCTCGATGACGCATACCATTCCGGTGTCGTAAACGCGGGCGTCCCTATATATCTCCATGCAGGTGGTGGCCACATACTTGGCGGCGGAAGCATAGCCGGGGCAGTGGTCGGTGCCGAACAGGTCGTTGTCTATTGTCTTAGGCACGCCCATTATGCGGCACTCGTAGCCCACGGACTGCATGTATTTGGATATCTTGTTGCAGGTGTCCATGGAGTCGTTGCCGCCGTTATAGAAGAAGTAGCGCACGTCGTACTTCTTGAATATCTCCAGAATGCGCTTGTAATCAGAGTCGTCCTCGGCGCTGTCCTTGAGCTTGTAGCGGCAGGAGCCCAGAGCGGAGGATGGGGTGTAGAGCAGGTATTCGAGTTCCTTTGCGTCCTCCTGGCCCATATCGTAGAGCACGTCGTCCAACACGCCCTTTATGCCGTGGGCCGCGCCGTATACCTTGGTAATGCAGCCGGAATCAAGCGCGGTGCGGATAACGCCGTAAGCGCTGGCGTTTATTACAGAAGTGGGGCCGCCGGACTGGCCTATTATGCATGCGCCTTTAAGCTGTGACATTTATGATACCTCCAGATTTAAAATTCAAAAACTTTTCAGTCAGCATTATACCATAAAAAAAGCCCGGTGAGTATTGTGCTCCGGGCTTTTGACTATGATTTCACATTCGGTGTTTGCCGTGCAGGACAATTGCTTCAAAGCGGGCCTTATGCCCCGGCCTTTTCAGCCCTTTCGGCCTGCTTCTTCTGGAACCAGTCCTTGCCCTCGACGAAGCGGGCAACTATCATGGATGCCACAGTATCGCCGGAGGCATTTATGCAGGTGGCGGGAGGATCCACCAGCGCGCCGATGGTGGCGATTACGGGGAAGGCGATGCCCATCTGCTCGGGGAAGAACAGGGATACTATGACCATCTCCCCTACGAAGCCGCCGCCGGCCACGCCGGACATGGCTATTCCGGAGAATATGGCTATCATCAAGGCGGTCACATAGGTGCCTATGCCGTCAAAGGGCATTCCGAAGAAGCCGAAGAGGAAGCTTATCTTGAGTATTGCGGAGAATACCGAGCCGTCCATGTGCATGGTAGCGCCAAGGGGCAGCACTATGTCGCTTACGTCACGGGGTATGCCTATCTCCTCTGCCGCCTCCATATTGGCGGGTATGGTGGCTATGGAGCTGCAGGTGCCCAGGGAGGTGACAGCGGGCTTGAGTATGTGCTGGAAAAGCTTTTTGGCGGCGCCCTTACCCCCTGCGAAGCGGGCATATAGGGGGAAGGCTATAAGGAAGTACAGAACGCATAGAGGATAGTAGAGCAGCATGGCGCGGCCGAAGTTGCCTATGAGGGTGGGGCCGAACTCGCCTATGAGGGAGGCAAAGAAGGCGAAGAGGCCTATGGGAGCATAGTACATCAGTATGCTTACGACCTTCATTATGATATCGGAAAGGTTGTTGAGCAGCTTTCCGACGGCGCATTCCGGGCCGCCGCAGATGGATACGCCAAAGCCGAAGATTATCGAGGCCACTATAAGGGGCAGCATATTGCTGCGGCTGAAGAGCAGCGGGAAGTCGCTTACCGTGAGGAAGCTGACGATAAGCTCGCCTACGGTCTTGGGCTCGCCCACTTCCTCGACGGCTACCTCAAAGGGGGTAAGCACGGGAGGGAACAGCTTTACAGCGGCTATCATTATGATGCCGGCGATTATGCCGGTAACGATAAAGGTAACGAGGGTGGAACCCAGTATTTTGCCCAGCCGCTTCATGTTGGACATATTGCCTACGGCGGAGGCTATGGAGATGAATACCATAGGTACCACCACCGTGAACATCGCGTTTACGAATATATCGCCAAGGGGAGCAAGCACTCCCGCCTTATTGCCCAGCAGCGCACCTGCTATACAGCCCAGTACTATGGAGCAGAGCAGTATCAGCGGGAAACGGTAACTCTTCCATACGGTAGACTTTTTCAATTCCATTTTAGTTCTCCTTTTATAAAAAATCGATGACAACAGTCTTTATAACATGTTATCACCGAAAAGAAGGGTTTAGTATTGCAATTGCTGCTGTCGGTATTGCGTTTTATACGGTATGCGGATATTCTGCGGCTCTGACGCTCACCTCGCCGCTGTAAAGCTCCTCGGTGCATCCGTCGTCAAAGCGGACGACCAGGTGTCCCTCGGGGGTGACGTCTATGGCTGTGGCCTCGGGCTCACCCTCCCGCATGAGCACGACCCGTTTTCCGGTAAGCATGCTGCCCTCACGGTATTCGCGGTATATGGAAGGGTCCGATGGGTTTGTCAGCGCCTTATACAGCTGGTCCGCCATGGCTGCCGCCATTTCGTCTATGGATACGGGAGGCTGGGAATCAGGATACAGGCTGCCCGCCTTTGCTGAAAGGCCGCCGGTAAATACAGGGCTCTGGTAGTTAAGCCCCACTCCCACCGCCGCGTACCTCAGCTCATTTTTGCAAAGGGCGCCCTCGGCAAGTATACCGCAGACCTTTTTACCTTCCCAGTATATGTCGTTCACCCACTTTATGGCGGGGTCGAGGTTCAGCTTGTCAACCATGGCCCTACGCACAGCTACCGCCGCCGCCATGGTCAGGCAAACGGGGTCTGTGGGGCGTACCAGCATTGTCATGTATATGCCCCCCTCGGGGCTTTCGAAGCTCCTGCCGATGCGGCCGCGGCCGGAAAGCTGCCGCCTTGCGAATATTACTGTGCCCTCCCTTGCGGTGGCCGCTATACTCTTTGCCTCCAGGTTGGTTGAGGGGGATGCATCGAAAAATATTATGTCTATATCCGATTTGATATAGCGTCTTATGCCCTGCTCCGTCAGCATATCACAGCCCCATTATAATCTGGTATTCTTCCTCGGTTACGCCGCCCCTTTGCAGTGCCCCTTCGATCAGGTTGCGGCAGGCGCGCACGTCCGGGTCCCGGAGGTACTTGTCGTATTTGCGCGTCCAGTCCTCCAGCGCTTCGTGATACTCTGCAAACAGCACGCTGCGCCTTCCGTATTTTTCCATGGTGTTCCACAGGGCATGTATGGCCATATTGCGCTCCTGCCTTGATACGGTGGGCTGTATTCCCTTGTACTGATACTTCTTTATGTCCTCCGGCCCTACGCCGAAGCGATCCACCAGATTTTCGATGATAAGGGCGCAGCCCAGTGCATCGTCCAGAGAATCGTGGTGGTGCTCAAGGGGGAGCTTGAGCCCGGCGCAGAGGTCGTTGAGCTTATGGCTGCCGTAAAGCTCCTTGGGTATGTGCTTTTTGGATTTCTGCAATGAGCAGATATAGGTTATCTCGGGTATGGGCAGGCCGTATACCGCGAGGGATTTGCATATCACCCCAAGGTCGAAGGCAGCGCTGTGCGCCGCCATTATTCCGCGGAAAAACGGCTCGATCTCGGGCCATATTTCGGGGAACAGAGGGGCGTCAGCCACCATGAGGGGGGTTATGCCGTGTATCTTTATGTTGTAGTCGTCAAAGTGCTCCCGGGGATTCACAAGGAACTCCCGCCGGTAGACGGGAGCGCCGTATTCCATGTGTACTATGCCTATGGAGCATATGGAGTCGTTGTTGCGGTTCGGCGTCTCCACGTCTACCGCGGTGTACCTTTCAAGCAAAAGTCAAAGCGCCTTTCAGTTAAGTATGGTTATATGCGTATGAGCTCGTATTCGCTGCTGCCCAGGCCTATCTCCTCGCCGTGCTCTATCTGCACCCGCCAGTTGGTGTTGGGGTGGACGTTGATGAAGTGGTCATGGCAGCGGCATTCCGCCTCGCTGAGCGCGCTCCTGGGGTTGGCGGGCATGGCGTTTACCGCGTCCGCCGCGGCCAGGTCTATCGCAACGGGGTCAAAGGAGGCGAACATACCTATATTGGGGACTATCGGCGCGTCGTTTTCGGGGTGGCAGTCGCAGTTGGGGGAAATATCCGCCGCGATGCTTATGTGGAAATTGGGCTTATCCTTTACCACGGCATAGGCGTATTCCGCGATGCGCCTGTTCAGGCTGGCCGCGCTGGAGCTGTTGTGGGGCTTTATGGCGTCGAAGCTGCATATGGCTATGCAGCGGCCGCAGCCCACGCAGTTGTCGTGGTCTATCACGGCCTTGTTGTTTTCGTAGTGTATGCCGTCGTTGGCGCATATCGTCGCGCACTTGAGGCAGCCGCGGCAGCGGTCGCGATCCACTACCGGCTTGCCGTCGTAGTGCATCTCCATCTTGCCCGCTCTTGAGCCTGAACCCATGCCGAGGTTTTTCAGCGCGCCGCCGAAGCCCGCATCCTCGTGGCCCTTAAAGTGGTTGAGGCTTATTATTATATCCGCGTCTGCTATGGCGCGGCCTATCTTTGCGGTCTTGACCTCCTCGCAGCCTATGGGTATATACGCCTCGTCTGTGCCGCGCACGCCGTCTGCTATTATCACCTGGCAACCGGTAGCGTATGGAGTGTAGCCGTTTATGTACGCCGTCTCGATATGCTCGAGCGCGTTCTTGCGGGAGCCGACATAGAGCGTGTTGCAGTCGGTAAGGAAGGGCAGCCCGCCCCGCTCCTTTATGTATGCAGCGAGAGCCCTTGCGTACTGCGGCCTGAGGTATGCAAGGTTCCCCATCTCGCCGAAGTGTATCTTGATGGCGACGAACTTATGGTCGAAATCTATTGTGCCGAGGCCGGCCCTGTCTATAAGGCGGGTCAGCTTCTTTGGCAGGTTTTCCGTGAAGGATGTGCGCATATCCGTAAAGTAGACCTTTGACATATCCGTTTCCCCTTATGTTTATTTTATCAGCTAAAGCAGCAGCTCGCGGAGCGCCGCTACGCTTTCGACTATGTATGCGGCCCCGGCATGCTCCAGCTCCTCACGGCTGCCGTAGCCGTAGAGCACGCCGGCACAGTCCAATCCGAAGGCCCTTGCCCCCTCCGCGTCGTATTTCCGGTCCCCTATCATCAGGGTGTTTTCCGGCGCTGCATCGGGACAGGAGCGAAGCACATGGGCTATCACGTCCGCCTTTGTGGGTCTGCCCTCGTCCATGGTGTTGCCGCCTACGAAGTCAAAATACCGTGCTATATCGAAGTGCTCCAGTATCCTGTGGGTGAAGTCCTCCGGCTTTGACGTAGCTACCATAACCCGCCTGCCTGCGGCCTTGAGGTCGCTTAAAAGCTCAGGTATGCCGGGATATATCTCGTTTTCAAATATGCCCTTTTCGGAAAAGTATTCCCGATAGTGCTTCAGCGCCTCCAGCGCCTGAAGGTTGGTCATGCCAAAGCCCTCCTCAAAGGAGCCTATGAGCGGCGGCCCTATCAGCCATGTAAGCGTTGTCCTGTCCGCAACTTCTATGCCCATCTTGCATAGAGCGTACTGGGCGGCGGAGGTAATGCCCAATGCGGGGTCCGTGAGCGTACCGTCAAGATCGAACAAAAGGTTCTTGAATACCGCGTTTTTATCCATTTGCTTCCCGCTCCTGGCGCCTGAGGTATTCCGCCGTCTTGAACAGGCCGAATACCGTCTTGCCGTCGGAAATCCGGTCATTCATTATCATATCTATAAGCTGGCACAGCGGCGTTTCCCGGTAGTCCAGAAACTCGTCCTCATCCGGGTGGGCATTGCCATAGCTCAGGCCTCTGGCAAGGTACACGTATATACGCTCCGAAAGTATGGCGGGGGAGGGTATGTATATGCCCAAAGGGATAAACTCCTTTGCCGTTACGCCTATTTCTTCTTTAAGCTCCCGCTTCGCCGCATCGAGAGGGTCTGTGTCGAAGGCCTCCAGCTTGCCTGCGGGTATCTCGGTCATCACCCTCTGCTGCGGGTAGCGGAACTGGCGCTCTATTATTACGCCGCCATTATCCGTGAGCGGCACCACGGCCACCGCGCCCCGGTGTTTAAGATAATCCCTCCGGGCGGTCTTTTTGTTGCAAAGCTCAACGGTATCGCTGTACACGTCGAATACCGGGCCGGAATACTGTATGGCGGAGGAAACCGTCCTTTCAAAAAGCCTGCTGTCGTCCATGTGACAACCCTCCTGCAATTCTCAGCAAAATCAATTATAGCATATCACGGCGGCGCCATAAAAGCAAATAACGGCACACTTTTTAACCTTTGGACAAAACCGGACAATAATTGTACCCGAGGAGGCAAATGCCTGCAAAAACAGCCAAATTTATTCCCTATCGCCGCGAAAATGGCGGTGCTAAAATCACAGCATACAGAAAACCGCATATACCGCAGGATAACCAAAAAATTACATTATTACGGAGGCACTATATGGCTAAATACCGCATACTTTTGGCAGACAGCAACAACCAGTTCCAGACCACCGTCAGGGATTACCTTACGGCTCAGGAAGGAATAGAAAGGGTGGATACCGTGAACGACGGTCAGTCCGCCCTGGACGCAATGAACAACAACCGGTACGATGTGCTCCTGTGCGATCTCATCATGCCGGGCATGGACGGCTTTGAGCTCCTTGAGAGGCTTAACAGCGGCCTCGTGAAGGACGTGCCTGCCGTCATAGTGATAAGCGCCCTGCGTCAGGAGGAGATGGTACGGCAGGCCTGCACACTTGGCGCAAAGTATTACATGGTCAAGCCCATCGACCCCGATACGCTGTACAAGCGCATAATGGACATGATGGAGAGCACCTACGCACAGCGCTCGCAGGTCTGCGCCATAAGCCCCAAGCCTCAGACTCTGGACGAGAAAATCGCTTCTGTATTCCTCATGATAGGTATACCCGCCCACATAAAGGGCTACCATTACCTGCGGGAGGCGGTGCGCATGGTATACTTTGAGCCCGCCCTCTGCGGCCGCATAACCAAGGAGCTTTACCCCGGCATCGCCAAGAGGTTCCAGACCTCTGCCTCTAAAGTTGAGCGCGCCATACGCCACGCCATAGAGGTGGCCTGGACCCGCGGGAAAATAGAGAACATAAACCAGATATTTGGCTACAATATCTACAGCAAAAACGACAAGCCCACCAACGGTGAATTCATAGCCCTGGTTGCTGACAAGCTCATCATGGAGACTGCCCGGGAGAAAAACGGAAGAAGCGAGATTCAGAACGTGATATAATCAGGCAAAAATTGAGGGTTGGGGACTTCGCGCTTTGTTCGCCGATACGCCCACCAACACAGCAAACTCCAACTGAAAATGAGGGATGAATGCGATAAATAATTTTTTCCTGATGCGACCAACTCCTTCTGTTTATTGGGTAAGAATTATACCTACAAACAGGAGGAGTTTTTGCAATGAACATGGAGTTCAACCAACACCGATCATTCCGGTGCAGAGAGCGAACAGATGGCAACCTTTAACCTCCTCTGCGGCAATACTGATGACGAACTTGCAGCAAAGGCATCCTTCGGCGAAATTAAGATGTGGTTCCTCACTCAGTATCCTGAAATCGAAAAGGCACGCCAGAACATCGATGAGATCATAGCCAAGGCCAAGGAAGCACGTATCGCAGCCAAGGCAGCTTAATCAAGACAACAGTGAGCAAGAAAAGGAGCAGTAATTATGAAAAACACTCTTAAGATCAATCACGAAAACAGAACTCTCGTAATGGATAGAACTTTCGCTAAGGCTGCCTCCTTTGTCGGCTCCAACGAATACAACCTCCTTCAGGATGCACGCAGAGACTACCCCTCCTACCAGGTAACCCTTCGCTCCATCAAAAAGAAGGAAGACAAGGAAAGCTATCGTGGCCTTACCTACCAGTACATGGAGAACTACATCGCCACTCATGCCAACGCAGCAAGAATTATGGAAGAATACAAGGAACTTCGTTTGCAGGCAGAATGTCACTCCATTCGCTACCCCAACATCAAGAAATGGTTCCTCGCAATGTATCCCGAAGTGGCCCAGTTCGGTATAACGGAAATCCCCGAAAGGAAAGTTGAAAATACACTTTCAATAGTGAAAGGAGAGGCCGAGCTTCAGGCGGCATAGTGAAAATGAAATATGGAAAGATAAAAGACCTTCCGGATGTCGGGAAGGTCTTTTTCTTATTCTATTTCTATTGTTCTTACTCCATGCTCCAAAATGGTATTTATCAGTTCATTTCGTGAATAATTGACCTCTTTGGCAATTCTGTCTATCTCTGAAAGCGTTTCTTCTTTAATACGTACAGTAATCACCCTGTTTCCGTCTTCCCCACGTTTCTTCAGCTTTAATACATCGCCTTTTACTTCGCTCATATTATGTCTCCTTGTCTAATTACTATCAGTTTATGTTGACAGGAGATTTCTTAATATATTACAATATAATATGTTTAACGATATCATTTATAATATCATTGTGTGATTGGAGGATATGAATGGACTATGCAGAGTGGATAAAAAAGGCGCAACTTGTAATTAAAACCGAACTAAAGGATGGTACCGAGTTTGAACTGAAATCATTATTTAAACAGTTTGAATGGAACCTCCTCGCAAATGCCGAAAAAAGATCATTTGGTAGATACTTTTCTAATGAAGTTAAAGAAGGGCGAGTCGAAAGTGTAATTCACAACGGCAACACGCAAAGCAAACATAACAAGTATGTAAGAATCCAGGAGAATTAGCATGAAAAAAGTTTTGTGTATTTCTTTGGCAATAATAATTGTCCTAGCTACAATTGGCTGTTCAAATAAAGAAGAAAAATTGTTTAATGAAGCAATCAAATTATTCGAGTCAAGGGACTATGTGTCCGCTTTGGCTGCATTTAAGGAATTAGAACCATCCGACGAAATCAACTCATATATTCGTCAATCCAGTTACTATATCCTAGCTGATTACATTTTCATAAATGGCACGAAAGGCAATGAATATGGTCAAACCAACGAAGGCGACCGATACTTCATCACGATACCTGGAACCGAAATTGTTTTATCTGTAAAACTAAATGATGATGGTTATGACGATATAAGTTTTTCAATGCTGCCCAATGAACCAAGAGGAGTACTTACTTCAGAAGCGTACTCTCTGACCATTTATGAAAAAGAAAATGTCTTTTCTTACTTTTACTCTTTAATATTAGGAACTGCCGTGTGGAATTGGCAAAGCGAGAATATCCAGCAATCTTCCTATACCCGTAATACAGGAATCCTGTTCAATATTACAAAAATTCCCGAATCTTCAGTATGGCAGTTTTCTGGTGACGAAAAGGAATCCATGGAGTGGACACAAGAGGAGTGCAATAACTATCTTGATGAAATCAGTATAATTCTTCGCAAGTTGGATATAGGCGTCACCTTAAAAGATCTCGGTTTTCTATCATTCTGATATATAATCGCTCCAGCCTCCTTTTCTGTAGGAGGCTTTTTATTTCTTGTGAGCAAAAACTTGACACCATCCAAAATTCGATTTTTCCCTGAATTTTTGGTATAATATTTATAGAAAGTAAGGGAAATAAGCGTTTTCTCCTGATACTTTCTCAACATATCAAATAAATATAATTATCATGCCGCCTCCACCGAAACGAACTTTGCAGAGCCACCGTCAGAGAAGTTCTACATATACGTAGAAGAATACGTATTATAAGTATTATTTCTCCCCAAGCTTGTGGTTCATATAAGGGGTTCAGTAACAAAAGTTGCTGAACCTTTGTTTTGCTGTGCGGGTTCGGCACAAAGGAGGCTTTATGTCCGTTCCAAATCAAAAAGTAGTCTACATCCACAAGCGTAAATACACCGGTAACTTTCTTCAGATCGGCATTGACGAAATGCGCCTAGCACAGCAGCAGATGACATACTGCGAATTTGTGTTGTATCTCTACCTTGCAGGAAATGCAGACGGTTTCAAACTGGAACTCAGCCAGCAAGCATTTGAAAATACCACAGGGTATAAAAAGACAGCGTATCATAATGCGGTGAACAAGCTTATCGAACTTGGATACCTTACTCAAAGTTACAACTATCACTATGAGTTCCACACCACCCCTGTTCGCTCCAGCAAACTCAATTTTGAAGTTTTATCTAACGGAAAATCTGGTGCCGTCAAGATTTATGCGCAAAATTGTTTGCAGGCTCCGGCTGAATGAAGTCAGCCGGCAATGAAGGCGTCATCCAGAGCTGCCTCCAAGTGCTTCATGTTCATGTATTTCTTGCAGCCCCACTGCGTCCCTGCCACGTGGCGTAGCCTCGCGCAGACCAGCATCAGGGCGGAATTTCCGTCAGGGAACGTCCCTACCACCCGCGTCCGTCGGCGGATCTCACGGTTCAGCCGCTCGATCACGTTGTTGGTACGGATGCGGGTCCAGTGTTCGCTGGGAAAATCGCAGTATGAGTGATTTCCGGTTTCAGCCATGGCCGGGAACCATTGATATTACTACTCTTTTGGAGTTTTGCTCATGGCTGTGTGCTATGATGTGGAGGCGGTGATGGATCATGAAAAAATTGACGGGTATCGTGTGTCTGCTGGCATTGATGCTGACGCTGACTGCCTGCGCCGGGGCGGGGGATTGGAAATATGAGGACCTGCCGGGCGACTATGCCGTGTGGCGGATCAATAGCCAAGATATCCCGCTGGTCTGTGTGGATGACGATGGTCTGACTGCCGAGCCGGTGGTGGAGGGCTATGTATACGCCGTGGCCTGGGACGAGAGTACCATCTATGTCCAGCAGCGTGCGGAGAAAGACAAGGGCGACATGGCCTATTACGCGGTGGCGCTGGATTCCGGCGCGGTCAGCGGCCCTTATACAGAGACGGAGTTTGCCGCGGCTTGCGCGGAGCAGGGCGTGGACGCGGCCGATATTGGTTGGCAGGCGCAGAAAGACTGGAACAAGGTCTATGACAGGTAAGGGGTGCGGCAGATGAAAACAAGGAAGCAAACGAGTTTATCGTTTACTGGCTGCCGTTGATGAAAGGGAATCCTTACAATCTCATTGCATTTCAGTCCGACAGCTATACGCAAACGGCGCAGCTATCCATTGAGCCAGTACCCGATACGCTGCTGCGGGTATTTATGGCGTGGAAACCGCTTGAGAGCGCCGTGGATATTTCTACACAGAACCTCACCGCCCCGGTGCGCACCGGCTTCACGGCAGTGGAGTGGGGCGGCTGTCAAGTTAGGTAACCGTTGGAGTTAAAGAACGTCAAACTTCATTCTCAGGAGGACTGTTATGAACACAAAAACAAAGCAAGGCGGGCTTGGCATCGTATCC
>OLSK01000734.1_pt1 | contig 27876 bp, 35 predicted proteins | sample 1672781 | NCBI WGS metagenome assembly OLSK01 (sample SAMEA3136723, study PRJEB25190) | human gut metagenome | biome: human gut; feature: human-associated habitat; material: faeces | place: Austria | collected 2013 | reverse complement strand
AACACACCATAAAGCTGTTAAAATTGAAGAAAAAAATAAACATTCAACAAAAACATAATTCATATTACCGATTCATTTTCTGATAAAATATCTTTAACTCTTTTCATTATATATAAACTCATAGCTTTCTTTGAAGGGTGAATGATCATATTAATCTTTCTCATTCCTGATAATAATTTATGCTCTTCATGCATATCTTCCATGACCTCATTCATTATCACCTTTTTTATTCGGGACTTATGTTTCTCATAAGAAACATTATCGTCATAAAAACGTTCATCAGTAGTATATATATATCTAAATTTATTACTAAAATGTTCAAAACATTCCTTTTGCCATTCCTTCATATTAAAACCATTTTTTACCTCTTTGCCATTAAGAAAATTAGTATTCCCTTTACTTTTAGCTCTTGGAGATAATGCAATAGTTTGAGTCACATCCATACGGGAAACAATGATATGTGCATGCAAATTGAGTCCTTCCTTGAGTTGACCTCTTTCTTTCAATCCAAGACGTACTTCTTCATCCTTATAAGAATAATGCCGGTACTCCTCTATTCTGCCAAAATAAACAAGATCTTCAGCACTCAAAGTTCGGTCTCTATTAAAATTCCTAGCGTAAATATCCATACAATCTCGAATATAATTTTTAAACTCAGCAAAGACTTTCACTTTTTCTTCACCTGTCAGTTCAGACAAATTAGTTACTTTTTTACCAGTAGCCAAATACACTAAATGAGCGATTTCTTTTTGCGAAGGGTTATATGATAACGAATAAAATTTCTCCTGATTTTTTTTAAGTGTTCTCTTATTATTATCTATTTTTTCTACTACTTCTTTCAAAGTTACAGCATCCTCATGATGCGAGAAAAACTGCTTATCATCATCCAATTCCTTATTTAGATAACTTGCCAATTTAACACAACTACCAGCATTAACTGGCAAGTTTAGCTCATTTTTTTCTAATCGGTCTAATTTACTATACATTAGAAATTGTCTTAATTTTTTCAATAAGCAGATCCCTATACTCACGTGGAAGGACAAGATTGCCTTTTGTGTCTATACTTAAATTATTTTCAGATAACAGTTCCTCAACAGTTTCTATAATAGTCTGTATATTAGTATTTTTCTTCAAATATACAATATCTCCTTGCAATTTTTGTATGACATTTTCCTTATCTTTTGCATTTTTAGCTAACGTTTCATTCAATTGGATTAGACGATATATTTCATCCTGATCAAAGTTTTCTACTACTTCAGGAGTATTACTAAATTCTCCCGATTTTAAGTCTTCCAGATCATGTAGTATTACATCAATCTTAGTTGTTTCGATATTACGTAATATCTTAATCACATCATCCATTCTCTTATATAGAGCCGCTGATGTTTCTCCTATCGCTTTGTTAATGATAGCTGCTGGTGGAGTTTGCCCAAGTTTTGGCTCTATACCTGTCATTTCAAAATAATCAAGCATCTGTTCTATGCAGACAGAATAAGTAGATCTTTTCTTCTGAAAATCTAATCTTTTTTTTACTTCACTATCTATTTTGATTGATTTTAAATCCCCCATTGTTTTTTACTCCTATTTATTTGCGACAAAGATAGTTAATATTAATAATTCCACCTATTTTCCACCAAATTTTAATAAAAATAACAGTAAATCACTGAAATATAGATATTTAAAAAATACATAGAATATATATTACCACCTTATAACTTTCTGATTATATGGTATTTAAAAATAAACATTCTACCAAAATTCTACTTAAAAGAAAAATATAAAAACATATTTAACTGATTATTAACGCTTTGCGTTAAACATTCACTTTAATGCGTGAACTCTTCTTGCTAATCACATTACACTTCGTTCCATTTCCTTTACCGGGAAATCCACCATTAGGGAAAAAAGTTTAAAAAATATTTACATTAAAACGCTAGTACAAGGCTCGTATACACGCGTACGCGAAAGAGAGGCTCCTAAAAGAAAACATCAGAATACTTAAAAGACAAATGACTACAAATTTCAGAATGCGCTGTATAGGCTTGTTTTTTCGTCCTGATTGGCTTTTCTCCAATCATCCGAGGTATTTCTTATCAAAAGCTGGAGAGTTCCTTAAAACGGCTAAAAAAGGCCTATCAGAACTCTTAATTTATTTTTCCCTATTTGTGTTTTTTGTTTGAAAGTCATTTTTTGTAGAGCTTTTTGAGTTTTGGAGTATTTTTTGAGTTTTCTCGTAATATCTTTAGCAAAGAAAGAGCAATATAATTCTTTAGCTAAAGCAAGGAGCTTTTTTTAACATTTGTAACGCTCTGATTTTCAGAACTGTGTCGTTACACGCTTTCCCTTTTGGAAAACGTTTTCCCTTTTGGAAAGGTTACGCTTTCCCTTTTGGAAAACGTTTTCCCTTTTGGAAAGGTTACGCTTTCACCTTTGGAAAGGTACGTTTTCCCTTTTGGAAAGGTACGCTTTCACCTTTGGAAAGGTCTGATATTTCGATGTAAAAACAAGTTTATTTTTCCTAAATTGGTCTTTTTTGCTAATAAAAGTTAAGCCGGTTAGCTTTTAAATACACTCTCATTAACATATTAGTGAAAATAGAAAGTTTTAATTCTTCTTGCTAAAAAAATACACTTTCATAAAATAACAACTTATAATACTCTTGCAGTATTAAAATATAATCCATACATTTGCAACAAATAAATACTGTATTATTTATATGGGAGACATTACAAAAAAAAATATGGAGTCAGACAATAAAGTTTTGATCAAGCGTAATAATCAGGCTCCAGGCTTTACTTCCTCTTTGGCCGGAAATAGAAGCCAGATGCTCATTGAGAGATATATCCAGTATAACAGCATAAATGTACAGGAGTATATAAAAACAAATCGGATTCTCACAATGGTAATCCCTATAGATATATTGCGGAAGTGGTATCCTGGACCCAATTGGAAAAAAGATATTGCCAAGGTCTGTTTCGGTAAAATGCGTGATATCAAACAGGAAACTATGCCAAATGGGAATTTTAAAATGATGACACTATTTGCCTACGCAGAGTTGACCGATGAAGGGCTATTCTTAGATGTTGTTCCTAAGGTCCTTCAAAATTATATTGTTGGAAACGGTAATCCTTATACTTCTTTAGAGTATAATCTAACAACTAAATTTGAGTCAAAATTTTGTCATGAAATTTATTGGGAAATTTGCAAGCATGATAATCCTCGTGAAAAATATAAATTCTTTCTGACCCCAAATGAAATCAATGAAAAATTCGCGACCAAATATAATGTCACAAACATTTTGGAAAAAATACTAAAGCCAACACAAGAAGAAATAAAGCGGTTATATGAGCAGAATTTTTCACCTCGTTTCTTTACATTTGAAGAAAGAAGAGAAGTTGTAGGAAAATGTAAAAAGATTACAGGCTGGGAATTCACAGTCTATAACCAGGAAAGGAATAGAAGGCAAGATATAAAGGCACAAGAGGCATATCTGAAGATTGATAAATTTTTGGAAGAGAAGTTAGATAAATATCGAATTAATATACTCAGTCAAATAAAGAACTTCAATAGCGAAAAAATCATACTAATTTGGATGAGATTAGAAAATTATATGTCACAAGATGTAACGACTATCAGAAATGAAGTAGCATACCTCTGTTCCATTCTTTCCAAATATGGCATAAATCCCCATTCTTCAACAAAGGGAAAAACAGAATATTCAGATATGCCCTTATTCGAAAAAGAAGAAAAGGATACAAGCTACGGCATTAGATGCTGGTTACAGTGCAGTAATCATATTGCAGAAAGTTCTACAGCTTCTAACGATGTAAAGAAACTATTTGAACAAGTACACTTCTATTCTTATGCAAGTTCTGACGAAGGCAATAAGTTAATATTAAGTGTGGATAATGAAGAAGTTCATCGCAATATCAAAACATACTTATTAAGTAATTTGCAGGAACTGCTTTCCAAATATTTCCCTCAACCATTAACATTCAATTTCCATGTTAACCAATATTATTCAACTACAGAGACTCTTTGATAAGTATATTTATTCACTATATGACGAAGCTAGCTTAATTGCAATTGAGAAGCAAGAAAAGTATATAGAAACGACTTTGGCTACGGAGAACATTTACGAGTTTTTTGATAATAAAGAAGAGTTCTATTCAAATCTATGCGTATATACAGATACAATTATTAAGCTATATACTAACGATGGCTATGAAGTTTGTAAACTTGTTCATTTTATAAAAAACGAAAACGGAAGCATTAGAATAAAACATGATCCTCTTGGCCTCAGGCTATATCTCTATCGTCATCCTGATGCAGAAATCAACAACAGTTACATTAAAGCCATATTTATAAAATCCTTTGAACGATACAAAATGAAAGGTGATGTGCTATATTCTTTCTTAACGAAAGGGTATCAGTATAGTTGCACACCAGAGGAACTGAAAAAGCAACTTGGTATCAATTATATCAATTCTATGCTGAAGGTGAAAATTCTGTCCCCTGCTGAAAAAATTGTGCAGGAATTATTTGATGACAAATTAATTCCATTCTACTTTACTATAAACCTCGATCGGTCAGTAATGGAACCTGGTAACAGAATTATTAGAATAAATTTCAGCATAACAGACAACCTTGTTATACTTAGACGAAAAAGATTACGCCCCAGTTACATTGATTTCATAAAGTCTATTTTAATAAAAATCTTCCCATTTAATTATCCATTCATTGAAGAAGATATAAAAAAATTAGATGATGTAACAGTCGAAAGGATATACATATTAACACGAGACATAGAAAAAGATCCTGATTTTCAGAAGATAGATACGGCAACATTAATAGGATACAAACTACAACACGAATATGGGATTAAAATAGAGAAAGAATAGCTTTATTTATTCCCTCCATTCATGAGGGAAATCATTCTTTTATACTTTCCAAAAGGGAAAACGTAACCTTTCCAAAAGTGAAAGTGTTAATACATAGAATGGAGCACTATTTCCAAAGACTAAGGCAACAAATAGGGAAATAAAGACATCAAATTACCATATATGCAAAACTGATATATAATAATTTGATGTCTTATTACAACATTAATTTTCACAGATATAAAAAGAAATGATTGGGTTCTGAAGTCCCCTGTATATGTCTATAGGACTATTTCCTAAAGCCTGCTTTACCATGTAAATAAGCCGTTCATCATCAGGCCTACACATCGCTTCATCAAACTCAACTATCACATGAAACTTCAGTTCTATCGGTTCCGGTACTTGTTCCAGTTCACTGGCAAAATTTTCAAATAATCGGTGGTATTCTGTCCATTGAGAAGTTCCAAAAATATACTGGCCAATATAAGCATTAATTTCACTTGTCGATAGATGAGCATCTAATACATTGCCGGTAAGCTGTTCTATTGCCTTAATTTTGGCTTTCTTGCCAGCATATTTTCGTCTCGTCCTCATAGGTACGTGCGGTTTTCCATAAGCTATAATCAGTTCAGGTTTTGAACCGGCAACTTTATAAACTCCATACTTTACTTCCATATTACTTTCCCTATCTGTAATTAACTAAGCAGCACCACAGTTTTCTCCAAATGCTCCAGATGGTAATGTCCATTCTTCAGTGACCGATAGAATAATTGCTTGGTCATAATTGTAAGATGTTGCGAGACACTGTAACTCCGGAGTGATATTCTTATACACACATCCCATTGCAATTAACTCCGGTAAGCTTAGATTTCTTTTTAAAGTATATCCAAAATCCCGCTCCAACTTTATTATTCTACTTATCTGTTCCGGACTGATACTTGCAGCACTGGCAAACTGATTCTTGTTGCCAAAGATACAAAATTTGCAGGAACATCTCCCCCATCCCATGTAATAACATGGATGTACTCTTATTCGGTATCGCTTTATAATGTCCCACACTTGTTGTTCTTTCCAGTCCCGGATAGGACGAAACCTATCAACGTGCCTAATAAAGCACTTCCCATTTCGAAGGTCTGCGCGATCCGGCTCAAATATCTTATATTTAGCCCTCGCCGCCGACTCCTCTCCTCTTTCACCGGATAATACTAATGTACGGATGTCCCGGAAGCGTTGCTGATTGATGATGGCCGATGAACAAACATCGATCTTCAGATAGCTGGAGCACCACCTTACTTTTAAATCTGGAGAACATTGTGGAGATTTACACCTGGTAGACAACTTTCCACGCTGGCCACCTGTTCTATCTATTCCACCACCTGGCAGTTCAAAGCAATTAGGAGCAGTGAAACTATTCTTCCTCACCAGTTCCCGGTAAAATCCTCCTTCTTTCCACTGGAAATAAATAGCTACGCCAAAAGCTTCAGCAAAACGCCGGCAATAATCAGGAGTTATTTCCCAATCAAAAAAAGTCTTTTCCCGGCCGTCTACTTCCTGATGCCATAACTCTATTCGATCAACAGGAACTCCATGTTCAAGGAGATACAAGAAAGTAGCTGTACTATCCTTTCCACCAGAAAAGCTAACAACATATTTATCATAGGATAGCAAATCTATAATATGATTCTCCATACTCATTTTTTCACACGCTCTTTTTCCGGTAATACAACCTTCAGACATTTAAGTTCTTTCAAAGTTCCGAACATCTTTAGCAGATTTTCAACGCAACGGTCTTGTTTCTTATATTTCTCTTTTAGCGCAGCGCTTTTGTTAATTTCTTCGATATAGCGATTATTCAACTCCACGAAATGAGATATTAAATATTGAATCGCCTTAGTGTTGGTCTTTGTGCCGATTAATCCCTTTATCCTGGACAATTCTTTATATTCTTCTTCATTTAATCTTAATGTAAACCTTTTCTTATCATTCATATCTTTTTCGTATTGAAGGTTGTTTACTAACACACTCTGGTGATTTACTACCAAGTGGATTCATGTTCTCGTCATAGTAAGTCGCAGTGTACATGGTTTCTTTAATCTTATGCTTACCACACTTACTACATATATAGGTAAATGGAGCATCAAAAGGCTCTACCCATTTATGACGGTGCTTGTTTGTTGATTTATTCATATTCTTTATTGTTATACGTTAAATACTAATTGCTTTAAACTCTTGTGGAGTAATTGCTTCCTTTGATTTCACAGAAGAAAAGAATAGTTCTGCCGGGCAAACACATTCAGGCATCCCACATATACTGGAATCATCAGGGATAGTTGCCAAGATACATAAACCATCTGCGGGTAAATGTTCACAACTTACTCTATCATCTAAATCACCATCTAAATTTTTAGGCAAAGACACATAAATAGCTTTATCAAACTTGTTTCTGTTTTTTAAGATTGTATTATGCACAAAATTTGAATGGCATGGTCTTATGAAAATCGGAATTGAATTTCTCGGAAAACAGTAGTGTTCTGCATTCTTTTCGATTATGAAAGACAAAGGCTCATCTGGTTGGTGAATGTCTATTGATAAGACTTTACCATCATACATCGAAGCAAAAAGCCCTCTACCAGCACCACAATCTACTACTATTCTATCACCTGCGATTGCTTTTACTGCATCGCACATTTCTTTGTTTACTTTGCAAAATATTTGATTACTCATAATTTGATTCCTTTCTATTTTGATTTACGTTAAATAAAAATGTCCGAACAAAGAACCCGCCTGGACACAAAAAAGGCGGTAAAATATTGAATTTACCGCCCTGTATTTAAAATTATGTAAACTTTCTATCAAATCCAATTTAGAATTTAACGTATCAACAATTTTACTTGAAATATTACCAGGTACAATGCCCGCCAGTTCTGCAAGTTTGACCTGAGATAACACCTTTTTTCTCCTTACGGGCTTCAGCAATTCGCTTGCCTATGCGTTCACGATCGTTCATTGTTGATTATTATCTTTGTTTATCCGATCATATCGCTTAACGAATTCACTCCCCGCTTTTAACGCGTCTGAAAGCTGCTTTAAATTGCAGTCATCCTGTATCTCTATTGTGAATTTAGGGAATTTATTCCTGATAAGCAACAACCTGTCATTTTCATCATCTTCTCTAAATTCGAACATCGGCACAGGAAAGGCTATTGAATACCAATGGGAAAACATATAATCTCCCATTTCGGCCATTATAGACGCGAGCTTATTTGCACAATCAGGATCGCCTATAAATTTACTGTCCTCAAGCACAGAAATTCGTTGAGTATCATTGTAATCATGTTCTTCAAACTTGCATACAATCAAATTCTCCGTATCAGTCAAGACCCACCAGCCCGGCAGGTCTTTGCTCTTCTCTAATTTAAATCTGTTCATTGGTTATATTATTGTTACGAACGCTTCATCTATATAATCATATCCTCTATGCTTCATTTGGGCGTTTTCGTTAGCTCTGCACCACTTATGAAGCAAAACATTCATGTTATTGTTTATCTCTAATGCAAATTTACACTCCTTGCTTTGTTTAAAGGGAAATTCCGCATAACCGGATAATAACATAAAGTCATCAAGGCTTATCTCTGTGGAAAACCATACAGTTTTACCGGACACTGAAGCCGAACGAGACAAATGAAATTTCTTTCCGAACATTTCAACATCCATGCCATCAGGGTTTTCTGCAATAACTTTTTCTGCAATTTCTGCACGCAATTTAAGGCTTGTGCCTGCATATCCAATATGTGACGTGGCTTTAGGGCAGTCAATGTACTTTGGGTTGGATAAGTCTCTACGGATGTGGCTTGTTCCGTTAATTAAAGATGTGATTTGAGTTTTCATAATGTAAACAGTTTATACGTGTGTCTCACGTTTTATATATGTTACAAATATAGGTTTTAATTTGATAGCTGGAAGTAAAACAAGAATTATTTATTTACACTCCATAAAATAAAAACGGTAAATCCAATACGTCAAAGAACACTGTTAATTTGACCTCTTCATTGTATAATAAATTATCGTTATAAATTTGCATAAACATTCAACATCAAAGTGTGGAATAAGACCGACTCTTCATTAGTCATAAAGACCGTGTTACATGTTCTGCCCCCACACTTTATACATCAAAAACCGGATAGTTCAATGGGCTTTTAGACCCCGCATTCGCAATGATGGCTCACGATGTACAGATGTTGTTCAATAAATCATTAAGACTATGACCTACGTTGGAATTGATGTCAGCAAAGCGACTTTCGTAGTAGCTTATTCTTCTGCCAAGAGCAGTAAGACAAAAACATTCAAGAACACCACAAAAGGTGTTCACGAGTTCATTCAAACCTTGTCAGCCGATGATTATCATTGCGTGCTGGAAGCAACCGGCAATTACAGTTCCCTGCTCGTCTATCTTCTTTCGCAAGCAGGAATTACTGTCAGCCTGGAAAATCCTCTCAAGATAAAAAACTTCGCCCGTGTGATGCTTTCCGTCACCAAGACGGATGAAACGGATGCACGTTTGATTGCCCTCTATGGAGAGAAAATGCACCCCGCCCCTTATAAACTCCGCAGTGATGCCATTCTCATCTTGAAGCAGAAACGGACAGTCATACGCCAGCTCAAAAAGCAACTTATAGCCACCCGTAACTTGAAAGGCTCTATGGAAGCACTTCCTTTCTTCGATTCCAAGTGCAAGAAAACCATAGAAAAGACTATCGCTTTCCTTGAAAGGCAAGTCAAGGACTTGGAAGAGGAACTGGCAAATTTGGCACAAGGTGAGTATAGGAAACAGATGGGCTTGCTCACCTCCGTCAAAGGGATCGGCGTCACACTCGCGGCAGCCTTAATCATGGCTACAGGAGGTTTTGCTTACTTTGATAACGCCAAGCAGCTTACCCGATATCTGGGGCTGTCGCCCACTTACCAACAATCCGGTACGTCAGTCAATGTCAAAGGTCACATCAACCGTAACGGTGATTCATCCTTGCGCAGCCTGCTTTATGTTGCTGCAATGGCATCCCTGCGATGCAATGCCGAATGTAAGGAGTGTTTCAACCGGTTAAGGTCTAACGGCAAGCCGGGGAAAGTGGCGGTCGTTGCGGTCGCCAACAAACTCGTAAGGCAAGCCTTTGCGGTAGTCACTCAAGAAAAGCCTTATATTGATGGATTCAAGTCTGCAAAGCCATAATAGCTCCTGCGGAGGGAACGCCATGCGGCAAGGGGCTGCGCAGTCAGCCCCGACGAGCTTTCCATCCACGACAACTCGCATAATTATGCTAATTATTGTTAACCGTAGTCGGCTTTTATATTATAGTTCATGTTATCTCATTGAACGTCTTTTCACTTATATATCTACACCTTTCCTGCATTTCCTCGTAATCTCCAGGAGTACCAACAAAATAATACTTTCCACCCTTATCAAAAATAAACGGATCATCGGGCTTTCCAAAGCCTGTACCCGATGCGCATTTACCATATATTGGTAATAAATAGTCATAAGTTTCCTTGCCTATCTCGTAATTTCTAAAAGCAAAGCATCTGTACCCACCCATGTTTATTCCCCTTCCTTATTTAATTTCTTTTTCCAGTTGGAAAGAAATCCTCCATTGGCGCTTCTTACATCTGCAAAATGCTCATTCAGTTTCTCATAAAACTTTGCTTGTTTCTTCTCCAAAGATGTTTTCAAAATATCTAAGCTACTCATAATTGATTTGCTATTGTTTACCCTGCCAGCTAAAGCAATTTTAATTAATAATTAGGACGTAATCCCTTATTGATTACACTGTAAAGATAGTGATTTTCAGTAATATAGCCAAATTTTTAGCACAATATTTTTGAACTTTTTTCCTGAATTTCAGGATGTTATTCATTTCCCTATTTGTTTAAAACATGGGTGAGTAATAAGTCTTGAAAGGGTCTGTTTGGTGTAAAAGGTCATACAGAGTATGGGCGTACATAAAGCAGTTCCTTTCAAGACGAATGTTTCTCTTTGCCGATCTTTATTCCAGAAGTGAAATTTATGTAATGGAAGGGATAGGGATAGACAAAGGATAAGAAACATACCTTAGCAGGGCGGGTGGGAATACTGGAGCAGTAAGGAGGTCGGCTTTTGCCGACCAAAATTTCACAAGAACAGCTCCATTTATAGGAGCTGCTCTAATTGTATCAATCAAATAAATTTAACTGCAATTTTTTAGCTTCTTCCCGCTTTTCTCGAATATTATTCTTTTTCACTGGATTGATTACCTGTACATCATTTCCTTGATTTTGCCAATTTTGCCAAACGATAGACTCTTCCTTTGTGATTCGGCGAACTGTCGGCAACCCTGTAACAGCCAATACCTCATTTACTTTCCAACCATCATAAAAGGTATCCGGACGAAGTGAGTCATGCCAAATTACCTCTCCAACACAACCATGTATAAGAAAATTGCAAACAGTCATTAAACAACAAGTACGGTCTATATCTTCCGCACAAAGATAACTATTTAGATGTTTCACGTGCCAAGCAATAAGATTTCTTCCACTTCCACAAGCTGGGTCTCCACAAAGTTCTCCTGAATTATCCTGCGAACCGTCAAGTTCTACCATTAAATCACATATATGTGCCGGAGTGAAAAACTGCCCATTACTTCGTTTTCGTCCCTTTCCGGCCACACAAGACATATACAACTCACCAAAGGCATCATACCATCCAGAAAGATAAACTTGCTTTTTCATTATCAGTACCCATTCCACATACATCTGATAAAATACAGCAACGTGCTCTTTCTCATATTCCCAATTTTCAAGAGCCTTTTCTCCAGGTGAGAACCCATGAATTATATAAATTAGAAAATCGTCGAAAATACGGTTTATATCAGTCTTGCATTTATATGCAAGACTGACAATCATTTTCTCTAGTTTTTTTATTTCCATTGGTATACGTGCATCCATCTTTCAATTTAATTTTGAATATAATTACGCACTGTTACATCATCAGCAAGGTGTAAATCCCTCTCGATACCTAATCCATATGGAAGTTTAATATTCTGAAGTTCCGACAAGAGTACGTATCCCCACTCCCACTCAAAGATATGCATATACCCAAATAGCCGCCAATCTCCATTAGAAAGTTGTTCAGCTTCTGTTATAAGCCATGTACCCGCTCCCACCGGATTAAAATACTTTACAATTACTCTAGCATCCAATATCATGCTTTCTTGTGAATAAATAGGATACTTTGAGAATGTTCTCTCCAATTCTTTTGTTATCAGTTTCATAATGCAATTTTTTATTTTTCCCTATCCGGGTAGTGACTTTTTTTTAAAAAGTCCTGTCCTAATACCATTCTCTGTCTTTTTGTATTGGCTATAAAGCTCCGGAGATAAATACCGCAAATTTTTTCAAGAAATACTACCCGTTTACGGGCTGGAGATTTCTGCAATAAAAATTTGCGATATTTCCAGCTCCGGAAATAGCTTTGCCGATACAAAAAGACAGAGAATGGTATTAGGACTATCAGTTGCTACATGAGGAACTACCCTAATAGAGTAAAAAGATATATCCGCTCTCCCTGGCATATAGCCAGGGGGTGAAGGGATAAGCGACAAGGTCATTTATTGGTTGTTGGGTACTTTGTACTTGATAACCAGTAAATGACCGCCAACCTTAGAGGGCGGGTGGGTAAAAGACATTTTTTAAGAAGCATATGAGTAAGAAACCATATCTTGCAAAACAAAGACACAACAAACACATGAAAACATCCTCGGTCGGCTTTGCCGACCACAAATTTTAAAAAAGGGTGACAATTAGTTCAATCTAATTGTCACCCATAATTTATATATGTCTATTGTAGCTTAAATAACCAGTTCAAATTCTGTGTTTATATGATTATCCGCAGTCAGCACAACTTCTTCATCATAATACATTCGTTCTACTTCATTTTTAGCTTCATTATAATCTGAAGCTTCAACCTCAACTTTTTTCTCTAATGTCTCAATTATAGTAAAAGAAAATTTCATACAGTATATTTTTATAGCAAGGAGATAGAACTCCCTGCTATATAGTTTATCAATTATATTCAGTCTTTCTCATCCATTGCTTCAATACGTTCTTGCAGTCTATTGTTGCGATTTTTATAAACACTTTTCAGTTCAATATCAATATTCTCTACTTCTTCCGCTTCATGCAGATTAAGAAAAGCTCTCAATGGACTGCTTTCCTGTGCTTTAATACCACAAATATAAAGTCCTCCAAGATGTGAAGCTATGAAACTTCTCTCAATGATATTCTTTTTTTCTTCTGTTAATTCAAGAAAATCCACATAGTCAGTCCTATACACTTCTTTTCCTAGTTCTAACTTTTCATAAGACTTTACATCCATTTTTTTTGCCATAAAAGAATACATCAAAGCTGCTTCAACATCTGATATGGTACAACTTGGAATATCCATTCTTTTAATCAGTTCCTTTTGGCGTTCAACGATTTTTTCACTGCACAACTCATTATTGCGTGCTATTTTCTTTTGCAATTTCTCAACTTCGGGGTTATGCTTAATCTCAACTTCTGTTTTTCCCTGTGCATTATCTTCTGCCGTTCCCTCTAGAGTTTCGTTAACCTCGGCATAAGCAATTCTTGCACATTTATTTGTAATCTGAATATAGGCTTTAATTTCACCATTTGCTAACCGTTCGTCCCTTTCCGCCAATTCCGATTGATAATCCGCAAGTTCTTCCTCGTACTCACTCTGTGCATCCTCATATTCTTCCTCTGTTTCAAAATCATCCCTATTAGGCATTTCGGGTTCTGCATCAAGGTAACTATTAAGCAAATTCACAGTTTGAATTTCAAAGCCTTTTTCAATTAATTGTTCTATCGCTTCTTGACAAGTCACCCAAGTGCTATCATAACACATCTGCAATTCAGGATTTTCCTGTTGCAGCTTAATGCTATTTTCTACAATATAAGCTACCTGTTTTTTTCTCAAACACTCCTTTTTAAGACACTTTCCCGTACAATCCTCACCTGCAAATAATGAAAATGTTGCAGTATTAAACTGACAATTTCCACATTCCGTCTTATCAAAAGAATAACTCTCCAATTTAGTCGAATAGTAATCATTGATACTTTTTTGCAATTTTGTTACACGATAATCATTCCATAGGGCATATGGTGCACAATTCTGCCCAAAGTGGTTATCAAAAATATCTTGTTGCAGTTCTTTTTCATAATTCGCCAATACACCTGCTACTCCTAAATTAATATCCTCTGTATCTAACAAATCACGAAAATCGGCAACAAGATTTAGCAGTTGTAACCGTCCCTTAATATACACTTTATTCTTCCCAAATTTAACAGCTAAAGAATCAATATCATCCTTTCCTTTTTCAATCAACCTGGCATATGCTTCTGCTTCTTCTAAGGGTGCAACATCTTTTCTATGCAAATTCTCAACGATAGCAGCATCTTCCGCTTCATCATCAGACATAACTGAAATCATTGCAGGAATATTTTTCAATCCTGCAATAAGTGCAGCACGATATCTGCGCTCACCAAAAACAATCTCATAACGATTTGTTCCCGTAATAGGACGAATTTTGATAGGTTGCAAAAGTCCTTGTTGCTTAATACTTTCAGATAATTCATTAAGAGCCGTTTCATCAAACTTTTTACGAGGATTAAAAGTACTCTTGTCAATTAAAGACAAATCTACTAATGAAACTTCATTAACGGCTTTCTTTGTTTTTTTTGAATTTCCCATAAATAGGTTTGCTGTTCTTTATCCTGCCAGCTAAAGCAGTTTTAATTAATAATTAGGACGTAATCCCTTATTGATTACACTGTAAAGATAGTGATTTTCAATGATACAGCCAAATTTTTAGCGCAATATTTTTATATTATCTTTTTGATTATCAGTATTTTATATTATTATCCCTATGTGTGTTCACATATCAAAAAGCATTCCCATTTTATGGTTTAAATTGCGTTAGGGATAGTAGGCGAGTATGAGTGTAGCGAATATGTTTGAGCCGGAAAGCCCGACCGGAACGGGAACGCCCCAATAAAAATCAATCCATATCAGCCTTACTTAAAAGTTAATATATCGTAATAGATTAAAGGATTTTTTAGAGAATAAAAAAATGTATGTAGATTTGTATCGTTAAAGAAATTAACGGGATTTCATTGTTAATTTTTGGGGACAAAACTAATTGATATGAGAAGTAATTTATCAAGTCAAACAAAAGCAGGATGTTCTGTTAGAACTAACCGTAAAAGTATAGCTGGCTGAAGAACTTACTTTCGTACCTCCCTCATACCAACCGTCAAAAGAATAACCGGAATATGCTGAAGCATTTACGGTACAACTTTCACCTTCTAGAACTGTTCCACCACCTGATGCAGAACCACCTGTACCGGCACTGACTGCAATAGTGTACTCTTTCTTAAAAGACACACTGAATTTCCAGTCTTTTCGTTGGATATTGAAACTATATCGACTGTCTCCACTAAACTGATTAGAGCTGCCATCCGTAGGACCACCTGTAAAGTTAACAAGTTGGTAACCTGAATAAGGAACGGCTTCTACTACCGCATCAGCATCTCCATCATACAACCCTGCACCGGTAGCGTAGCCGCCGGCGAACTCTACACGCCCATTGGTACTGCGCGTTGTTATCATACTGTCACCCATGATGGTGATGCTCGCCTGACCGTCTTTTATCACAGGTCTGTGAATCTCTTGGTCGAGCATTTCACTCTCGCAACCTACGGCCAGTAACATAATAGCCAATAGGGTAAATAAACTAAACTTTCTCATAACTAATTTAAATTTAAATTATCCAACAAATATAATGAATGCAGAATGCAATCACATTGCATTTTAACAAAAAGATAATCATATCTGAGACTAATTGATAGGACATATACCACGAAAAAGAATATCGACTCCTGTGCTCATAGTTTCCCAATCCAATCCATCAGAAGAGTATGCTACATTACCCTTGCTGCCAATGGCAATAAATCTATTGGTAGCATATGTAACCGAATAAAAGCTCCAGCTTTTATAACCACTCATCAATACATTTGTTGACCAGTTCTTACCATCAGACGAGCAAGCAACTTTGCCATTGGTACCAACTGCAACATATTTACCATTACCATAAGTAATGCCACTATAAGCCCCAGTTAAATTAGAGCTAGTCCAATTCACCCCATCGCTGGAATAGAAACTATAGCCGTTACCAACCGCAACAAATTTGCCATTACCATAAGCTACGGCATACATGGACGATGGTATATCGACTTCTGCCCAGTTGATACCATCTGAAGAATAAACAAAGGTTCTATTACTATAGCCACCAACACCAACCGCGACAAATTTACCATTACCATAAGCTACACCATTTAAACCGTTATAATTATACTTTCCTATATTCGTAGAAGTCCAATTCATCCCGTCATATGAATATGCTAATTTACTATGGCCTACTGTTACAAATTTGTCACTACCATACGTTACACCATATAGTTCAAGTACATCTGAGATATCGGAAGTATTCCAGTTCAAGCCATCAGAAGAATAAGCAACTTGGCCATAGCTCCCATTTATACCTACAGCAACATACTTTCCGCGACCATAAGTCAAAGACCGCCAGGTTATATCGTCAAGTTGACGTACCGTAGCATCTCCCTTGTCATAATAAAGGATATGACCATTTTCACCTACTGCTATAAAGCGTAAATCTATCTTTTTCTTAAAAGACACACTGAATTTCCAGTCTTTTCGTTGGATATTGAAACTATATCGACTGTCTCCACTAAACTGATTAGAGCTGCCATCCGTAGGACCACCTGTAAAGTTAACAAGTTGGTAACCTGAATAAGGAACGGCTTCTACTACCGCATCAGCATCTCCATCATACAACCCTGCACCGGTAGCGTAGCCGCCGGCGAACTCTACACGCCCATTGGTACTGCGCGTTGTTATCATACTGTCACCCATGATGGTGATGCTCGCCTGACCGTCTTTTATCACAGGTCTTTCAGTTTTCTGGTCATTCACTTCACTCTCACAACCTACGGCCAGTAGCATGATAGCCAATAGGATAAACAAATCAAACTTTTTCATAACTAATCTTTATACTTAATAAAACATTGTTTTTCTTCTCAATCTTGTTTTGAAAGGGAATGCTCTTCTGAAGATGAAACCTTGATTTCAAAATGATAAACCATATCAAAACTGTTTTTATAGTAGTAAGTGGTATGTAACTCATCAAAGCCTATCTTAGCTCCCATTTCGCGGAGTTCATCAAAATAATTGCTTATAGTACGGACAGAAACGTGAAGCCTTGCAGCCAAATCTGTATAACGGCCTGTGCGTTCCGACCGGATCAGCTTGTGAAGCTCCAATATTCTATGTAGTTGAACCAGTGTATTCATGGCATTTTCTTTTTTAATTCGCTAAGGAATGTTCTCCAATAAAAACAATTGTCGTCAAGGAACAACTTGGCCTGCTTGTTTCCGGCGGACAACTTATATTCTTTCAGGCAAGAAAAGTCACTCTGAATAGACGCTGCGTGTAGCGAAGCGTCACTCTTTACCGACTTCTCCAATAGGCGTATATCACCGCCTCTCATTGACCGGTCTACAATCTCAAGATATATATTCAGCAAAGAATGACGCCGGAGGAAATTATAATCCTGGGGCATCGCAGCATAACCGTATCTGGCAATACTAAGCAGGATAATTTTTTCTTTTTCTTTGTTCATCTGTTGGAGCTTCTTCTCATCATGTTCTATCATTTCCATGTCGCTGAATAATATTAATTAATTAATAAATAAAGGTTTCACTATGCGGCCATTCTTTCTCACTTCATAATGCAGGTGGCACCCTGTGCTTCGTCCGGTACTCCCTACAAAACCGATCACCTTGCCGGCTGGGACATACGTCCCCTCCCCCACGTAATAGCCGGAAAGATGTGCGTAGATAGTGCTAAAGCCGTACCGATGGTTGATTTCAACACACTTGCCATAACCGCCCCGGTTACCAACAAAAGTGATCGTACCGCCAGCGGTGGCATGAACAGCAGTCGCAAGTTCACAAGCGTAATCAATGCCGGAATGATATTTCCGCTTTCCCGTAAACGGGTCTTGCCGTAACCCATAGGGAGAGGATATACGTCTGGCTTCACGAACCGGCTGCCGTAAAGGTAGATAGTCAAGTATTCCCGCGGCCAAATACAAATCCGCCACTTCCAATATAGGCGACAGAGAGTTTGACCTGACAGCAAGCTCTTCCAAAAGGGATACGGGAACACTACCGTAAATAAATAAAATCAGTACCAGCTTTATCATTTCAATAAAAAACCTGTTTGGGCGGTAATAGACTTTTTTCTTTCGTTCCCGGATTAAGAATTTCAGCGGATATGATAGGCTCATTATCCAGTTTATAGATAAAGTGCCGGCCACCACCAAGCTCCTGCATTTCTATAATGAGTTTCTTTTTGTCCGGAATGGTAAACTTATTCATGGCTGCCGTAAAGCTCTTGGTCTCATGGGCGGCCACACGTTCCGGAAGATCAAAGAAGAACAACGGTGTCTGCTCGATCTGTTGAATAGCCGTTTTCTTTCGGATCTTGGAATCCTGAATATAGAAACGGATGAAATCGGGTACATAATCAATGTTACTGTAATTGGTAAGTTTGAACTTGAAAAACAGAATATCCTTGTCTATAAAAATGTTGGTTATGGCAAAACGGATACCGGCATAATCTTTATAGAGCTTATTGAGAGACTGAAAACGGGAATTGATCTCTTTCCGCAAATTCTCACGTTGTACGCTGTTCAGTTCTTTGTTATCCAACAAAGCCACACGTTTGTTCGCAGCATTAGCAGCCGGATCAACCACAAAAGAGAGTTGGGACGGCTTCTCGGCAAACTTCAGATTAAAAGTATAGAACTTCCCGGACTGGGTAACTACCGTAACATTTGTCTGCCGTTCAAAAGCCGCAGATGCGCGAACAGCAACAATATTATCCACTCCGGAAGCTTTCACAACCTCCACATCCGTTGTTCCATAATCGACATAAATCACTTTATCGGGAAATATTAGATGACTCTGCTGGTTATCATTTACCGCTATAACCGGCGGCTGCTTATAATCTTTCCCTACCTGTAAGTAAGTTTCAAGAAGTTCCGGGGCAAACGAAATATTATAGCTGTAATATTGGCCGTCGGCTGTTACTACACTCATATTCGTTAAACCCTCAAAAGAAGGGACAACAGACTTCAGACGAATTGCGCAAGGATAAGCATCTATCTTCTCTCCGGCCACATTCTCATCACCGATTGAGAAATACTTCACCTCATTAGGGAAAATAAGATGAAACGTTTTGTTTGTCGAAACGGAGAACGAAGAGGACAAAATCTCCTGCAAGTCTACCGAACTATTCTGCAAAGGAAGTCCGGTGACCGGAACCTGGCTATGCACAAACTGGGTAGCACAGCTGAGTACAAGTAGGAAAAATAATAACTTTCTCATATGGCTATAATTATATAAATTAATCGGCAGCATTTGCCTTAATGAAATTAAGACCTAACAGATAATCATTCTCTGAAGGCTCATCAACCCATGACAGGATTTTTATGAAACTTTCTTTCAGCCGTTGGGAAATATCTTTATCCTGAGTAAATGTTCCCAAATATTCTTTTGCGACAGACCAATCGACTGCTCCATTTTCCATATCTTCACCGGCTTCGTTCATCACGAGGCTTTGCAAATTACTTTTCCCCAATAATTGCCAAAACAAAGGCTTATTTAGCAAAACATTCCAATCTTCAGATGAAAGGGAAATATGTTGTTCCTGTTCATCTACAATGGATTTTATACTATTACCCCACTTCCATAAGTTTAGTTCCAAAGGACGATCCGAACGTACCTTCAGCATTATATCGAGATACAAACAAAAAGCATCTACATCCGTATCTTTAGTAAGAGTGAGAAGAGTGCCACGTAAACGGTTCCATTTTCCCAGATCAAATATTCTTTCAACATTATGGGTAGACTGGCTCAGAATGACTGTATTCCTCTTATGCCTTATGCGATGAGACAAGACATTAGACAATGTTTCCAGACAGGGAGAGGACGGTATTTCATCGATTATCAAAGTGTCACAATTTGCCATTTCATCAATATTCCTTATTGATTGAAAAGCGGAAATAACAGTTGGCGAAGCCTCGTATAATTTAAGGCTATCTACAAGATACGCTTTAGGATGAGACGCGATATAATGATTTGCGAGCAGTGACTTTCCTGTTCCGGAATAGCCGACTATAATTATAATATTAAATAGGTTCATATCTTTATGCTTGTTATTTATTCTTCTCGTCCGGACGGAGGTAAATCTCATAGTTTGTTTTTATAGTGACCTTTATCTTACGCACATTTTTCGATAGGGCCTGTTTGCCGGCATTGGCCGCACTGCTGGCAACCACACCGGCGATCTGGGCAGCAGCATCTACACCGGGAATCCCGCTGGTTGGCAAACCATCTAAAGCGCCACCGGTAACATCCTTCGTTGCATCGGCTTTAGGATTACCGGGAACATAAATGCCTAGAAGAGCATCTTTTGAATACACTTGCTTTTCAAATGGAAGAATATTACCATTAACATTAATATGAGTAATCCGTACATTTACCCGCTCACCGTCAATACTGGTGACAATACCGAACACCGGAGAATTTTTAGGTATCGCAACCCCATTATCCGTATATGCAGCTTCTCCCAAACGCATTTTCAGCGTGCTGCCGGCCATTACCACTTGTTCTGAATGAACGTATGCTTTGACTGCATTTCTATTCTGAGTATTGGTAAGAGTGATGGTGTGAAAGGGAGAATACTTTACCGGCTCGACAGGCTCGGTGAACTTAACACTATCCGGTTCCTCGGCTTCTTCCCTATTCGTATCTTCTTTCAATGAAGGTCGCCGACGCTCACGTACAGAAGTATCGTTTTCCTTTGAAGATGAAGATATCGCATCGCTATTACGTTCAGCCTCTATATCCTGAAGCCCGGAAGAGACATTCTCTTTATTGGCCCGGATAAGGGCCTGTACACGAGCAACCGCCTCAGGATCATCAGCCGGTTCCACCGATAGGGAAGAAGCATTATTATAGGCCAACTCGGAAGATGAGTTGAGATTAGAAGCGCTTTTACGGTTCTCCATTGTTATCAGCATATCTGACAGAGAGACATCATTCACATCAGCTCTAAGAGACACTTCCTGTACTTGCTGCTCTGGTGTAGGAGCCGGGCTACTTGAGAAGATAGACAACAGTAACACTCCGGACACCGCAAGACAACCGCTGATAATCAATATGTTCTTTTTTCTTTTGTCCATTATCTTTTAATTTATTGGATAATATTCCTGGGTATAACTCTTGAAATAAAAACCTGTAGGATTTTCAGGGAAACGAGGTGTAACTCTTATGGCCGTACCTTTTGACCGAATCTGGAACTTCTTTGTACCGATATTATCCATAATACTGAGAACAGACGTAAAGACAACCTCATACATGCTGCCGTTATCAATGCTCCTGATATTTTCCATTTGGTTAAATTCGCTTTGATAAACCACACCTTTATTGATTGCGTCCGAATATGCCTGGTCATATTTGTACTTGCCATATATGGCATTAAGATCAGTCTGATTAACCAAAAAGGCTGCACGTGACTGGTTGTTCTTAATATTATTCACGTTAAAGCTATTGACATAATAACTCACTGAATAGCAGTGGGCGGCAAGCAAGGTCTTGTATAATTGATCAAGCTCCATTGTTTCAGTAGGAAGAAACTGCCCGCCGGTACTCACTACCAATATCTGCTCTGACGCATGTTTTGTTATCGAATAGGCATAGAACAACACAGAAACAATAATGACCGTAGCGGATACGAAGAACAGCTTCAGATATAATGCTTGCTTACGTTTAGCCGAGACATACGCACAAAACTTCTCAATCAGGAGTTCTTTATTTATATTTTCCATTTTAATAGACTAATCTTCTTAGATATGTTATTAATACACTTATAACAATGGCGGCAACTGCAAGTACCAGTTTCACTTTCCATGTCACCCTTTTAGAATTGAAAGAGTTGAATATTTCCGATAATATTAAGAGAATTTTACCATTATGCATTTTATCTTTCATATTTAGAATAATTGTGATGATTTGGCCCTTACAATACTGAACATCTTGATTTTCACCCACACACCTACACAGACAACAAGTAAAACGGTAACATGCCCGGCAGACTCTACTCCTTCCATAAAGAAGTTTGCCACCTCGTTCGAAAATTTATCCGCCAGTAAAAACATAGGAATCAATAAGTAACATATCAGCATATTCTTGACCCATGTATAAAAGTAACTACGGGTATTCTCATGGATAATAAGCACAATCGCGACGGGAGCAATCAATTCCAACAAAAGCAACCACATATAACGTCCTAAGATAAAAAAGGTATAAGTATATTTGAATATAAACACACCTACTGACATTAAAATTGCAGTTAAAGACTTCCATAATATATCGGTGATATAGGGTATATCCATTGTCAGGCCTTCCGCTTCTTTTGACTGGACAGCAAGAACTTGGCGTTTTACCATATCTGACATCGTTCTAAAGGACTTGTCTGAAAGGTCACCTCCAAAATCATTGATTAAATTGGTCTGAAGTTCTCCAAAAAGGCTCTCAACCAAATTAAATAATGTTCCGGCTGAAGTAGAGATCACGCATACAATTATATAAATCCTAATATGCCCCCAATAGCTGGCTAAATCAAACGTATTGTTATTATTTGTGATGTTTTTCTGATATTCATCAAACAGCTTCATAAAAACCAGAAACAAGACAATCGCAATCATTATGGTTTTAAAAGAATCATAAACGATATAATGCTGTGTCCTTTCATAGGCCGTATGTATAGCCCCTATATTTCCCATTTTCATAATATTATTTTAAAAGTTGATATTCCATTATATCATTGGTAGCAAGGGTAGTCGAGATAATCATATCGGTTGTATGCAGGTTCTGAAGCAATTGCGTTTGTTCTGCCTTTATGTTCATCAGCATGCTCAGGCGTTCCGAATCGTTCATTTTGAATCTAGTCGTCAGCGTTGAAGTAAGCAAATCAATAAGAGAATTGTTATTCACAAGCACAGACGAGACGGAACTCTCCACATTTCTGTAAAGTGAAGCATCCAAGCCATCCGCACGTTTTAGTAGTTCGGTACATCTGCCAACAATATACATCTGACGCTCCAATAAGGATTTGGCATAAGCAACATCCCGTACTGCGGATGAGACATCTGTCACAAATTTCAGAGTTTTCGTAAGTATAGAGGACTGCTCTTGCAAATTGAGAAGCTGTTTACCCCAAGTAGCAGCATTAGTAATCTGATTGCCGACATTCGTACTCAACGCAGCACCATCGGTCACAGGTATTTGTGCGCATATGTCTTGCATAGCGCACAGGGACATTACAAATAGGGAAAAGAATATCTTTTTCATATCATAACTGGTTATTTAGATTGTTCTATATATTGTTCTATGGCTTTTTGCATATTATGTCCGTTTTCCTCATAAATCCGGTCCAGTTCCGAACGGATTTCCCCTTGTGTCTGGAAAGCAAGGTACTTAGGATGGGAGGCCTCCAACCGAACAGTCAGTGCATAGCTCTCTCCGAAACGAATCCAACACTCAGAATAGGGATGTAAACATGTATAGTTGTTCTGAATGGATTTCAACTGATTAATTTGAGCGGATGACTTTATTTTAAACGTATCTATGACAGAATCATAAACGACTTCAGTACCTTCCAGGACATAGAGCAGTTGGATATTGGCTACGATACCTCTGGTATATTCATTATCCGGTAGTTGGACTGGAGACTGGATAATAGTCATTACCGCACCGTTTTCTTTACGGATTTTCTGATAGAAAAAAGCCACCGTCTGATGAATATCCACATCCAGAGAGGAAGCGGACTTCATTTGAGCCGTTTCAGCATATTCATCAAAGACAATCAGACCTTTTTTGGAAGGATCGGATAATATCTTATTGTTGATAGTGTCAAAAAGCAATCCCATTACAACGGATGCGACAAAAGGGCTGGCTTTGACCTTGGTAAGTTCAAAATGGATGAAACGTTTGTCACTAAAGCTGGAAGCCACCCCCGCCGCAGAACACAGGTTCTCATAAGTTCCACCAGGCATAAAGTCACTACATACATGGCTAAATGAATCAATATCGAAATATTCCGGTTTCAAATTCAATTCCGGGCATAAGTGCTCGTACTGTTCTGTGACAAAGATGTAGAAGCCCTGAAAGCTATGCCCGGAATGTACATGCTTATAATAGGCATTTATCAGTTTACGCAACGATACGGTAAGATTGGCATCCGCATCCGGCCGGCGCCAAAAACGCAGGCATAAAGTTATCAGTGTGTCCTCTTTCTCCGTCGTCAACGGCTGCCCTTCAAGATCAAAAGGGTTAATGCCGAGCGGTTGGCTGGGTTCGTATTCGATATGAGCCGCTATATCCGGATAAAGATAACACAATTGTTTGAAGGAGTTACCAAATTCTACGGCAACGACCGTAAATCCCTGGTCAAGTAACTGGTGAACGATATTATTAGTAAAGAAAGATTTTCCGCTACCGGTAGGGGCAACTACAACGGCATTTCTCGCTTTGATACGACGGTTCTTGGCATCCCAGATGTCCTTGCGTAAAGGAATCTGGGTTAACCGGTCATTAAAAAGAATTCCCTCAGGATCATTCTTAAAACCCGAATAATGCACAAAACAGGATACGGCAAAAGACAGGGATGTCGTAAACATGTAAGGAACTCCAAGTGAAGAAGAGCAACCGATAATCCCGCCGGCATATACGTCCGCCAAGTTTCCATAACCCGGTATATAATAATTGATATTACGGATATCAAAGGCAGAGCGAAGATCCTTATCGGCCGTGTCCAAACGGTCAGTATCTTCATCCCACAACATGACAGAAAAATGGGCATAACAAAGAATGTCCTTGTTCCTGCTTATCTCATCTGCAAGTCCTTTTAGTGCCTCGATCTTCCCCGGAAGATTTATCTTGTCAAACCCCCTATTTCTGATATGATCATCCAAATTCTTTCTTAACCTCTCCTTCAGCAGTTTGTCAGAATAGAAATACAGTATCTGGTTATACACATGGTTATGCCGGAGATGAATGCCACCAAATATTTCGGCAGGCGGCATGTACAGTTCCGACTTATCAAGACTGACTGTATTATCCTTATCATACACCGGATAAACCCCGGCCGAAAAAAACTCCGCATCTGTTAATGCATACATGTGAGCGGTGTACTTACCGACAGTTATCTCCTTCCCGAAATGAATATCCTTGACTCCTTCCGTTTCATAGAAATTGGCAGTAGAAAAGACATACGCTTTCAAAGCATCTACCGAGAATTCTGAAATTTCCAAATGCAAGGAAGCAAGATTATTCAATGCAAATTGTACGGCGGAGAGAAATTCGTCCAAACGTTCGGCATCAGCTTCCGTCAGGGCTTCTTTATAAGAGAAGCAGTTCTCCTCATAGGCCTTTGAGAGAGAAGAAAGACCGGAAAGGGTAAATGCAAGCACACACGTATGTTGCATATACTCCCTTCCGGCAAAGTGTTCTGCATCAACCTTTGAAAGATAAGACGTTCCTATACAGGAAGAATGATACTGCATACGACGATATACATCCTGTTTATGTACATAGGAATTATGCGGCATATGAGAGAAGGCTTGCATATAAACAGCATGGAATCTTTCTATCTCATCCTTATAAAGTGAATATACTTCGGGGAAAGAGAGACGGACGGCATAAGTCAGGCTTCCATTGTTGCCGATAATTATTCCATGACCTTCATTGTCAGATATAACATCACATATAGGGTAAAAAAAAGCATTATCCATATTTGACTATTTATACAGTGTTCTATATATTTCACGATTTGAGATCGTAAGGGCATTTGTTTTCTTCGGCATTTTCGGGCGGTTGCTTTTCCTATGGAAATATGTATATATCACCAGGAGAGCAACGACTTCAAGTAGTATCTCAATACAAGCTGAGAGACTGCCTGTTAATGCGGAAAGGACAGACAGAGCTGCAAAGAGGAGAAAACCCACCAGACAAGCAAGATAGATAGTGAAATATTCACTGTTCAACCCTCTGATCTTCAGCTTATCATCTAACCCCATGTACACTTTACACGTATCCATACTATATCTGAAAGTTCATACTTGCCAATTTATTAGCAATCGCACCGAGCAAAGAAAGAATGACAAATATAAATGCCGTACCTTTGCCAACATTCATCCACCCCTCTTCAGCACTTGCGCCATTTTTTCCCCTTATGGAATCAAGATTGGCTATTACCAAAATGATAAACCCTAAAAAAAGTAAGAGACCCGCAACTGGAAGAATGTAATTTGTCAATATGTTATTCAGATCTGTCCGGGCATTGATTGTCTGGGCAGAAAGCGCTTCCGACACCTGAAGTATCAGGACTAATGATATTAATTTCTTTTCTAATAGCACCAAAAGTTTTTGCAAAAAGTAATAATGATGAAATTAGGAAAGTAGAATATTCAGAAGATTTTAAAAGATGGTTAAAACTATCTGATGAAGAAAAAAATAAAACAATACAGCCAAGAATGTATGATGTAATTGTTACAGATTTTAATACGAGAAATGTATTTTATAAAGGAAGATTATTAGGAGCTAAAAGTAATTCAAAATATAATTTAAAAAATATAATACCAGAAAATTTATTAACAAAAGATCAACAGCAAACGAATTCGTGTTGGACGTTTGCGGCATTAACATCATTAGAAACAAATTTAGCTTTATCTGATTATAGGCAAGGTACAAAATCAAAAACATATGATTTTTCAGAAAGGCATATGGAATATGCTACAAGTAAAATATTTAAAAATAATGATATTTATACATGTGAAGGTGCACTTATTCTTATTTCACCGCAGACAGTAAAAGAAAATGTTGCGGCAGATGAACTTGCAATGCCTGACAGTAAAATATCGGATGGAGAAAAGAAAGAGAGCAATTGATGAGTGTTATTGAAACAAATATAGAAATACCGGCTGATTACAGCGTTTCGGTTTTTGGACAGTTTGATGAATATGCGAAGGTTATAGAGAAAACACTTAAAGTTACGATTATTGTAAGAGACAGCTCTGTGAAGGTTATAGGTGCAGAGGCAGCAGTGCAGAGAGCATCAGGAGTACTTAATTATCTGTATGAGCTGTCTAAGAGAGGCAACCAGATTACAAGACAGAATGTTGATTATTCCATTGCACAGTCATTTGAAGAAAAGGCTGATTTGCTGATTGAGATTGATTCTGATACAGTGTGCAGGACGATTGCAGGAAGGCCTATCAAGCCTAAGACATTCGGACAGAAGGAGTATGTTGATGCCATTAGGGATAAGATGATTGTGTTCGGAGTAGGACCGGCAGGAACAGGTAAGACATACCTTGCTATGGCGATGGCTATTAATGCATTTAAGAATAATGAGGTCAACAAGATTATTCTTACAAGACCTGCGATTGAGGCTGGTGAAAAGCTCGGATTCCTGCCGGGAGATTTGCAGAGTAAGATCGATCCTTACTTGAGACCTTTATATGATGCGCTGTATGAGATCATGGGAGCAGAAAGTTTCCAGAAGAACATGGAAAAGGGATTAATTGAGGTGGCGCCTCTTGCTTATATGAGAGGGCGTACCCTTGATAATTCGTTTATTGTTTTGGATGAGGCGCAGAATACAACACCGGCTCAGATGAAGATGTTCCTGACCCGTATCGGTTTTGGCTCCAAGGTTATTGTGACAGGTGATTTAAGTCAGAAGGATCTGCCAACGGGG
>OLSK01000730.1_pt1 | contig 27983 bp, 22 predicted proteins | sample 1672781 | NCBI WGS metagenome assembly OLSK01 (sample SAMEA3136723, study PRJEB25190) | human gut metagenome | biome: human gut; feature: human-associated habitat; material: faeces | place: Austria | collected 2013 | reverse complement strand
ATGAACATGAAGCACTTGGAGGCGGCTCTGTACGACGCCTCTATTGCCGGCTGACTTCACTCAGCCGGAGCCTGCAAATAAATTTGCGCATAAATCTTGACGGGACCGGATGAGGAAAATCTTAATATATTTTTATATTTGAGGATAAAAATCACAGCCAACTTTCAAAAGTCGGCTGTGGTTTTTGTTATAAGGTAAACACGCAGTAGAACTGGAATTTTTAGCTTAGGTTTCATCTAAATATATTTCGACCCCGCTAAATACGTTTTCCTTACAGTAAGCAAATACCGGTGTTTTTCTAATATAGTCAAAAATATTTTCTTCAATATCTTCATTCCATGTAGTCTGTTCAAAAATCATGTTTTCCTTTGTCGGAATATATAACACATTTATATGGAGTTGATAATACTCATCCTCATCATTGGGAAACTGTCTAACCAAAGAAAATTCAAACATTGGCTCCCCGGTAAAAGAATAAGTACCTGTTTCAAAAAGAATCATATCTTCTTTAATAGGTATATTACACATATCCTCAAACGCATTTACAATATCTTCTAAACTTGACCCGTCGGAAATTCTACTTTGTAAATACTTTACTAGGCTTTCAGTTTTTGGCTCATTTGTTTTTCCTGAAAAATCTTTCATTTCAACATGTGTCATTTTACTTATTTTCATCTCCTTAGCTCTAAAATTTAGAAAATTCAAATTTTTCTCTTAGTCCAAAATAAGTATATCATAAAAGAAGTTGTTTTGCACCAAGAACTTAAGAATGCGGAGCATTACGCTCCGCATTCACACTGCACATATATCAGCTTTTTCACACGATTTTCTCTGCCGCGCTCCTTGCATTATTCAAATTCTATCGTTGCGGGGGGCTTGGAGGTGACGTCGTAGAGAATACGGTTTATGCCGCGAACCTCGTTGACGATGCGCACGGACACCTTATCCAGCACCTCGTACGGAATGCGCACCCAATCCGCGGTCATAAAGTCCGAGGTAGACACCGACCGCAGCGCCAGCGCGTAATCGTAGGTACGGCCGTCGCCCATGACGCCGACGGAGCGCATATTCGTGAGCGCCGCGAAATACTGGCTCATGGTGTTCTGCAATCCGGCCTTCGCTATCTCGTCGCGGAAAATGTAGTCCGCTTCTCTGAGAATGTCCAGCTTCTCTTTCGTGACCTCGCCGATGACGCGGATGCCGAGGCCGGGGCCGGGGAACGGCTGGCGCTGGACAAGCGTTTCCGTCAGGCCAAGCTCGCGGCCGAGTACACGCACCTCATCCTTGAACAGCATACGGAGCGGCTCTATTATCTCCTTGAAATCCACATAGTCGGGTAGGCCGCCGACATTATGATGGCTCTTGATGACCGCCGCATCGCCCTTTCCGGACTCGATAACGTCGGGGTAAATGGTGCCCTGAACGAGATAATCGACACTGCCGATCTTCTTGCCCTCGATCTCGAACACGCGGATGAACTCCTCGCCGATGATCTTGCGCTTGGCTTCCGGCTCCACAACGCCCTTCAGTGCCGTCAGGAACCGCTCCTCCGCATCCACGCGGATGAAATTTATATCCCACTTCGCAAACGCGGCCTCAACCTCGTCGCCCTCGTCCTTACGCATCAGGCCATGGTCAACGAACACGCAGGTGAGCTGATTGCCGACGGCCTCGGCCAGCAGTGCGGCGGCCACGGAGGAATCGACGCCGCCGGAGAGTGCAAGCAGCACCTTGCCGTCGCCGACCTTCGCGCGTATCTCCTCAATAGCGCGGCGCTTGTAATCCGCCATCGTCCAGTCGCCGACCGCGCCGCAGATCTCGTAGAGGAAGTTATGCAGCATCTCGCTGCCATAGACGGTATGGTTGACCTCGGGATGAAACTGCACGCCGTAGAAGCCGCGCTCCTCGTCGCAGATGCCGACGGTCGGGCAGGCGACGGAATGAGCGACAAGGCGGAAGCCCTGCGGAACCTGCGCCATATAGTCGCCGTGGCTCATCCACGTTATGCTCTCGGCAGGAATATTCTTGAAAAGCTTGCATGAGGTATCAAAATAGGTCTCCGTCTTGCCGTATTCGCGCGCGGAATCATCCTGCGCGGCAGTGACCTTGCCGCCCAGCTCATGCGCAAGGAGCTGACAGCCGTAGCATATGCCCAGAATGGGCACGCCGAGACTGTACACACCGGTATCCACATGGGGCGAACCGGCCTCATAGACGCTGTTAGGGCCGCCGGTGAAAATGATGCCGATCGGGGCAAAGGCTTTTATCTCTTCCAGAGACGTGCTGAAGGGCTTGACTTCGCAATAGACGTTGCACTCACGGACGCGGCGGGCGATAAGCTGGTTATACTGTCCGCCGAAGTCGAGAATAAGTATCTTCTGATTTTTCATGCAGAACCTCCGTAGCTTTTTGACGAATACATTATATATTCTAATCCGCCCCTTTGCAAGAGCAAACGAAAAAAGCGTGATTTTGTTGACTTAGCTCCCAAAAAAGTGTATTATTTTTGGGTAAAAAACATTTTATTTCAGGAGGCGTTTCATGTCTGGAGTTATTTCAAGAGGAGTACGTGCCCCCATCGTGCGTGAGGGCGACGATATAATTAAGATAGTCGCGGATTCCGTCGTGGCCGCGATGGCCGAGGACGGCTTCAAGCTGCGCGAGCGCGACGTCGTTTCCGTCACCGAATCCGTTGTTGCGCGCGCAGACGGCAACTACGCCAGCGTTGACGATATCGCGGCCGACGTCAAGGCCAAGCTTGGCGGCGGCACCGTCGGCGTTGTGTTCCCCATCCTTTCCCGCAACCGCTTTGCAATATGCCTGCGCGGCATCGCGCGCGGCTGCAAAAAGGTCGTACTCATGCTGTCCTACCCCTCCGACGAGGTCGGCAACCATCTCTTTGACGAGGACACGCTCGACGACAGCGGCGTGAACCCCTACACCGACGTCCTCAGCCTTGAAGATTACCGCCGTCTCTTCGGCTATATCAAACATCCCTTCACCGGCGTTGATTACGTGGAATACTACGAATCCGTGATCCGCGAGGAGGGCGCCGAGGCCGAGATTGTATTTGCAAACCACGCCGAAGCGATCGTCAAGTACACCGAAAATGTCATCTGCTGTGATATACACAGCCGCGAGCGCTCACGCCGCCGTATCAAGGCCGCGGGCGGCAAGACCGTTCTGACCCTGTGCGACATTCTCAACGCCCCCGTGAACGGCAGCGGCTGGTGCCAGTACGGTCTGCTCGGCTCCAACAAGGCCACCGAGGGCAAGGTCAAGCTCTTCCCGAAGAATGCGCAGGAGGTCGCCGAGGGTATTCAGGCAGCGCTGCTTGAGCGCACGGGCGTCAAGGTCGAAGCCATGGTCTATGGCGACGGCGCGTTCAAGGACCCTATGGGCAAGATCTGGGAGCTTGCCGACCCTGTCGTCAGCCCCGGCTTCACCTCCGGCCTCGTCGGTCTGCCGAACGAGCTGAAGCTGAAGTATCTCGCCGACAACGACTTTGCCGGACTCTCCGGCGACGAGCTCAAAGCCGCGATCCAGGAGTCCATCCGCAAGAAGGACGCCGACCTCAAGGGCAATATGGTCTCCGAGGGCACGACGCCGCGCCGCCTGACCGACCTCATCGGTTCTCTCTGCGACTTGACCAGCGGCAGCGGAGACAAGGGCACGCCCATCATCGTCGTGCAGAACTACTTCTCCAACTACGCTGAATAATTTTGACAGATAACAAATACCCCGCCATCCATCAGGATGGCGGGGTTCATTTTACTTACGCAAACCAAATTTTATCGCAGAAGAGCAGGAACAGATATATCGCAATGCCGAAAACCGACGCTATGGTCAGCCCCGCTTTCACGGCGGCAAGCGTATACATTCTCGCTTCTTCCTTCGTCATCGACTCCGGCTCTCTGCCGTCCGCCGGACGATCGGGCGCCTCGGGCTTATACCAGGGCATTCCCTCGATGTTCATGGGCGCAATGGTACGCCCATCGTCATCGTCATAGGTTCGCTTCGTCTTTCTTTTCATTGAAGGTACCGTTTGCTTTCGCTTCCTTCAGGGCTTCCTCGGCTCTGGCCTGCTGCTCGGCATCATTATACAGGTGGCATGCGCACCAGTGACCCGGCTCTACCTCGCTCCACTCCGGAACGGCACAGCGGCAGATATCCATGCACTTGTCGCAGCGCGTATGGAATTTACAGCCGGCGGGCGGATTTGCGGGAGAGGGCAGGCTGCCCTTGAGGATAATGCGGTTGAGCTTGACGTCCGGATCGGGGATCGGGATAGCCGAGAACAGCGCCGTGGTGTAGGGGTGCAGCGGCTTGCCGAAGATCTTCTCGGTCTCGGAGTACTCGACCATGGTGCCGAGGTACATGACGCCGACCGTGTCGGAAATATGCTCGACGACGGAGAGGTCATGGGAAATGAACAGATAGGTGATGCCGAAGTCCTTCTGGAGCTGACGGAGCAGGTTGATTATCTGCGCCTGGATTGAAACGTCCAGAGCTGAGACAGGCTCGTCACAGACAATGAAGTCCGGACTGAGAGCCAAAGCGCGGGCGATGCAGATACGCTGGCGCTGGCCGCCAGAGAACTCATGCGGGTATCTGTCCTTGTAATACTCAGGCAGGCCGCAGGCCTTCATGACGCGGGTGATATAATCGTCGTACTCTTCGGGAGGGACTATGCCATGCTCACGGACGGCCTCGCCGATGATCTCACCGACGGGGAGACGCGGAGACAGGCTGGAATACGGATCCTGAAAGACGATCTGCATGCGCGGACGCATACGGCGAAGCTCTTCCTTGCTGAGGGAGAATATTTCCTTGCCGTCGAACCAGACCTCACCGGAGGTCTTTTCGAGCAGGCGCAGAATAGTTCTGCCGGCAGTGGATTTGCCGCAGCCGGATTCGCCGACGAGACCCATGGTCTGGCCGCGCTTGATCTTGAAGCTGATGCCGTCCACAGCGCGGACGTTGCCGATGGTCTGCTTAAAGAAACTGGACTTTATTGGGAACCACTTTACAAGGTTCTTGACCTCAAGCAGGTATTCGTTTTCCGTGTCGGGTGTTTTTTTGATTTCTTCCATCTTTACAGCTCCTCCACGTTAACAGATTTGGGATAACCCATTATCTCGCCCTCGTCAATGAACCGGTAGCAGGAGACGTAGTGTGTATCGCTGATCTTTATCTCCGGAGGATACTTGCCGTCGCACTGGTCGCAGCGCATCTCGCAACGATCGCGGAAGTAGCAGTAGTTCGGCATGTTGACCGGATTCGGAACGCTGCCGGGGATGTTGTACAGCGCGTCGACCTTCTTGCCGACGACGGGTTTGGACTTCATCAGGCCGATGGTGTAGGGGTGGCCGGGGTGGTGGAATATTTCATCCGCGGTGCCCTTTTCCACGACGCGGCCGGCATACATGACAACGACGTAGTCCGCCATGCCCGCGACGACGCCGAGGTCGTGCGTGATGAGCATGATGGAGGAGTTGAGCTTATCCTTCAGATTCTGGAGCAGATCAAGAATCTGCGCCTGGATCGTAACGTCGAGCGCGGTGGTCGGCTCGTCGGCGATGATGAGCGTGGGTGAGCAGGCAAGCGCGATGGCTATCATGATACGCTGACGCATACCGCCGGACAGCTCATGCGGGTACATGGAGTACACGCCCTCTTTGTTGGCGATGCCGACAAGGTCGAGCATCTCGAGCGTGCGCGCCTTGACCTCTTCCTTGCTCATCTCGGGGTTATGGAGCATGGTGACTTCGTCGACCTGCTGGCCGATGCGGAACACCGGATTCAGGCTGGTCATCGGTTCCTGGAATATCATGGATATCTTGTTGCCGCGAATCTCCTGCATTTTTGCAGTCGGGGTGTTGACGATGTTATATGCGGTGCCGTCGCCGAGGTTGAAGCGGATCTCGCCGCCGACGGTCTGACCCTGGGGGCGCTGAAGCAGCTGCATCAGGGAAAGGCTGGTGACGGATTTGCCGCAGCCGGACTCGCCGACAACGCCGACGGTAGAGCACTTGGGAACCACGAAGCTGACGCCGTCAACGGCCTTGACCGTGCCGACATCGGTGAAGAAATAGGTACAGACGTTATCAAACTCGACAACGTTGTTCTCGTCCTTCATCTTCGTCGTGAACAGCGCGGGATCCTTATTGGCGTCCGCTCTGTCTCTTTCGAGCTTCTTGGTTACGCGGCGGTTAAATTTTGAAATTCTCCTGGACTCTTTGCCGGATATATAGGAGGAGTTTTTTTCGTTCTTATCTGACATGATTATACCTCCTAATCAGCGTTTTGCCTTGGGGTCATATGCATCGCGCAGACCGTCGCCAACGAAGTTGAAGGCGATAACGGTCATGCAGATGAGCAGACCAACAGGTATCCAGATGAACGGATAGTGCGCCATGGCGGACGCAGAGGAAACGGAGTTGATGATGGTACCCCAAGTCGCCAGCGGGTGCTTAACGCCAAGGCCGAGGAAAGACAGGGTGGACTCGGTGATGATGGTGCCGCCGATGCCCAGAGAGGCGATGACTATAAGCTGAGGCATAACGTTCGGGACGAGGTGACGGAATATTCTGTCCTTAACTCTGATGCCCGTAGCCTCGGTTGCAACCATGAACTCCTGCTCACGCAGGGAGAGTATCTGGCCGCGAACCATACGCGCAACGCCGGCCCAGCCCATGATACCGAGCGCCGCCATCATTATCATGAGACGTACATAGGTATTCATACGCAGAGCATCCATCATTGCGCCGAGGATTATCATAATGGGCATGGAGGGGAGACAGTAGAAGATATCGACCAGACGCATGATGAGGTTATCGACCCAGCCGCCGTAGTAACCGGCAAGGCCGCCCATGATGACGCCGAGAAGTATCTCGAGGAATACGACGACAAAGCCGACCATCAGGGAGATGCGGCCGCCGTACATGACACGCGCAAGCACGTCAAAGCCGTCGCCGTCGGTGCCGAGAACGTGAGTTCCGGAGGGTGCGGCAAACTTATCAATGACGTAAATGGTCTGGTGGCAGCTGATGACGTAGGAGCCGGTGTCACGCTGAGAGATGGTCAGGTCGCCGTCCTCGTACTGGAGATTGCCCTGCTCGTCATAGGTGTAAACACCGTTTTCGTCCTGCATGGGCAGGCGATAGGTGAGCTCGGCAGTCTTGAGATCCGTCTGCTGCATTTCCTCAATGACGGTATTGAGCGCCTTCTTGAGGTCATAGTCCATGCTGTCCTCGCCGGAGTAGCGGCGGATGGAGATGGTGCTGAACTCGGCAAACTCGTTGCCCTGAGCGTCGAATATCTCAAGAACATCATCGTTGCTCTTGATAGTGTACTTCTGTCCCTCGTAGCTGAACTTGCCGCTGTCATAAGCCGCAAGCAGAGCGTTGACGCGGAACTCGTCACTGACCTTCAGACCGGTCTCAAAGGTATCAAGGGTGAAGCGAGTGTAAACCATGGCCATGCTGGGCTCGCCGCTCGTATAAACGTGGTGCGTCTCGCCCTTGTTGAGGATGGTGTAGTTTACGCCTTCAAAGCTGAAAGCCTTTGCCTCGGACTCGATGGCCGCGAGCATTGCCGCCTCAAACTCTTCACCGAGGCTGCCCTCGGCGTAGTTGATGCCGTCGGAGGTCTTGGTTATGGTATAGCTCTTGCCGGAGCCCTTCTTATAAGAATAAGTCTCGCCGCCGAACTTAAATTCGCCGCTCTTGCCCTTGCAGGCCTTTGCCGCATCTTCAAGTCCCTCTATCTCCTCACCGGAGAACTTGAGCTTCTTGCCGACGGCGTCATAGGTGCCGATGGTAACGGTGCTCGTACCGGCAGTGCAGACCTCATCCATTTCGCGGCCGCTGAGAGTATATATCTCGTCACCGAGACGGTTTATCTCAAAGTTGCCGGTCTCGCCCTCGACGAGCAGGTAATCCTTGCCCTCTTCGATCATGGACTTGATGTTGCTGTTCATCGCGGTAACGACCTTGCTGTCAAGCTCGACGGCGTCGTTGACGACATAGCCGTTATATGCGCTGTTTTCCTTGGCAAGCGCGTAGTTTACGTTCTGGTTATTGTACTTATAGAATATCTCCGTCTGACCGTGGGCATAGAACAGAGGCCCGAGGAAAGAGAACACAAACATGAATATAAGCACAACGGAGCCGAAAACCGCCAGTCTGTTGCGTATAAAGCGCTTAAAGACCTGACGACCGGGGGAGAGAACCTTGACGCGGGATACGTCGTCCAGATGTATCTCTTCGTTTCCAACCGGTTTTTTGTTCTGCTCGGCCGCTTCCTTGGCCTTGAGGACTTCATTCAGATTATATGATGCTGCCATAAAGTACCTCCTCAGCTCAAGCGCACACGCGGGTCAACAACGGCATACAGAAGGTCCGAAATGAGGTTGCCGAGCAGCGTGAGAATTGAAATGAATGCCAAATAGAACATGGTAAAGGGTATATCCGCCTGTGTCATCGAATAGTAGGAGGCATAGCCTATGCCGCGGATGCCGAACAGCGTCTCGGTGATGAGTGCGCCGGAGAAGAGGCTGGGCAGGCTGCCGCCGAGGGTGGTGATGAGGGGGATAAGGGTGTTGCGGAAGGCGTGCTTATTGATGACGTCCTTCTCCGGCACGCCCTTCGCGCGGGCGGTACGGATATAGTCGGCATTGAGCACTTCCAGCATATTGGTACGGGTGTAGCGCATGAGACCGCCTATGCTGATTATGGTAATGGTAATCGCGGGCAGGACAAAATGCTTGGCCACATCCAAGAATTTTCCGAAGTCAGAGAGATATTGATAATTTCGTCCCTGCATACCCGTAAGCTCAAACCAGCCGAGCTTGACGGAGAAGACGTATTTCAATATCGTTGCGAGGAAGAAGGTCGGCATCGAGATACATATCATCGAAACGACCGTGGTGAAGTAGTCGGTAAAGCTGTACTGCTTGCGGGCAGCGGCAATACCAAGGGGAATTGCTATAAGAATTTCAAGGATAAACGACACGAGTCCGAGCGCAAAGCTGTACCAGACGGTGTCATGGAATTTCTGGGTGACGGGGACAGTCCAAGACCAGCTCTCGCCCCATTCACCTCTCACAGCACTCTTAAGCCATGTAAAGTAACCCTGAACGATGCCTTTATCCATGCCGTATTGCGCATTCAAATCCGCAAGCCACTCGGAGTAGCTCTTGCTTGCGCCGGGGCGGGAAGCCAGTTCTCTTGCCTTTGTCTCAATAAAGCCCATGGGCATATTGTACATTAGCACATAGATCAGGAACATTACAAAGAACAAAATCAAAGCGCTGTAAAGCAAACGTTTAACTGTATACTTTGCCACACTATTTCACTGCTTTCTTAAATATTTGTTTCACAGCCAAGCACGGAAGGGGTAAAAACCCCTCCCGTGCGATGATTTGGTGATGTAATTAAGCTAAACTCAATTACTTGACTGCCAGAGTCTCGATCTCGGCCTTCCAACCCCAGTACGGAGTCATGTCCTTAGGCAGAGTGTCGCAATCAACACGGATGGTGGATGCAACGGTGCAATCCTTGCGCTGGTAGACAGGCAGCTCAACGCCCCAATCCATGATGATTTCCATGGCCTGCTTGTAGACGGACTTACGGTACTCGGTGTCAGCGCTGGTGCGGCCGTCGATGATCAGAGCATCGAGGGCGGGATCATCTACCTGGTAGTGGTTGGAGTTAGTGCCCTTACCATGTGCATTGCTGCTGTGGTAGACCTGGTACATATCGGGGTCAGCGGTGGACTGCCATGCAGCAACCCACATCTGAGCGGTGTTGCCCTCGAGAGCGTTGTTCCAAACGGAGGAGCCGACGTCGTTAACGGTGAGCTTGATGCCGATGGTCTCAAGTGCCTTGGAGGCGGCAGTTGCAATGCCGTAGGTCGGGTGATCCTGCTTGCCATTGCCGGGGATGAGGATCTCGTAGGACTCGGGAGCGCCTGCGGGAGCGGAAGCGACCTTGCCGTCAGCATCGAAGGTGTAGCCAGCCTTCTCGAAGAAGGTGACTGCTGCCTTGAGAGCTGCGTCGTACTTCTGCTCGTCGTTCATGCTGGAGTCAAAGATGTCGTTGCCGTCGGCATCGACAGAGTATGCTGCACGGTAGCCCTCGTCAGCAGGCTGAGGAGCTGCCCAAGAGGTGTTGGAGATGGGGTACTGGATAACTGCGGCACGGTCGCCGTAGTAGGAGTTGATAACGGTGTCACGGTAGACTGCCAGAACGGTCATGAAGCCCTTACGGAGAGCCTTGGACTCCTCGGAGCCGGGGTCGCCGCCGATGTTGACGAGGTCAGCATTGATGCCGAGGTAGCCGTAGCCGCGGTAGTCAACAAGGATGGTGGTGAGAGTATCGCCGGTGAGCTCGCCGTTGGAGTTAGCATCGGTGATAGCGTTCAGGGTCTCCTCGCTGATGGAGGGGACTGCGAGGTCGTAGGTGCCGGTGACGATACCGGGAACGTAGTCAGCATCCTCGCCTTCCTTGAAGAGGATGGTCTTGGTCTTGGGCTCGCCAAGGAAGTAGGTGGGGTTGGCTTCCATGGTGACAACGCCGTTCTCGTAGCTCTTGAAGATGTAGGGACCGCAGCCGAGAGGCTCGGTGGTCTTTGCCTTGACGCCGCTCAGGTCGCCCTTGTCAAAGCCGAACTTGTTGTTGTCGTAATCGTACTTGCTGACGTCGCCATAGTGGTGCAGAGGAGCAATGATGAAGCTCATGTTGTAGATGGCGGTTGCATCGTACTCAGTCATATGTACGGTGAGGGAGTAGTCGCCGGTACGGATGATGCCCTTGATGCTGGGAACGTCGTCGCCGGTAGCAACAAGCTTATCGTAATCTGCAAAGTCATCCATGAGATCGAACAGGGAGGAGCCTGCGGTCTCGGCGTCGGAAGCCTCGATAACGCTGTCGTAGTTTGCCTCGATTGCAGCCCAGAAGTCAGCAGCGGTAGCGCCTTCAGTCCAAGCGTCGCCGTAGCCCCACATGTTCATACCGAACTTGACCTGCAGAGCAGGATCAGCGGTTATCTCATCGGGAGTTGCTTCGATGGTGGCTGTGTACTCGTCGGTGTTGTAGCTGCTGACAACGCTGTCAATGATTTCCTGAGCGAACTTCTCGCCGGCTGCGTCAACACTTGCCCAGAAAGCGGTCTGAGTGGCTTCGTCCCAAAGGGTGAAGTCGGTGTTGTCACGGCCTGCCTCGGCAAGGAGCTTGTAGAGGTACTGCTGAGAATTGTAGTAGTCAGCCATGCCCTCGATAGGCAGTGCGTAAACAGTGGAGCTGCCGTCGTAGGACGGGTCAGCCATAACGTAGATACCGAAGATAACGTCATCGATGGTGGCGGGGGTGCCGTCGGAGAAGACGATATCGTCACGCATGGTGAGGTTGTAGTCAACGGAACCGTCATCGTTCTGAACGATGTCAACATCGCCCATGCCATAGTAGGTGTAATCGGTGCCGTTGTACTCAACGGTCTCGCCCTCTATGCCGTGGTGGATGATAGCGCCGCCGCGGTCAGCAGCAAGCAGACCGCCGGTGAAGTTGGAGACGACTTCTTCGTCATACGCGGTGGTATAGAAGAAGGGGCTGAACTTCTGGCCGAAGGTGGAGGTTGCATAGACCAGGGTGGATGTGTTCTCCTCGGCAGGAGCCTGAGTCTCTTCGGCAGGTGCCTGAGTCTCTTCGGACGGTGCGGGGGTGCTGGAGTTGCCGCATGCGCAAAGAGCAAGAACCATAACAAGAGCCAGAACAAGAGCGAGGATCTTCTTGATGTTGCTCATTTTCATTTTTCCTCCTTGATAGGATTTTTATTTATTAAACGCGGGCTTCTATAATTAATTAAGCCCTGCGGTTAATAACTGGATCAGATAAGCTTCGTCGCCACCGCCTGACGGCGGGAGAACGAGAGCGCGAACGCCGCGCAGAGTATCACGGCGCCGGCGGCAAAGGAGATGTCCGCCGCATTGAGCTTTTCCGGCGCGGCTATCGCGGTGATGCCTTCGGCGATCAAGGCGACCGCCGTGAGGATGATGCCGAATACCGAAGCCGAGGGGAGATTCCCTGCGACCTTCTCCGCCTCCGAGCGCTTGAGCTTATCGCCCGCGCGCAGCAGCTCGGCGACCGCGGAACTGACGTACCACAGCGGCACGGCCGCAAACACGAAGGGAAGGATCACATACATGAGCTTTCCGGCTCCGGACGGGAGCCACAGAGCCACGATATACGCAAGCCAGCCAAGCGCGGCGGCGGGAGCAAGGAGCCTGCCGCTCTTCTTCGCGGCGGCGGCATTGCAGAAGCAGAAATACGAACCGACATATATCGGCACGGATCTGACCCTGCCCTTTTCGTCGATAGTTTCGGAAATTTCGTAATCCCGTACGTATTTTTTCTTTGCCATGCGAGCTTTTCCCCGTCAGCTTCCTCCGGCGCAGCGGTCTGCGCCAGTGCAAATTGCTAAAGTTGGTTTACATATTGTGATATGTCATTATATCTGAAATATTACAATTTGTCAATGACATCCACATTTTAGATAGCACAAAGTCCACGGCTGGCGTACAAGTGTTTCTGCAGCACTATACACAAAACCATCGGATTCTTCAGTTTCGTCATTAGCTTTTCTAATACATATACACTTTCGCCAGCGGCGGCTAAGCGCCCCCCGTTATTACAAATCGCAGTGATACCGCGGCTTTCCAAGGCTCTTGCGGCCATACTCTATCGCGCCCGTCGGGCAGTGACAGATGCAGGCCATGCAGTGCGTGCAGTTTTTGCCCCACACAGGCAGGCCATCGACGATGCTGATATCGTTCAGCGGACACAGCTGCGCGCATTTGCCGCAGCCAATGCATTTATCGTCGGCGCGGAATTTATCCGCTTTCACGAAAAGCGCGTAAAACACCGGGTTTGCTGCGGTACTCATAAAGCGGTCATAGAGATTGTTCCGCGGCGCGGCGAACTCGAAGCCCTCGGATATCTTCCGCGCGGCCTCGTCTATCGAGGGAGACGCGGCCTCAATTATCCGCGCGGCTTCCGGCGCTTCGGGCGCATCGAACATGGCGATATAGTTCTCCGGCATTATCACCTGCGCGGTGCCCATATACGCGAAGCCCTTATCCGCACACAGGCGCTTGTTGTACTTCGCCGCGTTGCCGATCTCGCTGCCGCAGTTCATCACGAACCACACCTTGTCCGCGCCGGAAAATTCTACTCTGCGTATCCACTCCTCGACCACGCGCGGGATGCGCCAGCCGTAGGTAGGCGTCACGAATATCAGGCGGCCGTCGGCGCGAACTGCCCCGGTATCGCCGCTTTTTATCCTGTCATTGACACTGACAAGCTCATCGCCGAGCGCCGCGGCGAGTCTGCGGGCTATATAGCGGCTGTTGCCCGTGCCGCTGAAAAAGAGGATCATACGCGTTCTCCTTTTCCTATAAAAATATTAAATGCCGGAACCCCACACAGGCAGGCTTGCGGCATTTATTGATTTGATCTCAACTCTGAGAAATTTTACTCTATTTGCTCACGGCTGTCAATCAAAAAAGCCCGAAACTACGCGCATTTCCCCTCCGGCGGCAAAAAATCAGGGCACGGGATATCCCGTGCCCTGAAGCGTTTTATTTTGCGCAGGCTCTCTCGAACTCTTCCTGGATCTCCTTTTCGGGTTCGGCGGTGAGCAGGCTCACGACGACGATGAACACGCAGGATATCACGAACGCGGGCAGCAGCTCGTATATTCCGAGCGCGCCGCCAAGAGGTGCGACGCAGTATTTCCACACGAACACCATCGCTGCTCCGGAGAACATGCCCGCAATCGCGCCCCACTTGTTGCAGCGCTTCCAGAACAGGGAGAACAGCATTATCGGGCCGAAGGTCGCGCCGAAGCCCGCCCACGCGAAGGATACCACGCGGAATATCGAGCTGTTGGGGTCGCTGGCGAAGATGACTCCGAGCACCGCAACGCCGACGACGGTGATGCGCGCGATGAGCATGGTCTTCTTATCGCTCATCTTCACGCCGAAGACGTCGGTGAGTATGTTGTGGGTGACGCCGGAAGCAGCGGCAAGGAGCTGCGCGTCTGCGGTGGACATGGTGGCGGCGAGGATGCCGGCGATTATGATGCCCGCGACGATAGCAGCGAGCGTGCCGTGCGTCGAGATGAGCGCCGCGGAGTTGACGATCAGGTTCTCCGCCTCGGCCTCGGAGCCGGGCATCGCTATCGCTCCGGCCTTGACCATGCCGAAGCCGACGATGCCGATTATGACCGCGGCGCCGAGAGAGATGACGACCCAGATGGAGGCGATGCGGCGGCTGAAGTTCAGCTTACTCTCGCTGCCGATGGCCATGAAGTGCAGCAGGATGTGCGGCATGCCGAAGTAGCCGAGTCCCCACGCCAGCGTGGACGCGATCATCAGGGGGCTGTAGCTGCTGGGGGTGCCGGTGAGGATGCTCGTGGACGCGGAGAAATCGAGGTAGCCGGGGATCTCCTTGGCGTTGGCGATGACGGCGTCCCAGCCGCCGGCGGTGTTGATGCCGAATATGAGCACTATGACGAGCGCTATCGTCATGACGATGCCCTGGATAAGGCTCGTGACGGATGCCGCCATGAAGCCGCCGGTCGCGCAGTAGATAACGATGACGGCCGCGCTGATTATCATGGCGGTCATGTAGTCGAAGCCGAAGAGGCTGTTGAAGAGCTTGCCGCAGGCGGCAAAGCCGGAAGCCGTATAGGGCACGAAGAAGATTATGACCGTCAGCGCGCCGAGAGTCTCGATTATCTTGGTGTTGTCGCGGAAGCGGCGGGCAAGGAAATCAGGCACGGTTATAGCGTTTATGCCCGCGGAGTAGCGGCGCAGGCGCTTTGCGACGATGAGCCAGTTGAGATAGGTGCCCAGCGCAAGGCCGATGGCCGTCCAGCCCGCCTCCGCGACGCCGCAGAAGAACGCCAGTCCCGGCACGCCCATCAGCAGGTACGCGCTCATATCCGACGCCTCAGTGCTCATGGCGGTGACTATGGGGCCGAGCTTGCGGCCGCCGAGATAGAAGTCCTCGGAGGTGCTGTTGTTTGCATATTTGAAGCCTATCGCCAGCATGCCCAGCAGATAGACGACCACTGCTACAAGAATCCAGATCATTGCCGAAGTCATAATACATATCCTCGCTTTTCATAATATAGTCGGGATTATATATTATTTTTTTCGGAAAACAATATTATTTCCGCAGGTTTTCTCTTGATTTTTGCGGTTTTCGGGCTATAATATAAACGTCTCTAATTTTATTCATATTAAGATGAATTTATTTCATATAAGGAGTTTCCCATGAATCTGGCCAAGTATCAGGCGCTGCTGAGCGTCGTGGAATCCGGAAGCCTGACCGCCGCGGCGGCGCAGCTTGGGCTGACGCAGTCGGCGGTGAGTCACAGCATCAACAGTCTTGAGGAGGAGCTGGGCTTCGCGGTGATAAAGCGCAGCCGCGCCGGCGTGAAGCTCACGAACGAGGGCGAGCGGCTGCTGCCCGCGGTGCGCGGACTCTTAAACAGCGCCGAGCAGCTCAGCCAGGTGACGGCGGCGATACGCGGGCTTGACAGCGGCCTTGTCCGCATCGGGACCTTTACCTCCGTCGCCGTCCACTGGCTGCCGGGGGTGCTGAAGGAATTCCAGCGCGACTATCCGCGCGTCGAGTTCAAGCTCCTCAACGGCGACTACAACGACGTCGAGCAGTGGGTGCGCGACGGCAGCGTGGACATCGGCTTTGTGAACCTGCCCTCCCCGCTCGACTGCGAGTGCATCCCGCTGATGGAGGACCGGCTGATGGCCATTCTGCCGAAGGACAGCCGCTTTGCGAGCTACCCGAAGTTTCCTCTCGTCGAATGCGAGACGGAGCCGTTTATAAGCCTGCTTAAAAGCTCCGACCACGACGCGCGGCGCGCGCTAGAAGCCGCCGGGGTCACGCCGAACGTCAGGTTTTACACCAAGGACGACTACGCTATAATTGCCATGGTCGAGCAGGGGCTCGGCATAAGCATCATGCCGGAGCTGCTTTTGAAGGGCAGGCATGACGATTTGCTCGTGCTGCCGCTCGTTCCGGAAGCGAAGCGAACCATAGGCATCGCCATCGCCGCGGGAGAAAAGGCCGGCCCCGCAACCCGCCGCTTTGCCGACTATGTCGTGAGATACGTCAAGGAACAGGCGTAAAATTTCTGATTCTATCTTTGTACGACGGCTGTCTCTCCCTCCGTCAAAACCTGCGGTTTTGACGGAGGGAGAGACAGAGGGAGGCAAGGGGCGTACTATAAAATTTAATCCCTCCGTATCCGGAGGGATTTTGCTTTATCCGATATCAGTCACGGTGCCGATGAACACCGGCGTCATGGTGGCGCAGTCGAGTATCATATACATGAAGGGCCGGTTCAGCGTGACATACTTTATCTCTTCTATAAACGCGCTCTCGCCGCAGGCGGCTTCGACCGCCGTCGCGGCTCCGGCCTTCGTCCCCTGCTCGTTCACGGAGACATGGCACTTATGCAGCACCCGACTGACATAGAGCGGCATACCGTCATAGCTGCCGATGCCGCTGAGGTCGGCGGAATCCGGGTCGAAAAGCTCGGTCACGCCGAGCGCCCTCAGCACGTCCGAAAGCTCCGCGCTGTAAGAGCTGTCAAACTTCGGCAGGCTCGCAATTACCGTCGTGCTCTGCGCTCCGGTCAGCATCGCGCGCAGACTCTCGCCGCTGAGGCCGGCGATGTATTCGTCAAGCCCGACTCCTCTTTCCGGAAGCAGCGCGGCAAAGGCGTAACGCCCGCCCTGATAATATTTGATGAAGCCTGCGGCGCTGCCGTCGGAGATATAGGTGTGCTCCTCGGAGTCCATGAAATCGACCAGTCTGTCCTCGCCATCGGCGTTGGTGAAGCTCCCCTGCTCGATCTGATCGGCGGTATACACCGTCTGCCACTTCGCGTCAAAGGCGACGGCGTTTATCAGGTACAGCATCGCGTCGTCGGGGATCTTGTCCAGTATCCGGTCTATCATCCCGCCGGTATTTTTCTTCACCCACGAATTGATGCTGTCGAGCGTCCCGCCGTCGAACGGTGCGGTGAACACGGCGCTGTCGTAATATCCGGCGTTCTTCTCAATGAACGCGTCGTTTATCTTCAGCTTGTCGTCGTCCCGCAGCCACATGGAGCAGGCCGAGCTAAGCTTGCTGCCCTCGCTGTCATCCAGCGTCGCCAGAAACGCCGCCATATACGCGTTCAGCTCGTCCGCGCTCATGCCGAACAGGTCTTCAAGCTGGCTGAGCGTTTCGCCCTCGGCGCCGTTTGCGGTCATGGCCAGCGCGCAGAGTATCGAGGTTGGGGAAATCAGTGTGTCGCCGTCGGATGGGCAGCTTTTCAGCAGGCGCAGCGCCAGCTCCGTGACCGCCGTGTTCGTCTCCTCCGTCAGCGCGGCGGGATCGGCGGCGATCTTATCGGTGTTTTTGGCCGTGATCTCGCTCACGGCGGGGCTTCCGCAGCCGCCAAGCAGCATCGCCATGGCCAGCAGCAGACATATCGAAACATAAAACATGCTTTTCATCTCGTGCTCCTTTCATTCGATCTGCTTTTTTGACGCACGCCGCGGGAAAAGGTTCCCATAAAAATATCGTGAGAGATATTAAAACCTCTCACGATATGTAATATCAATGTCTTCCCCTGTATCCGCCGTGGTGTCCGCGGCGATTGCGGCGTCCGGCGTCGGATATCAGCTTCACCACGACAAGGATGACTATCATCGCGACGATGCCGATGATTATATACTTGAACATGCCCTCGGTGAGCTGTATGCCCTTGCCCGTATACTCGACCTCGCGGCTGCCGGTATAGCCGCAGACGCGGCATGTTCCGCGCTCCTCGCCCGGCTGATCCTTCTTCGCCGCGCGCACCAGCGTCCACTGCATGTCATGCGCCTCGATGTCCGACTTTTCCCCGCAGGCGCAGAGCTGCCAGTGACCGTTTTCGTCATATTCCCAAGCCCCGGTGAACATATGCTCATGGTTTTCTACCGGTATCGGGCTTGGCATAATATCCTCCAACATGGCGCTCGGCGTGGGCGAGGGCAGCGGCGTAGGTGACGGGGACGGGGTCGCTTTTGCGGGGTCGGCCTTCACGGTTATGACCGCGCCGTAGCTCTCGCGGCCTCCGCCGGGATTGCTGAAATACGCCGCTATGCGCCAGCCGTTGAGTTCAAGCGGGATGTTATAGAGGTTCATCCTCGTCCCGCCGTCCGCGTCCGTCGTAAGGCCTGGGAACTTTTCGACCGCTTCCTCCATCGTATAGTACGACGTCGCGTCCGGATTATAGAGCCGCCAGTTTATCTTCTCGTAATACGCGCCGGATGCCGCGAAGGACGCGAAGCCGCCCTCGGTCACGGTCTCGGCCTCGGGGTGCTTGTAGATGTCAGGCGTCCAGATCGCGGGGGCATACTCGCGGCGCAGCGTCACGCTGCTGCCGTTCACGGTGTAGTCCACGGCGGAGTTATTCAGATACACACGCGCATCGGACGCGAGCGAATAGCCCTCGGCGAGCGAGACCACGATCTCGACTGTATAATTCTGCGTCCCGAAGGTGCCGCTGAACTGCGAGCCGGACGCGTCGTACCACACCAGGCTCTGCACGTAGCAGCCCTCGGTGCTGGAGCTGGCGGAAATGTTTCCGGCGGGCATATATGCTATCGGTGTTGTCGGCATGGCGACAAGCAGCTTGTCAAGAGTTACATCCGCGCTCGCGGCGGCAGGCAGCGCCAGACAGATGCAGGCGCACAGACACAGCGCGAGGAGGGCGGTGAGGCGGTTTTTCATGCTTCTGCGCATGTGAATTCCTCCTTTGAATGGATTTTCCGATATTCATTATATAATTGCATATTTTGCGGGTCAAGGAATTTGTTGAAAAATACATAAATTTCTGGCCGATTTTATATTTTTCGTTTGCTATCCGCCGCAGTAATGCTATAATAAAGTGTTAAATTTTGAAATTGGAGTTGGTTACATGGCCACATGCTATATATTCGCCGCAGGAAGCTTCTACGGGCTGACCGAGTACCCGTCCGACGGCGACTTCGTCATCGCGGCGGACGCGGGGCTGAAGCACTGCACCGAGGCGTGGGTCGTGCCCGACCTGATTCTCGGCGACTTCGACTCCCTCGGCGAAGCGCCGGAGGGCGGGGACGTCCTTCATCTGCCCGTCGAGAAGGACGATACCGACACAATATACGCCATGCGCGTCGGGCTTGAGCGGGGCTATACCGATTTCGTCGTCTATGGCGGCACCGGCGGCAGCCGCGCCGACCACACGATCGCAAACCTTCAGGGGCTGCTGTTCCTCTCCTCGCACGGGGCGCACTGCCGCATGTACGGCGACGGCGTGGTCTGGAGCGTGCTGCACAACGAGAAGGTCTCTTTCCCCGCCGGCTGCGGCGGCACGCTGTCTCTGTTCTGCATGGACGGCGCTGCGCGCGGCGTGACCATCCGCGGGCTCAAATATGAGCTGGCGGACGCCGAGATACGCTCCGACTTCCCCATCGGCGTCAGCAATTCGTTCACGGGGGCGGCGGCGAGCATCGAGGTGCGGGACGGCACGCTGATAATGATACATGATATTTTCGGGTGAGACAATGATAGAATATAAGGCAGGAAAATGCGATATCGCCGTTATAGGTGCGGGGCACGCGGGCATTGAGGCCGCCCTCGCCGCCGCGCGGCTCGGCCTCGACACGGTGTGCTTCACGGTGAACATGGACAGCATCGGCAACATGCCCTGCAACCCCGCCATCGGCGGCACCGGCAAGGGGCATCTCGTCCGCGAGCTGGACGCTCTGGGCGGCGAGATGGCGCGCGCGGCGGACAAGGCCTGCATACAGTACCGTATGCTCAACCGCGGCAAGGGGCCGGCGGTGCACTCGCTGCGCGCGCAGGCCGACCGGCGGCGGTATCAGGAAGTGATGAAACACACGCTTGAATTGCAGGAGAATCTCCGCGTCAAGCAGGCAGAGGTCATCGATATCGGCGTCGAGGACGGGCACGTCCGCTCCGTCACGACGCACACGGGCGCGGTCTACGACTGCAAGGCCGTCGTGATCGCGTCGGGCACATATCTCGACGGGCGCACGATAGTCGGCGAGGTTCTGCGTTCATCGGGGCCGGACGGTCTCGCCGCGGCCATCCCGCTGGCGGAGCGGCTGAGGGCGCTGGGGCTTAATATGCGCCGCTTCAAGACCGGCACGCCGCCGAGAGTGAACGCGCGCACCGTAGACTTTTCAAAGATGGAGCTTCAGCGGGGCGACGATGAGATCGAGCCGTTCTCGTTCTCGACGGTCGATGCGCCGCGCAACTCCGCCGTGTGCTACCTGACCTACACCAACGAGCGCACGCACGAGATAATCCGCGCAAATCTCGACCGCAGCCCGATATATTCCGGCGTTATCGAGGGCATCGGCCCGCGCTACTGCCCCAGCATCGAGACAAAGGTGATGACCTTTGCCGACAAGCCGCGCCATCAGCTGTTCATCGAGCCGATGGGGCTGAACACCGAGGAGCTGTACATCCAGGGCTTCTCGTCCTCGATGCCCGAGGAGGTGCAGGTCGAGATGCTGCACAGCGTCGCCGGACTCGAGCACGCGGAGATGACGCGCTGCGCCTACGCGATAGAATACGACTGCATCGACCCGACAGAGCTTTATCCGACGCTGGAGACCAAGAAAATCTCCGGACTTTACGGCGCGGGGCAGTTCAACGGCTCCTCCGGCTATGAGGAGGCGGCGGTACAGGGCTTCGTTGCGGGAGTGAACGCGGCGCTGAAAATACTCGGCCGCGAGCCGATGATACTCCGCCGCAGCGACGGATACATCGGCACGCTCATAGACGATCTTGTGACCAAGGGCACGAACGAGCCGTACCGCATGATGACCTCGCGCAGCGAGTACCGCCTGCTGCACCGGCAGGACAACGCGGACAAGCGCCTTTCCGGCATCGGCCTGCGTATCGGGCTTGTCTCCGAGGAGCAGTACCGGCGCGTTCTCGACAAATACGCCGCCGTGGACGCGGAGTTGCGCCGCCTTGAAAAGACGCATATCGCCCCGAGCAACGGGATAAACGCGCTGCTCACGGCGCGCGGCACGGCTGAGATATCCACCGGCAGCTCGCTCGCTGATCTCATCCGCCGCCCGCAGATAAGCTACCGCGACCTCGCGGAATTTGACCCCGAGCGTCCGGAGCTTCCGCGCGCAGTGACGGAGCAGGCGGAGATAAGCCTCAAATACGAGGGCTACATCAAGCGACAGCTCAAGCAGGTCGAGGAATTCACGCGGATGGAGAGCCGCCCCCTGCCCACCGACATCGACTACGACGCGATAAACGGCCTGCGGCTGGAGGCGCGCGAGAAGCTGAAAAAGATCCGGCCTGAGAATTTTGGGCAGGCGAGCCGCATTTCCGGCGTGTCCCCGGCCGACATTTCGGTGCTGATGATCTACATGGAGGGTGGAAGATGAGCAAGATCGTTCTCGGCTTTTCCGGCGGAGTGGACTCCACTGTATCCACCATGCTTCTGAAAAAGGCCGGACATGAGGTGTACGGCCTGTATATGGACAACGCCGACGAGGCCGCGCGGCAATGCGCGATAGACACGGCGGAGTTCATCGGCGTGCCGCTGACGGTGCTGGACGTCAAGGCCGAGCTTGAGCGCAATGTATGCCGTCCGTTCACGGAGGCGTATCTGCGCGGCGAAACGCCGAACCCCTGCATAATCTGCAACCCCAGCACAAAGTTCAAAAATCTGCTCGCCGAGGCCGACCGCGTCGGCGCGGAGCTTGTAGCCACCGGACACTACGCCCGCACGGAAAACGACAGGCTCATGAAAGGCATGCCCGCCAATGATCAGAGCTACATGCTCTGCCGCTTAAGCCGCGAGCAGGTGCGCCGCACGGTGTTCCCGCTCGGCGGCTTCGAGAAAAAGCAGGTGCGCGCGCTGGCCGAGGAATTCGGCCTGCCGGTCGCGCACAAGCCGGACAGCATGGAGATATGCTTCATCCCCGACAAGGACTATATCGGCTGGATATCGCGCCGAGCGGAGCTGCCGCCGGCGGGAGATTTCATCTTCCGCGGCGAGGTCGTCGGGCGGCACGAGGGCATACACCGCTACACCGTAGGCCAGCGCCGCCCTGGGCTTATCGACGGGCGCAAGGTCTACATCTCCCGCATCAGCGCAGCGGATAACACTATCGAGCTTGCGCTGTGGGAGGATATGTTCAAAACCGAAGTCCGTGCCAGAGACTTCAACTGGCTCATCGACCGCCCCGCCGAGTCGTTCCGCGCGAACGTCCGCGTGCGGCACACGAAATGGGAGATGCCGCCCTGCACCGTGTACCCCGAAGCGGACGGCGTGCGCATAATTTGCGACGAGCCGGTGCGCGCCCCCGCCGTGGGGCAGTCTGCCGTGCTGTATGACGGTGACTACGTCCTCGGCGGCGGATTTATATTCTAAGCGGTCAGGTGAACTCATTGGAAAAGAATCTTACAAACGGCAGCGTACTGAAAAACATAGCCTATTTCTCGCTGCCATATCTGCTCTCATACTTCCTTCAGACGCTCTACGGTCTGGCCGACCTCTTCATAATCGGCCAGTTTGAAGGCGTCGCCAGCACGACCGCCGTGTCCATCGGCAGTCAGGTCATGCACATGCTGACGGTCATGATCGTCGGCCTCGCAATGGGCTCGACCGTGTGCATAGGTCAGGCCGTCGGCGCGGGGGACAAGAAGCGTGCCTCGGCCGCCATCGGCAACACCGTAACGCTGTTCATGCTGCTGTCCGTCGTCATCACGGCGCTGCTTCTCGCGCTCGTCAGACCCATCGTCTCCGTGATGTCTACGCCGGCGGAGGCCGCCGACGGGACGCGGGCGTATCTCACGATCTGCTTCATCGGTATCCCGTTCATCACGGCATACAACATCATAAGCTCCATTTTCCGCGGCCTCGGCGACTCGAAAAGCCCGATGATATTCATCGCCGTGGCCTGCGCCGCGAACATCGCGCTTGACTACATATTCATCGGCGCCATGGGACTTGGCCCCGCGGGCGCGGCGCTCGGCACCACGCTGTCGCAGGCGATAAGCGTTGTGTTCTCGCTAGTTGTGATACTGCGCAGGAAGTCCGGCATCAGCCTTGAACGCCGCGACCTCCATCCCCAGCGCGACACGATGGGGCGGCTGCTGCGCATCGGCGTCCCCGTGGCGGCGCAGGACGGGCTGATCCAGATAGCTTTCATCGTCATCACCGTCATCGCCAACCGGCGCGGGCTTGACGCCGCGGCGGCAGTCGGCATCGTGGAAAAGATCATCAGCTTCGTGTTCCTCGTGCCGTCGTCGATGCTGTCAACGGTGTCGGCGCTCTGCGCGCAGAATATCGGCGCGGGGAAGCAGGCGCGCGCCGAGCAGACGCTGCGCTACGCGGTAATCATCGCGGTGAGTTTCGGCATCATCATCGCGCTGCTGACGCAGTTCATCTCCGAACAGGCGGTCGGCCTGTTCACGCCGGACGCGATTGTCATCACGCTCGGCGGGCAGTATCTGCGCGGCTACATCTGGGACGCGCTCTTCGCCGGAATACACTTCTGCTTCAGCGGGTATTTCTGCGCCTGCGGCCGCTCCGAGATATCGTTTATCCACAACATCTCTGCGATCGCGCTCGTGCGCATCCCCGGCGTGTACCTGACCTCGAAGCTCTTCCCCGACACGCTCTTCCCCATGGGACTTGCCACTGCCGCGGGCTCGCTGCTGTCCGTCATCATCTGCGTCATCGCGTTTGCGCTGCTCAAAAAGCACAGTGTTAAAACCGCATAAAGTTTGCGCTGAATCCGGCACATTATATGTGCTTTTGACGATTTTATGATTTTGGTGTAAAAATCGTTGACAACGCGCGCCGACCGGTATAAAATCCACGTCATAAAAAGGCAACGACGTCTGATATCTTTCAGACGTCGTCGCCTTTTTTGCATTTCAGAGAGAAACAGGAGATGATTTTATGACAGTGGAATTCTGGTATTTGATCGGCGCGGCTTTGGTGTTCTGGATGCAGGCAGGCTTTGCGATGGTCGAAACGGGCTTCACGCGCGCGAAAAATGCAGGCAACATAATTATGAAAAATCTGATGGATTTCTGCATCGGAACAATAGTGTTTTCCCTGCTTGGATACTCGCTGATGATGGGGCAGGACTGCCTGCGCGGGCTTGTCGGGCTGCCCAACATGGATATGTGGTCATCCTTCAAAGCATTCATAGCCTCCCCCACAGACGGCAGTTTCACCGGCGCGTCCGTATTCGTATTCAACCTTGTTTTCTGCGCAACCGCCGCAACGATAGTTTCCGGCGCTATGGCTGAGCGCACGAAATTTTCCGCCTACTGCATATATTCGGCTGTCATCTCGCTGTTTGTCTACCCGATAGAAGCTCACTGGATATGGGGCGGCGGCTGGCTCAGCCAGCTCGGATTCCACGACTTTGCCGGCTCCTGCGCGATACACATGGTCGGCGGTACCGCGGCGCTGGTCGGCGCGATATTCCTCGGCCCCCGGCTCGGTAAATATGTCCGCGACGAGAGCGGAAAGGTCATCAAGGTCAACGCCATCCCCGGCCACTCGATAACCCTCGGTGCGCTTGGCGTGTTCATTCTCTGGCTCGGCTGGTACGGCTTCAACGGCGCGGCGGCGACAAGCGCATCCGAGCTTGCGTCCATATTCCTCACGACGACTATCGCCCCCTCGGTCGCAACCGTGACAACGATGCTTTATACGTGGATAAAAAACGGTAAACCCGATGTTTCCATGTGCCTGAACGCATCTCTTGCAGGGCTTGTCGCCGTGACCGCCGGCTGTGACGCATTCGACGCACTGGGCGCGGCCATCGTCGGCATCGTTTCAGGCATACTCGTTGTCGTCGTAGTTGAATGGCTCGACATTGGGCTGCACATCGACGACCCTGTCGGCGCCGTAGGCGTACACTGCGCCAACGGCATATGGGGCACTATTGCGGTCGGTCTTCTCGCAAATCCCGCCGCCCCCGCCGGACTTGACGGCCTTCTCTACACCGGCTCCGCAAAGCTCCTGGGTATACAGTTCATCGGCTTTGTATCCGTCGCGGCATACTCGGCAGTACTGATGTGCGCGGTGTTTGCACTTATCAGGAAGTTCAACGGGCTGCGTGTAACGTCAGAAGAAGAGCTGCTCGGTCTTGACATAACGGAACACGGTCTGCCCAGTGCCTACCCCGATTTTGCTCCGTCGGTGAGCAAATACGCGGCATATGCCCCCGAAGAGGGCGTTACCGTCGTTACCGGCGACGTTCCGGCGGCCGAAGCGATTCCCGTTAAGGCAGTACGCACCGTTCCGGACGGCACACCCAAGTTTACAAAGGTCGAGATAATCTGCAAAGACTCGAAGTTTGACGCGCTGAAGAGTGCTATGTCGGCGCTCGGTATTACGGGCATGACCGTGTCGCATGTACTCGGCTGCGGCATACAGGGTGGACAACCTGAATATTACCGCGGCGTTAAGCTGGAATCCAACCTGCTGCCGAAGGTGCAGGTCGATATCGTAGTCAGTAAGATTCCGGTGCGCAGCGTTATAGAAACGGCAAAGCGCGTACTATACACCGGCCATTACGGCGATGGCAAGATATTCGTTTACGATGTGGAGAACGTCGTAAAGATCCGTACCGGCGAAGAAGGCTACGACGCGCTTCAGGATGAAGAATAAATTTTTTCCGGCAGCTGCCCGCTGCCGGAATTTTTCTTGACAAAGTGCTTGACTTGTCGTAACTGCAGGAGCTATAATGACGGCATAAGATATTGTTAAAATAATAACCGGTTTAATTCTGAAGGAGGCTATCATTATGGAACGCAAAGTCAGAGTAGTACAGTACGGAGCAGGCAAGATGAGCCGCTATCTCATGCGCTATGTGATTGAGCATGACGGTGAGCTGGTCGGCGCATTCTGCCGCAACAAGAACCATATCGGCAAGGATGTCGCCGAGATCATCGGCAACGGCTTCCCGACCGTCGGCGTCAAGGTAGAAGACTCTGCGACCGCCGACGCACGCATCGGCGAGCTCAAGCCCGACGTGTGCATTATAGCCACCCGCAGCACCGTAGCCGAGCTTGAGGACATCTTCACCATCTGCGCCAAGCACGGCGTGAACGCCATCACCACCTGCGAAGAGGCGCTCTATCCCTGGAACTCCTCCCCCGCTCTCACCGCAAAGCTTGACAAGCTCGCCAAGGAAGGCAACTGCACCCTCACAGGCGTCGGCTACTGCGATCTCTATTGGGGCACTCTGGTCACGAATCTCGCCGGCTCATCCCATAAGATCACCAAGATCGAGGGCAGCAGCTGGTATAACGTCGAGGACTACGGCGTAGCTCTGGCCGAAGGCCACGGCGCAGGTCTGACTATCGACGAGTTCAACAAGACCATCGGCTGCTATAACGAGACCCCGTCCGACGAGATGAAGGAGCTTGTCGAGAGCGGCAAATATGTCCCGTCCTACATGTGGAATCAGAACGGCTGGCTGTGCAGCAAGATGGGTCTGCACATCACCTCCCAGACGCAGAAGTGCATCCCCTGCGTTGACAAGGAGGATCTGAAGTCCGAGACTCTCGGCATGGTCGTCAAGGCGGGCGATGCGACCGGTATGCGCGCCATCGTCACCACCGAGACCGAGGAGGGCATCACCCTCGTCACCGAGTGCGTCGGCAAGATCTACAATCCCGAAGAGATCGACCGCAACGTCTGGACGCTCCACGGCGAGCCAGAGACGACCTGCATTGTCAACCAGCCCGCGACCGTCGAGCTGACCTGCGCGACGCTAGTCAACCGCATCCCGCAGCTTATCGATGCGCCCGCCGGTTATGTTACGACCGACCAGTTCCCGTACAACGAGTACATGGTCCACCCGATGAACAAGTACGTCCACAGCAAATAAAGAGTAAAGCGCAAGACAACAAAAAGGCGTGACTTTAAAAGTCACGCCTTTTTAATAGCTTTAATAGCTTTTTTATTGTAAGAACTTACTCGTCCTTATCCTCGTCGTCCTCGCCGCCGATGTCGAACTCAAGCTTCTCGCCGCACTCAGGGCAAAGGATGTAGCCCTTGTCGAGCGTCTCTTCGTCGAAGCTGATCTCCTCGCCGCAGGCGGGGCAGGTCACGTCGTAGATGACGCCGTCATACTCCAGCTCCTCGTCTTCGTCGGGATCCCCGTCGGCGTCCTCATCGTAATCTTCGTCATAGTCGGCATCACACACATCGTCAGGAGTGTCCAGATCGCAGGTCAGCTCCTCCAGATAGCTCAGATCCTCGCCCATATCGTCGATGATATCGGCCAGATCAAGATTGCTTTCCTGAAGATCCTCGATCTCGTGCGCCATGTCGGACAGCAGATCATTCAGCGCCGCCCACAGCTTGCCCTCCTTGGAATCCGGCGTAACGCCGAGTCCCTCGGCCAGCCCCTTGAGGTATGCGGCTTTTTCAACAACAGTCATGTGAAAACCTCCTTTAATTGAGTTAAAACAAGGGAGACTATATAGTCTCCCCTGAATTTTTGATGAATTATGCTCTGGATGCGTACTCGCCGGTACGGGTATCGACGATGATCTTCTCACCCGGCTCGATGAAGAGAGGAACCTTGATGACGGCTCCGGTCTCGAGAGTGGCGGGCTTGGTGGCGTTGGTGGCGGTGTTGCCGGCAAAGCCCGGATCGGTCTCCGCGACCTCAAGCACGACGTTGATGGGGGGAACAACGTTGAATACCTTGCCCTTGTAGGAGTAGATGGAGCAGATCATGTTCTCCTTGACGAATTTGAAGTTGTCGCCCAGGACGGACTCGTCGACCGGCTCCAGCTCGTAGGTCTCGGGGTTCATGAAGTAGTAAAGGTTGCCGTCGTTGTAGCTGT
>OLSK01000725.1_pt1 | contig 28041 bp, 20 predicted proteins | sample 1672781 | NCBI WGS metagenome assembly OLSK01 (sample SAMEA3136723, study PRJEB25190) | human gut metagenome | biome: human gut; feature: human-associated habitat; material: faeces | place: Austria | collected 2013 | reverse complement strand
TGAAAAGTCTCGGCGAGAGTTGAAAAGTCTGTACCCCACTACAGGGGCGACAACGGATTTTCAATCCTCGGAGGGGGTACTTTTACTTTTAAGACAGTCTCCCCAGACTGTCTGAAAAGTCTCGACGAGAGCTGAAAAGTCTGTACCCCACTACAGGGGCGACAACGAATTTTCAATCCTCACTGGGGGAACTTTTACTTTTAAGACAGTCTCCCCCAGACTGTCTGAAAAGTCTCGGCGAGAGCTGAAAAGTCTGTACCCCTATACAGGGGCGGCAACGAATTCTCAATCCTCGGAGATGGTAATTATACTTTTAAGACAGTCTCCCCCATACGGATAAATAATAGTAATTAAATGTCGGTTGACTGACTCACCACATATGTCATTAATGATCAAGCATTTGGCGCGAATTCGCTATTCATGGGTAATTGTCTGGACGTCAAAGTAATAAGAGAAAAGTTTTGGACTTGCCCCAAAGTTAGTCAAAACATTAACTACCTCGATTTTTGTGGAATATTGCGTCTCGCTGACTATCGTCACTTCTAAAAGTTGGATTATTTTTACTGAAAGTCATTGGTGGATAATTGATTGCGATCTGATTTCCGTTTGTCTTGATTTTGCATTATATTGATAATGAGTGATTTATCTTACCCAAAATGAGATTGTTAATTTTGATTTCGCTTCTGATGTGCTGCCAATGAGGATGATAGGATTATGTAAAAGTGAAACCATTTATTTGGTGTTTTTCAATATTTTTCCCGAAATTTGCGACAGTAACACTAATGACTAAGAAATCAATCATTATGCGAAGACCATTGTGTCTATTAGCCTTTTGCATATCGCTTGGCGTTCTGTTCTCTTGCGGAGACCTCCTTGTGATCGACAAACCTGAGGCTGTTGGCCCAGAAGAATCCTGTCAAAACTTCACTATAGAGGAAGCCATGGCTGTTTTCTCAGATGAATATGACGGAAGCTCAGACATTTCCGATCAAGTCACCGTTTCGGATTCTCCTTTTGTGTGGGAATCTGGTATTGTTGTCCCGGTGTGGAAAGCGGCGGAATGTCATTTCATTCAAGGAAGAGAGGAGAGTTATGTTGTTCCAATGTTGTCATCAGTCAGGTATTATGCCTCTAAGGGTGAGGATGGAACACTGGTTAGATGTGATCAAAACTTGATGGTCTCCAAGAATGTCAACAGTGGACGTACATCCCTCCGCATCGTTTTCTCTATTCCGGAGGATGACTTGAAGCGAAGCCGGCCATCCTCTGGTTTTTCTGGGCTTCTTGTCTATACAGATTTGAGCGGCAAGTTCAGAAAGATCGAGAAGTATGCGGGAGGAGAAAAGCTCGATGGCGTTTATTTCAGTGAAAGAGAATCCGAGATAGCCTGGGAGAGACACAAATTGTTCATCAACAGGATCATGGAGGGGGTCACTGTGTTCAAAGTGAATTCTCATCAAATAGAGACCCGTTGCCCTGCTCCGGGAGACACAGTGGAGTATAATGATTCGATCAACCCCTCACACTGCAATGGTGACTGTTTTCCGGATCTATGGTGGCAGAACCCGGACTTTGATTTCTGGAATGATTCGATAGCGCCTTCCGACACTACCGGCATTGATGACTATCCTTGGGACGGAGGCGCGTCCGGAGGAGGCGGAGGTGGTGCAGGAAGTGGAGGTGGAGGTAATACCAGACCGCCAAAGGATTACGGCGGCGGTTCTGATAATAAGCCTGTCAGACCACTTGATTGTTCGTCATGCTTTGGTCAGGCAGAATATTATAAGAAAAGATACGATGACTATCTGTTCAGGTATAAAGATAAGGCAGTCACGGAGATTTACTATATATCTTATGGATTTAAATATTGCAATGCGTTTTCTGATTTGGGAAAAACGAAAGATGCTTCTGCCGATCTAAAAGAATGGATAAATCGGACGATGCGATTACTTCAAGAAAAATTAGAGTGTCAACTACAATCAGATCCTACAATTGAAGATAATCCTGAACGTTTGATGGCTGTGGCATTTAAAACGCATCCCGATGCATATTTAGAAGGAGGACTGCTAAATCTGAATGTCGGCGACAAATTAAAAATTATTATGACTGTTGAATATGAGGATATTATTTCTAAATTGGGCAGAAATCAAATATATGAGGTAGTGAAAGCTCAAATTGATTACTATATCAAGCATCCTGATGTATGCATAAAAGATGCCTCGTATATAAAGAACAATTGGGACAGTATAAAACAATCACTGTACGACTATTGCTCTAAAATTACAACAAGAAGTGGCTCGCTGGATGTTGATCAAGAGAGATTTAATGAACTTCGTGATATTCTCTTTGAGGAAATTGTGAACTATTTCTATGACACGGTAGATGGCTTTGACATAGATTACTAAATCGCCTTTGTGATGTCTAAGAAAATTTTACTGATTTTTCTACTTGCTATGGCGTTGTCCTCTTGCTGGATCAGGACTGGCGAGAGGAGGCGCAATGAAGGGCAAACTGATTTTGAGGTCAAAGCTTATTACGTGGAGAGTGGGATCGGAAATAGATATCGTCCTTGGAAATTATTGCTTTGTTCGAATGAAGAGTGGGTGCTTGTGGCTTGGGATCTTGACGAGCCACGGAATACATTCTTCTTTACTTCGGACAGAGGAAGAAACTGGGTGTACTGTTCTGAACTTGATGTGAACTTTGTTTGCGAGGAAATCTTGGCGGACAATGATGTTCTATATTGCTCCGTTCGTGATTATAACCGTGTCTTGAGTTCCAGTAAGATCCTTCAGTCGAAGGATTATGGACTTAATTGGACGGATTTGTTTGCTTTTGACGGTAATGTGGAGCATTTGATGGTTGTTGACAGTACGATAGCTTTTCAGTTATGCACTGAGAAAAAGGAAGAAGGTAAAGACTCTTCCGAGATTAATTATACGATTCACATTTCAAACGATATGGGGATAGGATGGAGAATATTAGAGCCTGAGGTTCCCTTTACTTCGGCGTTCTCGGGAGGTGAGATTATGGTTGGGGAATATGGAAACAGGAATATTGTTTTGGAAATATCACCTGAACGGCAAGCCGTTGACACAATCCATTCTGATTTTTATTCTATGGTACAGATAATCAAGGGTGATGATGTAATCGGGGTTTGGAACGGGGGTAAAGCGGATTATTTCCGGGTGGTAGGTGATTCATTGGCCTTTCTATCAAGGATAAAATTCGAGAGCCGGTTATCAGATTATATACCGGAAGAAATTTATCAGGACGATGATGTTGTTTATACTTCTGTTTTACGTCCAGGTTATCATCCGAAATATAAGATGTTTGCCTCGACCGATCGGGCCAGGACCTGGACGCAAGTGTCCACAAAATCAGAGATTGACAACCAACTTGACAGCGTCTGGACTCCGGAAGGGAATGCGTGGTTCATGGCCGGGTACAAAGACCGGATGGTGTCGTACTGCGTGGGCTACAAGGACGGGAAACGGCAGGATTTCATCAAGGTCATAAGACCGAAACGATGACTCCGGCGACCTGTGTTCAGCACCCTGTCCGAGTAAATGGTCGCCAAAGTCCTCTCCGACAGTGTTAATCGTGCTTGCTTCGGTTGTCGAGACTTTAGTAATCATTAAATTATATCTTTAATGAATATGTTTAAGAAAATAGTGGTAATATGCTTGACAGCATTTTTATATGTGGCAGTTAGCGCACAGAATTTTTGGGATGAGTTCAGGACTAAAAGTCTTGATGTTGAAGGTGTGAAGATCGGCCAGAAGATGACTTACGACAAGTTCGTGGCTAAGTTCGGGAAGCCAACGGAATATACTCAAAGTGATTCTGATTCTGGAGAAGAGGGGACTCCTACTCTTGATGAATATTACAGGGTTGGGAAAGATGTGTTTTATTTTAGGAATAATGGGAATTTTTGTGGATTTTCCATAAAGGACAAAAGGTTATCAGTTCTGACATTGTGGATTTCTGGAGGTGTTCGTGTAGGCGACAAACTGTCGAGTCTGGACAACTTTAAGTATGGGAAACCCAAGGTCGCATCTTGGCTCGAGCCGAAAGATGGTGTTGTCAAATATACACTGTTTTATAATTATTTGGATGGCCTTGTGTTCCTCTCGGTAAAGAATGGCATAATCTGTTCCATAAGTTATTCCGATCCAATATGATTTTGGGGAACATATGAGTTTATATGAGACATTCATGGTCTGACAGAAAGGGAAGATTAATGTGTTTATGAAGAAAATGGCAATATGTTTGGCTGCACTTTTATATATGGCAGCAAACGCTCAGGATTTTTATGATGAGTTCAGGGCTAAAAGCATTGATGTGGAGGGTGTGAAGATTGATCAGAAGATGACTTACGACCAGTTTGTGGCGAAGTTCGGGAAGCCAGATCGATATAAACAGGATAAATCAGAAGGAGATGGCTACTCTTACTTAGATGAATATTATTGGGTAGGGAAGAACTCTTTTTCATTCATAAATAATGGCACATTTAATGAATTCTTTTTAATGGACGATCGATTTGCCGCTCTGACATTGTGGATTCCCGGAGGTGTTCGTGTCGGTGACAAACTATCAAAGCTGGACAACTTCAAATACGGAAAGCCCAAGGTTGCATCTTGGCTTAAACCAGAAGATGGACTTGTGGACTATGTGCTATTTTATGATTATTTGGATGACTTGGTTTTTCTGTCCGTGAAAGATGGTGTGATTCAAAATATACATTATTCTTCTTCGATGTAGAAAAAGAGAATTATGAATGCGAAAATAGTGGCAATATGCTTGACAGCATTTTTATACGTGGCAGTTAGCGCACAGAATTTTTGGGATGAGTTCCGGGCTAAAAGCATTGATGTGGAAGGTGTGAAGATCGGCCAGAAGATGACTTACGACAAGTTCGTGGCTAAATTCGGGAAGCCGGACAGATATGAGCAAAAGGATGTCGGAGAATCCGGCTGCCCTAGTATAGCCGAGTATTATGATGTTGGCGGAAACTTCTTTTCTTGTAGAAACAATGGCGTTTTTGGTACATTCGTATTGGATGACAATCGTTATGCCGCTCTGACATTGTGGATTCCAGGTGGCATCCGTGTGGGCGACAAACTGTCGAGTTTGGACAACTTTAAGTATGGAAAGCCCAAGGTCGCGTCATGGCTTGAGCCGAAAGATGGTTTTGTCACATATACGTTGTTTTATGATTATCTGGATGATCTGGTGTTCCTCTCGGTAAAGGATGGCATAATTTGCTCCATAAGCTATTCGGATCCAATATGATTTAGATAAAAGATGAGTGTATATAGAACTTTACAATCAGGTGAATAAAACATGAATATATTTAAAACGATAGTGACAATATGTGCAGTTGCGTTTTTATACGTGACGGTTAGTGCGCAGGACTTCTATGATGAGTTCAGGGCAAAAAGCATTGATGTGGAAGGAGTGAAGATTGGTCAGAAGATGACTTACGACCAGTTTGTGGCGAAGTTCGGGAAACCAACGGAATATACCCAAAGTGATTCCGGAGAAGGTGGGGAGTCGAGTATTGACGAATATTATAAAGTTGGTCAAGACGTTTTCTATTTTCAGGATAACGGGGCTTTTAGTGGCTTTTCCATAAATGAGAATAAGTTTTCAGTCCTTACTTTGTGGATAACTGACGGGATACGCGTTGGAGATAAACTGTCAAAATTGGATAACTTCAAATATGGTAAACCCAAAGTGGCATCTTGGCTGAAACCAGAGAATGGCTTTGTTGAATATGCCATATTCTATAATCATTTGGATGCTTTTGTGTATTTGTCAGTAAAGGATGGCATAATTCATAACATTCGGTATTCTGATCCAATATAGAATATGTTTAGGAAGATAGTGATAATATGCGTGACAGCATTTTTGTACGTGACAGTCAACGCTCAGGATTTTTATGATGAGTTCAGGGCTAAAAGCATTGATGTGGAGGGTGTGAAGATAGGTCAAGTGTTGGATTATTCGCAATTTGTTGCCAAATTTGGATTGCCCGATAAGTATGAGAAGCAGAGTTCCAATGGCGGTGATTACGAAGTTACTGAAACTTACAAAAAAGGTAAGTGCTATTTTGAGTTTTGCAATGGTGGCTATTTCTGCGGTTTTACTCTTTCTGACAATTCGTTTTCTGCATTGACATTCCTTATTAAAGGAGGAATTAAAGTGGGTGATAAATTGTCAAAATTAGATGATTTTACGTACGGAAAACCTATTGTCGCAGAATGGCTTAAGCCTTTTAGCTACTATATTCCATATGTTTTATTTCCAGAGCAAGACGGTAAGGTGTTTCTGTTTGTGCGCAAAGGAATAATCGAGAAAATCTCATATTCTGATCCAACATAGAATGGAGATTGTTAAAACACAAAAACTATTGAGTAGTGTCCTGAATGCCAATGCCCAAAAAATCAAGGTCGATAGTCAACTTGACAGCGTCTGGACTCCAGAGGGGAATGCGTGGTTCATGGCGGGATACAAGGATCAGATGGTGTCGTACTGTGTGGGATACAAAAATGGGAAGCGACAGGATTTCATCAAGGTCATAAGGCCTAAATGATGATGACGTTGAGATTGTCAGCCATCCTTCGTCCGAGTGAAACCTACACCAGCCACTGCGTCTTCGCCTTCAGTGTGAGATAAATATAGGTTGCCGGTCAACCGAGAGGTGTCATGGTCCTCTTGGTTGACTAGCTTACAGTTTCCGGATGACGTTGAGGCCGTCGCGGAGGGGGAGGAGAACGGACTCGACACGGGGGTCGTTGACTATGAGGTCATTGAAGGCGATGATGCCTTGGGTCTGCTTGTCTTGCGGGACGGGATCCTGCCAGAGTTTTCCATCCCAAAGGACATCGTCGGCGAGAATGAGGCCACCAGACTTCACAAGATCGAAGACCAGATTGTAATAGGTGACATATTCACGCTTGTTGGCATCCATGTAAACAATGTCGTAGGGGCCTTCCAGTGTGGAAAGGGTCTCGCGGGCGTCCCCGATGTGCAGGGTGATCTTGTCGGCCACGCCGGCCTTTGACCAGCCTTCGCGCATCAGATCCTCAAGCTCGTCGTTGATCTCAAGGGTGTCGATGTGGCCGTCCTCCGGAAGTCCGTAGGCCATGCAGGTGGCGGAATAGCCGGTGAACGCGCCGATCTCAAGGATGCGTTTCGCCTTCGAGATCTCCACCAGCATTGTCAGCAGGCGACCCTGGACCGCCCCCGACAGCATCCGAGGGTAGTTCGTGTGGATGTTGGTCTGTTTCTCGATCCAGTCCAGAGCCTCGCTCTGGCGTGAGGAATGTTCTCTAAGATATTTGTCTGCCGGAGATTCCATATTCATAAGATTTGTGGCCGTGCCTTGCCTACAGGAAAATCAGGGAAGAGGTGCTTTCAGGGTTGAATATTCTCAAAGCTGCGTTCCTTATGCCTTCGGAGGTCACCGCCTCGATCGCCTCAATGTTCTGCCTGTCCGTGAATATGGTTCCCAACGACACGAGGCTTTTCCCCATCGAGAGGCACTGGGACTCACCGTTGTCGGAGCTGATGGCGAGCTGGCCGAGGAACTGCTTTTTCGCGGCCTTCAGCTTGACGGAGGAATATTCCTCGTCCTGCATCTTCCGGATAACCTTCCAGATCGCATCCAGACATTTTTCCAAGTTGCTTCGCTCGCACCCGAGACTGATTGTCATTATGCCTGATTCTGTGTACTGTGAATATGACGACTCGACACCGTAAACCCATCCGTTTTTTTCCCGTAATAGGCTGTTCAGCAGGGAATTGGATGCCGGCCCGCCGATGATGTTGCTCATCAGGATGGCCGCGAAACGCTCCTCTGTGTTGTCAAGCGAAGGAGCGAAGTTCCCGATGACGGCGTTGACCTCATGGTTCCTTTTCTCTACCTGCTTGTTGAAGGCGGGCTTGACCGGAATCGGGGTGACAATGCGTTCGCCACCAGTCGCGGGTTCATTTTTGAACACCTTGCCTACCAGCTTGAGCACGCTCTCCTCCAACTTTTTCTCGTCAATGTCGGCCACTATCGCAAGAGCCATATTCATTGGCACGAAATGCTCTTTTGTGAATTGCCTAAGCTCCTTGCTTGTGATCTTTTTCACACAGGCAGCCGTTCCGAGAATCGAACGCCCGAGAGGATGCCCTGCGAACAAGGCCTCCTCGAACTTGTCATAGACATCATCTGCGGGGGAGTCTTTGTAGGAGTTGATCTCATCGATCACCACACCTTTTTCGACGGCTATCTCTTCTTCCGGGAATGTAGGGCAGGTCGCCAGCTCAAGTAGCAGGGACGCGGCCTTGCCGAGATCCTCCTTGAGAACCGTGGAATGGATCACAATCTCTTCTTTGGTGGTGAACGCGTTCAATTCGCCGCCGAGTCTGTCAAGGTAGCCGCTTATGACTTTGGCACTTTTGCGCTCGGTTCCCTTGAACAGGGTATGTTCGGTGAAATGGGCGATTCCGCTGTGGAAATCTCCCTCGTCCCTTGTCCCGCATTTGATTGTCAGTGAGCAGTATCCCACCGCATTGCCGCTTCTCTTGACCGCATACCTCAATCCGCAGCCAACCGTCCCTACGATCATTATTTCCTTAGAAGTTTGATTGCCTTGATGTCGCCAGGGAGGAATCCCTTGCCGTTCCTGGCCGTGATCTTGTGCTTTTTGAAATAGTAAAGCTCGTGGTTGTCGGATCCGATGAGCATCTTGTAGCAGATGGATCCGTTCACGGGTTCTGATGGAGCCACGACATAGCTTACGACAGTGTTGAACGTACCTTCTGTAAAGATCTCGTCCACCTCATCCTCATCTTCCTTGATGAGGATGTCCTCGTCCAGAGAACGTTTGGTCTGCTCGTCAACCTGAGGCGCGAAATCCTCGGACCAGAAGAAGATTCTTTTGATTCTAAGTTTCTTGGAGTCTTTTGCTCCGAGGCTTGAATATGCCTTCATCTCCGTGTCTGTGAGGCTGATGGTGTGATCTTGGATGATTTTCAGAAACGCCGGGAGCAGCACGAACTCGCGTCCGGACGGATCTTCGGTCGGGCGCAGAGGGAAGTTCACGACCTCGAACATGTCGCTGATGGATTTTTCCGCTCCTTCTCCTCCTTTGACAAGGGTGAGCAGGTCGATGCCAGGTTCGGATTCCCTGCGGAACTGGCCTTTGACGACCATCAGGAAATAAAAATTGTCGTTTGTCTTGATGCCTTGGAACTCCTCGTTGGTGCAGAACTCGTAAGGGGAGACGGTCCATGTGGAGGCGACACTCTCTTTCAGAGCCTCGTCAAGGAATTCGTCACCTGTCAGGACGACCTTTGTGGTCTTGGAGGTGAAATCCTTGAGTTTTTCCCTCCTTGTGGTGATTTGTGCCTGACCGAAAGCGTCAGTGGCCAAAAGCAGCCCGGCGATGGCACAGGCCAGTATTTGAAAGAATCTTTTCATGTTCAGTATTTGTTTGTCATTCAAAAATGCTTGTCCGGGAATATTCATGCGGTCCCGGACGTGTAAACCGTTTGCGCCGACAAAAAACTCCATACTTCATGCCGTGCGGCACAAATGTACAAAATATTGCGTAAATTTGCCTTACAAAACTTGGTGCGGACAACCACTCCCTAAGATTTGAACGTTGTTATGTCTGAATACATCGTATCGGCAAGAAAATACCGTCCTGATTCATTTGAGTCCCTCATCGGTCAGGATAACATCGCCCAGACCCTGAAGAATTCCATAATCAGGGGGAAACTGGCGCATGCCTATCTGTTCTGTGGCCCGCGTGGAGTGGGGAAGACGACCACGGCGAGAATATTCGCGAAGGCCATCAACTGCTCCAATCCTTCGCCGGACATGGAGCCTTGCGGCGAGTGTGAGTCCTGCCGGTCTTTCCAGGAGGGACGGTCATATTGTATTCATGAATTGGACGCCGCCTCCAACAACGGTGTGGATGACATCAAGAATCTGATGGACCAGGTGCAGATTCCGCCGCAGGTGGGGAAGTACAGCGTCTATATCATCGATGAGGTACACATGCTGTCCACGGCCGCGTTCAACGCCTTCCTCAAGACACTTGAGGAGCCGCCGGCACACGCCATATTCATTCTTGCCACCACCGAGAAGCATAAGATTCTGCCGACGATCCTTTCGCGTTGCCAGACTTACGACTTCAACAGGATCTCGGTTCCGGACATCGTGGGCAACCTCAGGATGATAGCGGGGAAGGAGGGTGTGAATATAGACGATGAGTCATTGCATGTGATAGCGCAGAAGGCCGACGGGGCTATGCGTGACGCTCTTACGATCTTTGATCAGACGGTGGCGTTCTGCGGGACGGATGTGAAATACGAGGAGGTTCTGAAAAATCTCAACGTGCTTGACTATGACTATAGTTTCAACCTGGTGGACGCTTTTCTGGCGGGGGATTACGGTACGGCTTTGCTGAAGTTTGACGAGATCCTGTCCAAAGGGTTTAACGCACTTCATTTTTGCGCGGCGCTGAGTTCACATTTCAGGGATTTGATGGTGACGAAGAACGGTGGCCTTGGGGCTTTGCTGGAGTTGCCGGATTCGCTGAAGGCGAGATATGAGGAGCAGGCTTCACGTTGTTCGCTGAAGTTTTTGTATGATGCGTTGAGTGTCACTTCCGCTTGCGAGGCCGGGTACAAACAGGCGGTTAATCCTCGGCTTCATATTGAGTTCGCCTTGATGAAGCTTAGTTTCCTGATGAAGGCTCCGGATGCTGGAACGGCCAAGGTTGCTGTGGGGACGGCATCCGCCGGCAGCGGTTCACCAGACTTCCGCGCTTCGCGCTCCATCCCGTCACCTGCGCCGCAGGTGACACCCGTTCACGGGGCCACGGGCGGCCACGGCCTGACAGAACCGCAGTCGGCGGACGCCGCACGGGAACCGGGAGCGGTCGGGGCGGTCGCTGAGCCTGTGGTTCGACAAAACTCACCAACCATCGAAGCGGCTTCGGATAGGCCTGTTGAAAGTGCGGTCACTTCGACAAGTTCGGTGACCGAAACCGCTGACTCGGCGACCGGAAATGATGTGGCTGTAGAGAACGTTGGTTCGCAGGTCATTGCTGAGGAGAATCCTGCTCCGAGGGCGAGAAGGAAGCCGCTGAAGACAGGAGCGTCACTGTCGCTCAATTCGATGATCGAGGAGGAAGAGAATAAGAAAGTCGTCAATGAGGCTGCGCCGATCGCGGATGTGATTCCTGAGGACAGTGCCTTGCTGGAGGCTTGGAAGACCATCCCTGCGGAGTACGCCTCGAGCCCTCGACTTGCCAACACCCTTCAGAACGCGGAGGTCAGCATTGAGACCAAGGACGGCTACAAGGAACTGACGTTCAAGGTCAGCAACGCCTCGCAGGAAAAATGGATCCGGGAGAACCGTCTCTTGGTTTTGGAAGGAATTTTGCGGAAGAAAGCCGGGTCGTCCAGAATCCGTCTTGAGGTGGGGGTCATTCCTGTGGAGGACAAAGGCGTCCAGCCTTACACAGATCAGGAAAAGGCCACGGTCCTGATGGGACAGAACGGTGAGGTGCAGAACCTCGTCAAGGATTTCGGCCTTGAGACAAGATAGTGATTTACAATTAGATTTGAGACAAGATGAAACTTCATTGCGAGAACCTCGTCAAGAAATATGGCATCAGAACCGTCGTGAAAGGCGTTTCGATGGAGATCAACCAGGGAGAGATCGTTGGGTTCCTCGGCCCGAACGGAGCGGGGAAGACCACCAGTTTCTACATGATCACAGGGCAGATAGTCCCGAACGGAGGACGTGTGTTCCTTGACGACGAGGACATCACAGAACTCCCTATGTACAAAAGGGCTCAGAAGGGAGTCGGCTATCTGCCACAGGAGGCTTCGGTGTTCCGCAAGATGTCGGTTGAGGACAACATCATGTCCGTGATGGAGATGTCGGACATGTCCAAGGCCGAGAGACAGGAAAGGCTTGAGGATCTGATCAACGAGTTCAACCTCTCGAAAGTCCGCAAGAGTCTCGGCATCCAGCTCTCCGGAGGCGAGAGACGGCGTTGCGAGATCGCACGCGCCCTTGCCATCGACCCGAAGTTCATCCTGTTGGACGAACCGTTCGCCGGTGTCGATCCGATTGCCGTGGAGGACATCCAGTTCATCATCGCGAAGCTTAAGTACAAGGACATCGGTGTCATCATCACCGACCACAATGTCGGTGAGACGCTTGCGATCACCGACCGTGCCTATCTCCTTTATGAAGGCACTATCCTCCAGCAGGGTACGCCGGAATCCCTTGCCGCGGACGAGGACGTCCGTACCAAGTACTTGGGTTCGGGTTTTGTCTTGAAGAAATCCGTCTCCGTCGAAAGGGCCAAGGCCGAGCACGCCGCGTTGGAGGCTGCCAGATTGGCCAAGGCCGCCGCTTCAGAAGTTCAAGGCTGAGTCCGTAGCGGAAGTCAGGCAGGATTTACTGCATTGTCCACTCGGCTCCGTCTTTCGTGTCTTTCACTGTGATTCCCAAAGCTTTGAGGTGGTCGCGGATGGCGTCGCTGGCCGCCCAGTCCTTTGCCGCCTTGGCCTTGGCGCGCTCCTCAAGCACCATGTCCATCAGTCCGGAGACGATCTCCTGACCCTTGCCGGATTCGGTGGCGGACTCGTCCTTCAGGCCGAGGACACCGAACACGATGTCATCAAAAAGCTGCGTCAGAGTCTCCAAATCACCCTTGCTTAACGGTTCCAGTGTCTGCCCATCCGGTCCCTGAGCCTGTCGAAGGGCTCCAGCCTTGGCCGAGTTGATCAGCCGTACCGCATCGAAGATGTGTGACAGCGCTATCGGCGTGTTGAGGTCGTCGCAAAGCGCCTCATAGACAGCATTGAATATTCCCTTGACCTCCTCGGAAGTGGCCGTGCAGGTGTCGGGAGCCGTGGCGGTGATGAACTCACCGTACTGCATGGCGTCCACGGGACTTCCCTCGGTGCCCTTGGCGGTGTCGGCGATCCCGGCCGCCGAAGCCAGCGTCCGGAGATCCTTCGCGGCCTGCATAACCCTCTTCAGGCCTTTCTCGGCGGCCTGCAGTGCCTCGTTGCTGAAATCCAGCGTGCTGCGGTAGTGCGCCTGGAGGATGAAGAAGCGGACGGTCATCGGGGAATATGCCTGCGCGAGTTTCTCGTGCTGTCCGCTGAACAGCTGCGGCAGGGTGATGAAATTGCCCAGGGACTTGCCCATCTTCTGGCCGTTGATCGTGATCATGTTGTTGTGGACCCAGTAGTGGACACCCTGTGTGTGGCGGCTGGCCACATTCTGGGCGATCTCGCACTCGTGGTGAGGGAACATCAGATCCATTCCGCCGCCGTGGATGTCGAACTCGTTGCCGAGATATTTCTCGCCCATCACGGAGCACTCCAGATGCCATCCCGGGAAGCCTTCGCTCCACGGACTCGGCCAGTGCATTATGTGTTCTGGCTCGGCCTTCTTCCAAAGGGCGAAATCGTACGGAGCCTTCTTGTCGCTCTGTCCGTCAAGTGTGCGTGTTCCTTCACGGGTGTCGTCCAGAGTGCGCCCGGAAAGGATTCCGTAGTGGTGATCCTTGTTGTATTTCTCCACGTCAAAGTACACGGATCCGTTGGAGATGTAGGCGTAGCCTGCGTCCAGAATCTTCTTGACGGTCTCGATCTGCTCGATGATGTGTCCCGAGGCTCTCGGCTCGATGGATGGCGGCGCCACGTTCAGCAGGCGCATCGCCTCGTGGTAGCGGAACGTGTAGGTCTGCACAACCTCCATAGGCTCAAGCTGTTCCAGCCTTGCCTTCTTGGAGATCTTGTCCTCTCCCTCGTCGGCGTCGTGCTCAAGGTGTCCCACGTCGGTGATGTTCCGCACGTAGCGGACCTTGTAGCCAAGATGCCTGAGCAGTTTGAAAAGCACATCGTAGGTTACTCCCGGACGGGCGTGCCCGAGGTGAGCCTCTCCATAGACCGTCGGCCCGCAGACGTACATTCCCACGTGTCCCGGCTGTATCGGCTTGAAAAGCTCTTTCGTTCGAGTAAGAGTATTTGTCAGAAATAAAGGTCTCATATTCAATGAATATTATGTTGCCAGTCTATTCGCAAGTCTATCATGGCATCATGGTGATGGTGCTTGTAGCAACCTCAAATGTACTAAATTTCAGGAGATCCCCGAAATTTCAGTGATGATTTTAGCAGAATATCTTGAATTCCCGCTCAACCATTTTTGCCGGTCAGACGCTCGTAGGCCGTCCTGTAGGCTTCGCCGACGTGGCCGTTGTCCCTGCGGAAACGGTCCTTGTCGAGTCTCTCGCCGGTGGCGATGTCCCAGAAGCGGGCGCTGTCCGGAGTGATGTCATCGCTCATCACGAGCCGTCCGTCCGACAGGTGGCCAAACTCGATCTTGAAGTCCACCAGGGTGATGCCGATCTCCTTGAAGACCGGGGTCAGGATGCTGTTGACCTGCTTTGTCAATGAATATATCCGTTCAAGTTCTTCCTTGCTCACGAGGCCGAGGGCGACGGCGTGGTAGTCGTTGATGATCGGGTCGCAGAGGATGTCCGACTTGTAGCAGAGGTCATAGACCGGCTCCTTCGGGATGATACCTTCCTCCAGCCCCAGTCTCTGTGCCATCGAGCCGGCGATCACATTCCTGACGATCACCTCCATCGGAATCACTTGTGATTTCCAGCAAAGCTGCTCAGTGTCAGAGATCTGCTCGATGAAGTGCGTGGGCACTCCTCCCTTCTGCAGCAGTCTGGAGATCTCGCAGGAGATTCCGTTGCAGTAGATCCCCTTGTCCTTGATCACCGCCTTCTTGATCTTGTTGAACGCCGTGATCTCATCCGTGAAATGTATGATCACCTTCTGCGGGTCATCCGTCTCGAAGATCTTGATGGACACCCCATCGTGAATGATATTCCTCTTCATTTATTACCCGATAAAATACCTGACGGCGTTTTCGAACAGTGGTTGCTCGAGGTCGGCCTCTATGTTCTTCAACAGGTTCCTCTCGTACCTCTCGCTGTGACCCATCTTTCCGAGTATCTGCCCGTTGCGGCTGATGATGCCCTCGATGGCATAGTAAGACCCGTTCGGATTGTAAGGCGACTCCATAGTCGGTTCATCCGTCAGCGGATCAACGTACTGGAACGCCACTTGACCGTTGGCGAACAACTCCCTGGCCAACTCCTCGCTCACAACAAACTTGCCCTCACCGTGGCTCACCGGAATAGCATATTCATCCCCGATTGCCATCCCCTTGAGCCAAGGAGAGTTTGTGGAAGCCACACGGGTCGTCACCATCTGCGAGATGTGCCTGTTGATGTCGTTGCGGAACAGGGTAGGAGAGTCCTTCGTCACCTTGCCGAGTTCCCCGTAAGGCAGCAGGCCCGACTTCACAAGCGCCTGGAAACCATTGCATATTCCTAAAATCAAACCACCACGGGAAAGCAGTCCCTCTATCGCCTCCGCGATGTCCTTGTTGTTCAGCACGTTCGCTATGAACTTGCCGCTTCCGTCCGGCTCGTCACCGGCGGAGAAGCCACCGCTGAGCATCAGGATCTGGCACTCGTCGATGTTCTTCTTCATCTGGGCGATCGACTCGAACACATCCTTGTCCGAAAGGTTGCGGAACACGGAAGTGCGGATCTCGGCTCCCGCCTTGCGGAAAGCTTTCGCCGAATCGTAGTCGCAGTTTGTGCCCGGGAACACAGGAAGGTAGGCGATAACCTTATCGACCTTCGGTCCCTTATATTCAAGATCCGCCTTCTTTGCCTTGAACGGCTTCACACCCTCCATGCCCTTAGGCAGCAGCCTCTTGAAGTCTGGCTTGCTGACTGCGGGGTAAACCTTCTCGAAGAGCGACGCGTTGAAATCCATCATCTCGAAGATGGAAAGTTTGGTCCCGTTCACACGGACGTTGCCGTCCTCGCCCGAAGTCACCGTTCCGATCTCGATGGCGTTCTCGAAGTCAAGCGCGCTCCCGTCGGTCTCCACCACGATGGAACCGTAGCTCAGATTGAAGAGATCGTCCTCCGGAAGGTTCACGTCGAACCCGAAGGCGTTGCCGAAACTCATCTTGCAGAGCGCCTCGGCGACTCCGCCGAAACCTACTGCCCAACCGGCCACGATCGTGCCGTCCTCTATCTTTTTCTGAATATTATTCCAATTCCTCTTGAGTTGCTCTGTGTCAGGCATCTTGTTGGCGAGAGGCGTATGCTTAACAAGGTAGAGGCGGTCACCCTCCCACTTGAGTTCCGGCGAGATCACATTGCCGGCATTGACCGGAGTGATGCCGAACGCGATGAGGGTCGGTGGCACGTGGATCGTACCGCTCTCAGTCTCAAACGACCCGCTCATCGAATCCTTTCCGCCGATGGAGGCGAGGCCAAGTTCCTTCTGCATCTTCAGCGCCCCGAGCAGAGCCGCGGTCGGCTTGCCCCAGACCTTCGGGTCGGCAGTCATCCTCTCGAAATACTCCTGGCAGGAGAATCTCATCGTCTCCCAATTGCCGCCGGCGGCGACGACCTTGCTGCATGCCTCGATGAATGAATATGCCGCCCCGTGGTACGGACTCCATTCGCAGAGGTCAGGGTTGAAGCCGAACGCCATCATGCTGGCGGTGTCGGTGTAGCCTTTCACCGGAAGCTTCTGGACGGAGACCTGCGTCTCCGTGGCCTGAAGCTCTCCTCCGAACGGCATCAGCACGGTTGACCGCCCGATGGTGGAGTCAAACATCTCTATGAGGCCTTTCTGGCATGTCACGTTAGGATCCTGCAGGTTGGCGAACATTCTCTCTTTCAGGTTCTTGCCCGGAACGTCGCGGAAGAACGGATCCCTGTCCTCGACCGCACCGATCGTGGCCTTTGACCAGTGCTTGGCACCGGCGCTGTCGATGAAGGCGCGGCTCAGATCCACGACCACCTTGTCGCCGTAGAACATCCTCATCCTGGCGGTGTCCGTGACCTCGGCCACGTGTGTCACCTCGATGTTCTCACTGTGGCAAAGCGCCTTGAACTCCTCCTCGTCCTTGGCTTCCACTACGACGGCCATACGCTCCTGGGACTCGCTGATGGCCAGTTCCGTGGAGTTCATTCCGCTGTATTTGACCGGAACACGGTCGAGGTAGATGTCCAGACCGTCGGCAAGCTCACCGATGGCGACGCTCACCCCGCCGGCTCCGAAGTCGTTGGACTTCTTGATCAGCCTTGTGGCTTCCGGCCTTCTGAAAAGCCTTTCCAACTTTCTCTCCTCCGGAGCGTTACCCTTTTGGACCTCACTTCCGCAAGTCTCAAGGGACTCCTCTGTGTGTTCCTTTGAGGAACCTGTCGCACCGCCGATTCCGTCGCGTCCGGTGCGTCCGCCGATCATCAGCACGACATCCCCGGCCTTAGGGCTTTCCCTTCTCACGTCCCCGGCCTTCACCGCTCCGACAACCGCTCCGACCTCCATTCTCTTGGCCGTGTAGCCCTCGTGGTAGATCTCACGGACGTGGGTTGTCGCAAGACCGATCTGGTTGCCGTATGATGAATATCCCTGCGCGGCCTTCCTGGTGATGACCTTCTGCGGGAGCTTGCCCGGAAGTGTCTCGCTGACAGGTTTGTAGATGTCGCCGGCACCGGTGACACGCATTGCCTGATAGACGTAGGAACGTCCTGAGAGCGGATCCCTGATGGCTCCGCCCAGGCAGGTGGCGGCCCCGCCGAACGGCTCGATCTCCGTAGGGTGGTTGTGGGTCTCGTTCTTGAACATCAGCAGCCATCTCTCGGTCTGCCCGTCCACATCCACATCTATGAATATGCTGCACGCATTGTTCTCCTCGCTGACCTCCAAGTCATCCAGCAAACCGTTCTTCCTGAGGTATTTCGCCCCGATTGTGGCCATGTCCATCAGGTTCAGTCCCTTCTTCTCGCGGCCTGTCTCCGAACGCATCCTCAGGTACAGGGCCATCGTCCCGTCGATGTCCTCCTTGATGAAGGAATCCTCCACGTCGATGCTTTCCAATTCCGTCGTGAATGTCGTGTGGCGGCAGTGGTCGCTCCAGTATGTGTCCAAGATCCTGAGCTCGGTCTCGTTCGGATCCCTGCCTTCCTCGGTGAAATATTTCACAACCTCGGCGAGGTCGTCGGCGTTCATCGCAAGGCCCATCTTTTTGCAATATGCTTTCAGATCGTCCCCGCTCATATTCCTGAATCCCTCCAGCACGGGAACCGGCTTGACCGCCGCGTGTTCCGTGTCGGCCAGTTTGCTCAGGTCTTTCGCGCGGGACTCCACCGGATTGATGTAGTAGTGGCGGATCTTCTCAAGCGTCTCCTCGGAGGCGTCGGAGTCCACGATCAGAAGTTTGGAACTCTTTATGCTGATCCGCGCTGTGGGATCGATCAGGTGCACGCAGTCCACAGCCGAGGCCGCCCTCTGGTCGAACTGGCCCGGCAGGTACTCGACAGCGATGTACTTCGCTCCGTCCAGATCGATCGAATCTGTGACAGAGTCGGTCACAATCTCTCCGAAGACGCTGTAGCGGCTCTTCTCCAGAAGATCGGGCGTGAATCCGAACAAGTCATAAACATTAAGCAGCCGAAGCGTTTTCAGCTCCAGCTGCAGGTTCTCGTTGAGTTCCCCCAGGAGGCTCTTTGCCTCCACCTGGAACTCCGGGTGTTTCTCCACGAAAATGCGGTAATTGGACATCTTTGCAAGTTCTTTATTGTCTATTGCAAAGTTAGCCTTTTCGGGTTACATTTACAAATTTTCGCCGTGATTGCCAACTGATTGTGAATGAATATATTCGTAAATACAGCCCGGTGGATTTGGAGGGCAGGGTTTTGTAAAATGTTGAATGTCAAAGGGTGATGTTCCACCTTTTGACATTCAATGAATTGCGGATTTGTATCAGAAACTGGTGGGATGTGGCTCCAAAGTGGGGTGGCTAATCGATCCATTGGCTGAAGAACCGCCAGATCTCGGAGCAGGTGTCCATGTCCTTGTCGGACCAGGAGTGGTCGCCGCCTTCGACTTTGTAGAGCCAGACTTCGGTTGGCCTGCCGCCTTTCACTGCCGGTTTGCCGCCAGTGAATTGATAGAGTGTGACTTGATAGCGGCCATCCCGGCGAGGAAGTTCGGTGACATATTCCTCTGTGCAGCCATTGACAGCGATGATTCTGCTGACCGCCGCCGGAACTGGAATGTACGCTCCCCAGCCGCCTTTGTTCTCCGGGTCGCCGAGCCATTCGGAAGTGTGGTCCTGTGTGCCGTGAACCTCCATGAAAGGAAGTGGATGCTTGTAGGAATATTCCGTCTCCATCCAGTTGAACTGCAGTCCTGCTATCGAGGCCATGGCCTTGAAGGCTTTCGGAGCCCGCATCGCTATCAGGTAGATGATGTCTCCGCCGTTGGACATTCCGGTGAGAAAGGTGTTCTTGGGGCTGAGATCGAATTTCTTTTGAAGCTCTTTGGAAAGGGCGATGAGGAACTTCACGTCATCGGTCTTCATCCCTTTCTGGGACGGATAGCGGACATTCCAGCCCGGTTTCCCTTTCGGATCCTTTATCCCTTGAGGGTAGCATACGGCGAACCCGTTCCGGTCGGCGACATCCATCATCGCTTTTTTGCCCTTGAGGGCCGAGCCGCCGTAGCCGTGGAGGACAATCACGAGCGGGGCTCCTGCCTTGAGTCCTTCAGGACGGTAGAGGTAATATTTCCGCTCAAGTCCCTGGTTCTTCATCGTGTACCGTTCGCACCGTTCCTTTACCCCGTACTCGTTGGCGGAACCCATATTGGGCATGGATGCCTTGGCGGCAGGCTCAGTATCCGGTTGATTCGTAACTTGGAATAAGACGTGCTCGTCAGTCAGGTCGCTGAGCCGGCTGGTCTGTTCACCGAGTCCGTTGGTTCGGTCACTGAACGTGTCGAATCGACTGTTTATGGTATTGTCTGACCCATTGCTCCCTATGACGTAGGCAAGAGCTATAAACACTGCGACAACCGTGGAGGATAACATATTGACGGATTGATTTTTAAATGAATATCCTCCTGCCCATGACAGGTAGGAGGATACTTCGGTATTATTCTGATTTACAGATTGTTGTCCTCCATACGCTATTTGTTCTCGGCAGCCTCGACGGCCTTGAAATAGCGGTAGGAGTTGACTTTAAGCTCGCCGGCGGCAGGCTCGTCAAGCACAACGGTGCCGAACTCGTGGAGCTGGAGGGCCGACAAGGTCACATAGTGGCTTACACAGCCCTCTATGGCCTCTCTGACCACCCTTGCCTTCTTGCTTCCGAAGGCGAGGATGAGAACCTCCTTGGCGCTGCAGACAGTGGCTACACCCACTGACATCGCGCGTTTTGGAACCAGGTTGACATCACCTCCGAAGAAGCGGGAGTTGACCTCGATCGTGTCCTGGGTAAGGGTCACCACCCTTGTCCTGGAATGTATGGAGGAGAACGGCTCGTTGAAGGCGAGATGGCCGTCCTCGCCGACTCCGCCGAGGAACAGATCGATGCCGCCAGCCTCTACGATGGCTTTCTCGTAGTCCTCGCACTCTTTGTCGAGATCTGCGGCGTTGCCGTTGAGGATGTGGATGTTGCCGGCAGGAATGTCAATCTTGTCGAAAAGGTTCCTGTGCATAAAGCTGTGATAGCTCTCAGGATGATTCTCCGGAATCCCGACATATTCATCCATGTTGAAGGTGATGACATTCTTGAACGAGATCTCTCCGGCGGCGCACATTCTGGCGAGTTCCGCATAGGTGTCCAGAGGGGTTGAGCCGGTCGGCAGACCGAGTACGAAAGGCTTGTCGGTCTTCTCGGCCTTGGCCTTGATCGCGGCGGCGATGTGATGTGCCGCCCAGAGTGAACCCTCTTTCTTAGTGTCTCTGATGATGACTTTCATGATTGATGCAGTTTATAAATTTTTCTTTACTCTTGCTATCTTGCTCTGGTGAACATGTCACCGTGGGAGAGGTGACATATTCGATTGATTATTTCAGCCGCAGGAAAACCTCGATGGCTTGATATTCAGCCATTCCCAATTCATTGTAAAGCCTTGCGGTGTTCTGTGTGCGCTCCTCGGCCCTCTGCCAGAACTCCCTCGGGTCATCGCCCGGGAACGGGACGATGTCTTTCTGGGAAAGGTGACGGAAGATGGCGTGACGCTTCTCGATGAGCTCGTCAGGACTGAGCGGAACGGCCATGTCAACCCTCCATAGCTCCCACTCCATCCAGGCGCCTCTGTAGAGCCAGATCGTGGTGTCGTTCAGCCAGTCGTTGCCTTCCTCCTTGAGCTGCTCGATGGCTTCAAGTGCTGCCTCGGTGCAGACCCTGTGGGTTCCGTGAGGGTCGGCAAGGTCTCCGGCCATGTAGATCTGGTCAGGGTGTATCTTCGCTATCAGGGCCTTGATGATGTCAAGGTCTTTTTGGGTGCGAGGAAGCTTGGTCACTCCGCCGGACTCGTAGAACGGCAGGTTGAGGAAGTGGACGTTGGTCTTGTCGTTGAGCCCGAAGCTTCTGTCGGCCCCTCTGGCCTCGCTGCGGCGGATGGCCGCCTTGATGGCGAGAAGCTCCTTAGGCTCAGGCTCGCCAGGCTTCTTTGAGTCTATGATTTTCTTTACCTCGTCGAATTTGTCTCCGAATCCAAGCTGGTAGGCGGCGTCCATGTGCTGAAGCACGACATCGTCATGCACGGCAAGGTCGCCGGAAGTCTCGTAGGCCACATGAACATCATGTCCCTGATGGACGAGACGGATGAATGTGCCACCCATCGAGATCACGTCGTCGTCCGGGTGAGGGGAGAAGATGAGGACTTTCTTAGGGAACGGAGTTGACTTGACTGGTCTTGTGGTGTCATCGGCATTCGGCTTTCCGCCCGGCCATCCTGAGATGGTGTGCTGGAAGTCGTTGAATACATCAATGTTGATCTTGTCAAACGGCCCGTAGAGTTCAATGAGTTCCCCGAGGTAATTCTCGAGATAGTCCTGCTGGGTGAGCTTGAGGATAGGCTTGCCCACTTTCTGGCAGAGCCAGACCACGGCCTTGCGGATCAACTTCGGGGTCCAATGACAAGGGCCGACCATCCAAGGAGCGACGGATCTGGTCAGGAGAGAAGCGGACATCTCGTCGGTGTAGAAGGCGATGTTGTCATGCTCCTGTAGCAGAGAAGCCGGGCATGTCGAGTCAACGTCACCCTCAACGATTCTCTTCACGATCTCGGCCTTGTCCTCTCCCCATGCCATGAGGAGAATCCTGCGGGCGCTCATCATGGTGCCGATGCCCATGGTTATCGCGGTCTTCGGCGTGACGGCGATGTCTCCGTTGAAGTTGCGGGCCTGTCTCTTTCTTGACTGGTATGAAAGCGGGACTGTACGGGTCTGGCTTCTTTCGGAGGAGCCGGCCTCATTGAAGCCGACCTGCCCTCCTTCCCCGACACCGATCACCAGAAGGTCGAGACCTCTCGCAGCCTTCTCGAATTCAGCGCAGTAGTTTGAAATCTGCTCTTTGGGGATTGACCCATCAGGAATATGGATGTTCTCCTTCCTGACATCTACCTGATCCAGAAACTCGGCGTGGAGTCTGTGGTTGCGGCTTTGGGTGGAATTCCTGTCGCAAGGATAGTATTCATCAATAGAGAACACCTCTACATCGGCGAAAGAGACGTTGCCTTCCTTGAACTGCCGTGTGAGGTTGGCGTAGAGGGACACAGGGGTCTTTCCTGTTGTGAGACCAAGTTTGAATGTGCGGGGAAGCGATGCTTTCCCGTGATCCTTGATGGCTTTGACAATGATGTCTGCCACCCTGTCGCTGCCGATGGCCGCGTCATCAAAAATCTCGGTGGTGATCTTCTCATAGGAGTGGAGAATGCTCTTCGGCAGGTTCTCCTCAATCAGTCCACCGTCTTTTGGTAAAGAAAAGTGTTTCATTTTGTTGAGCTTAAAATTTCGTTGAATATGATATGTTTCGTCTCCCGTTTCCGGGTCAAAGCTCTATGTCGTTTCCGCAAGTCGGACGGTCGCGGATCCCGTGCCTGAAACCACAACTCTTGTGGTGGCTGTCGGCTTAAACCGTACAAATATAATCAGTTTTCCTCATAAGCCGAATCGATTTTTCAGAAAAAATGTTGCGCGGTGAATCAGAGCGCAGGCACCTTTTGCCTATCTGATCAGGAAGGCCGTTCCTTCTGGACCATAAAATGTCCGGCAAACAAGCATATCGCCGGACAAGTCACATCAACGGTTACGTTTGTCCGGCCAAACGGCTTTCCACCGGATAAGATGCATCGACAGCGGTGTTTATCCGGTATAAGTCCTTTTTGCCGGACAAGAGGAAGTTTACGTTTTTTTCGCATAAGCTATTGTTGAATGTTTTGGAATATCGGAGGAAATTCAGTAACTTTGCAGACCTTTGAAGCGGAAGTGCAGCGGAAGTGCGAAGTTTCCATCCAAAGGAAAGTCTACATGAATATGCCCGAATGGCGGAATTGGTAGACGCGTTGGACTCAAAATCCAATGTCCCTTAAAGACGTGCCGGTTCGAGCCCGGCTTTGGGCACCCTACTGAAGTCTCCCTCGTTTTTGGGAGACTTCTTCTTTTTTTGTCAGATTCAACCTTACGTCTTTTGCCCAATACCTTCGGGCGGCGGAAACGCGCGGAGGTGTCGCTCAAGCGCGCCGCGCTGCACACTCGGGCAACGAAGATGTACGAAAGTGTCGCTCAAGCGCGCCGCGCTGCACCCTCGGGCAACGAAGATGTACGAAAGTGTCGCTCAAGCGCGCCGTGCTGCACCCTCGGGCGACGAAGATGTACGAAAGTGTTGCCCAAGAGAGCCGTGCTGTACCCTCGGGCGACGATAAGTGTGGTTTTCGTCGCCGAAGGGTTTCCTTCATCCATACTTCATTCTGCCCTGCGCCCTTGGGCAACGGGAAGGCGCGGAAGAGTCGCCTGACTGTGCCTCGCGTCACCTTCGGGTGCGGGACAGTCGGGCGTCATCGTTCCCGGAGAGCCCGGCGCCGTCCCCTGCTCCTGTCGTTAGAGGGGTTCAGGTGGCCGGTCGCATGGTCGTGCGGCCATTATATCGGCCATTATATCCGGCATATTCGTTTGATATTTGGAAATTTTTATTATTTTTGTCCTGAAGCCCGCCACACGGTGTCACGTCCCGTGCCGGTGACGCAAGGCAGGAGCGGGATACAGACCGAAAGTGTGACCGATGGTCGCCAAGTTATTTACCAAAGCGTCGCTGAACTCATAGGACTCATAGGACTCACGAGACTATAACCAAAACATCAATCGATATGAGCGTTTTTACACACACACACGGCGCGCGCTGCTGACGGCTGCCGCCGCCATCCTTCTCATCACCTCCTGCGGTAAGAGGGAGGAGACGGCCGGAGTCTCATCCGTGGCCGTCACCCCGTCCCGGATAGAGATCATAGAGGGCGGATTTGCGGTGCTGTCCGCCAGTGTCTCTCCCGAAGCCGCGTCCGACAGGGCCGTGGCGTGGTCGTCGTCCGACCGGAGCGTCGCCACTGTTGACAAGTCCGGCACCGTCCATGGCCTCAGACCCGGCACCGCGACCGTCACCGCGACGGCGGAGGGCAAGTCCGGCACCTGCGCTGTGACGGTGAAGGCTAAGGCGGTAGGCGTGACGGAGGTCACTCTGGACAGGACGGAGCTGACCCTGACGGAGGGCGAGACGGAGACGCTTACGGCCACGGTGAGGCCCGACAACGCGGACAACCGGAAGGTGACGTGGAGCTCGGACAAGACTGAGGTCGCCACGGTCGACGGCGCCGGCAAGGTGACTGCCGTGAAGCCTGGCGAGGCTGTGGTCACTGTGACGACCGAGGACGGCGGGAAGACGGCGACCTGCAAGGTGACGGTGAAGGCCAAGGCGGTAAACGTGACGGAGGTCACTCTGGACAAGACCGATCTGATCCTGACCGAGGGCGAGACGGAGACGCTGACCGCCACGGTGAAGCCCGACAACGCGGACAACAAAAAGGTGACGTGGAGCTCGGACAAGACGGAGGTCGCCACGGTCGACGGCGCCGGCAGGGTGACTGCCGTGAAGGCCGGCGAGGCGACCGTCACGGTCACGACCGAGGACGGCGGGAAGACGGCGACCTGCAAGGTGGCGGTGAAGGCCAAGGCGGTTCCGGTGACCGGCGTGGAGGTCAATCCGTGGGCGGTGACCCTGTCCGTAAGCGGCACCTCCAAACTCTCTTACACGATCAGACCGGCGGACGCGACCAACCAGAATGTGAAATGGGAGTCAGAATCACCGTCCGTCGCGACAGTCGATTCCGAAGGCAACGTGCAAGGTGTCGCCGCCGGAACGGCGAAGATCTGCGTGACAACCGAAGACGGCGGCTTCAAGTCCTACTGCACGGTCACCGTGAAAAAAGCGGAATCAAAATTCGAGGTTGGCGGACTGTGGTATGAATATTTTTATGGTCCAAACCTGGCAAGGGTGATTCCCGATCCTGACGGAAGCAAATACGGCGGGAATATCTCCATCCCCGGACAGATTGAATATGGCGGGATCACATATTCGGTCGTTCATATAGGAAGCCGCGCGTTCTACGAGTGTGCAGATCTTAAGTCAGTGACCCTTGGCGAAGGGATTGAATACATTGACGCCTGGGCTTTCTATAATTGCCCAAATCTCGAAAGGATAACATTCTCCTCCACGATGAATTCGTTCGACACTGGCAATCCGGTGTTTGAACGCTGTCCGAAACTCGAGATAGTCACAACACCAAAGACCTCGGAAAGCCAGCGGGATTATTTCTACACCCACGGCGGTGCGTTGTATAAGCACTGCTATTATTCAGCAGATACTGGAGTGACAGAAGTGCTCTCCTGGCTTCCTGAAAAGACCACCGGCGTGTTCGCCATCAAGGATGGCGTGGAGGTTATTGATCATTATTCGCTTACTTACACGGGTATCGACAAGATCATCATCCCGGAATCAGTAAAATATATTGAGTCAAGATTCTTTAATGACTCCAAAACCCCTCTTGAGATCGAGTTGAACTGGAGAACGAAAGAGGACATCGACAGGATTTACACGATAGAGTCGGATCCTTCGAGCTTCTTTTTCTTCCGCACAGACCGCTCAGCCGTCAAGGTGACGGTTCCTAAAGGCACCAAGTCTCTCTATGAGTCGCACTGGCTCTGGTCTCACCTCGGCGGCATCGAGGAGCGCCCGTAGAGTTCCCGTAGAGTTCCCGTAGCGCACGACAGCTCCGAGGTTGTCTCGTGAGCGAGACGGCGCGATCTGCTCACGGAGTGGCCTTCCAAGGTTGCCTCGTGAGCGAAACAGTGCGATTTGCTCACGAAAAGGTCTGCCAAGGATGTCTCGTGAGCGAAAAGCCGCATTCTGCTCACGAAAGAGTCTTCCGAGGTTGTCTCGTGAGTGAGACGGCGGGTTCTGCTCACGAAAGGGTCTGCCGAGGTTGTCTCGTGAGTGAAACGACGCGTTCTGCTCACGGGAAGGGTCTTCCGAGGTCGCCTCGTGAGCGGAACGGCGCGTTCTGCTCACGGAAGGGTCTTCTGAGGTTGTCTCGTGAGCGAGACGGCGCGTTCTGCTCACGAAAAGGTCTGCCAAGGATGTCTCGTGAGCGAGACGGCGGGTTCTGCTCACGGAAGGGTCTTCCGAGGTTGTCTCGTGAGCGGAACGGCGTGTTCTGCTCACGGAAGGGTCTGCCGAGGTTGTCTCGTGAGCGAAACAGTGCGATTTGCTCACGAAAAGGTCTTCCGAGGTTGTCTCGTGAGTGAGACGGCGCGTTCTGCTCACGGAAGGGTCTTCCGAGGTTGTCTCGTGAGTGAAAAGCCGCATTCTGCTCACGGGAGGGTCTGCCGCTGTGCTTCCGGGCGACGGAAAGGCGCGGAAGTGTTGCCCAAGCGTGTCGTACTGTTCTCTTGGGTGACGATATTGGGTTAAAATGTTGCCTGAGGTGGGTGTGTGGGATCACATCGTAGTACATCACCGTTGTGATGCGCCGTGGAACTGCACCGTTGGGACGCACTGTAGGGCTGCACCAGGGCTTCTACCTTATGTGGCTATACCATGTGGAGGGCGGAGAAGAGGCAGCGGTAGGCGGCGGCTTTCTTGTCGAGTGAGAGGGGGTAGGCTCGGGAGGAGGAGGGCATGCGGTAGAGGCGCATCGGACGGCCTTCGAAATGGAATTCGGAATATTCCCCGGTGGCCGGTGGGGTGGTGCCGAAGGTTTGGCAGAGGGTGTCGGTGGCTTTTTCTCCGGTGGTGACAATGGCTTGGCACTGAGGAATCTGCCTTAGCAGGGCGGGGATGTCGGTCGGGGTCACTACCTCCAGGAACTTGTCGGAGGCGTTGTCTTTCAGGCGGCGGACGGCGGTGGCGGTGTCGTACATCGCTATGCCGGTTCCGGTGCAGAAATCCACTATGTCATCCAGTCTGAATTTCTTGGCGGCAACGTCCACGAAACGGTTCTTGTCGTTGAAAAATATCAGACCCATAATCCGCCACATGTCGTTGATGAAATTCGGGTAGTAAAAATCTATGCTCCAGCGCTTGGATTGGGGCGGGAAACTGCCCAGCATCAGCACCTTGGCATTAGCCGGCAGGAATGGCTCGAAAGGATGCCGCTCAACGGGAATTGGATTGCGGTCTGGAAACGACTCGTATGTGTTTAATCTTTCGATGGTTGAGCCTACATTTTCGGCCTCAGGGCTTGCGGTTTGGCAAAGTCCGCCAACCACCGAAGCGCCCGAAACAATGGTGTTGTTACGGCAAGTCGCTTTTTCGGCCTCAGGGCTAACGGTTTGGCAAAGTCCGCCAACCACCGAAGCGCCCGAAACAAAGGTGTTGTTACGGCAGGTCGCTTTTTCGGTCTCTGGGCTTGCGGTTTGACAAAGTCCGCCAACCACCGAAGCGCCCGAAACAAAGGTGTTGTTACGGCAGGTCGCTTTTTCGGTCTCTGGGCTTGCGGTTTGACAAAGTCCGCCAACCACCGAAGCGCCCGAAACAAAGGTGTTGTTACGGCAGGTCG
>OLSK01000723.1_pt1 | contig 28070 bp, 29 predicted proteins | sample 1672781 | NCBI WGS metagenome assembly OLSK01 (sample SAMEA3136723, study PRJEB25190) | human gut metagenome | biome: human gut; feature: human-associated habitat; material: faeces | place: Austria | collected 2013 | reverse complement strand
TTTTCAATGACCTTGATATTACTGCACAAACAACAAGTGCATACACCGATTATGATTTAAATAATATTCCACCATATAGCGATTCGCCTTATGTTGAAATTAATAATAATGTGCCTGAATTGAGTGAAAAAAAGAAAACGTCAACAACCTCGTTTGAAGAATACGGAACGCTTGACTCTTTAGGCAGGTGTACTTATGCAGTTTCTTGTATCGGTTCTGATTTAATGCCGTCAAAAGAACGTGGCTCAATCGGCTCGGTTAAACCGACAGGTTGGCATATTTCAAAATATAGCTTTGTTGACGGAAAATATTTGTATAATCGTTGCCATCTAATCGGTTATCAGCTTACCGGAGAAAATGCAAATGTAAATAATTTAGAAAAAGAGCAAAATAAATTTTTAGAAACAACACTTGGAAAAACAATTAACACGGCAGTAAATATAGGATTAAGATGGGTACTACCAGATTTAATTGAAGATGAAATAATTAATATAAAAGATAGTTTGGTTAAGGGAGGTTTAAAACAAGGAATTAATACAGCTATTAATTCTGCAATAAATTTAGGAAAAAGTGCAATGGGAATATTTACTGGAAACTTTGAAAATTTATCACAAGCGCAGGAGGCAATAAAAAGCGGAGGAATAATTGATAGTTTATCAAATGTTTTAGATTCAGTACTAAGCAAAGTAACAAAAAAAGGTTGGATAAAATATGGAACATCAACACTTATAAGGCAAGGAAAAAATGTTATATTAGACAATATTTCTAAAAGTATTGAAAATAGCTTTACAAATCAAATAAATAATTTAGACAAATTAGTAAAATATGAAAACAACTGGAAAGCGTATTATAAAGACAAAAACCTAAATGGAATGGAAAAAGAATATAGAAAAATAAACGAGAAGTTAAAAGAATTAATGCCATTTGAAACAGCTTTAAAACAGGCAAGGCAAATAGAAAATCTTCATAAAATAATAAAAAACAATGGAGGAGATTTTAATTTGACTCAAGAACAAATAGAATTAAGTAAAATGCTAGTTTAGTTACTAGAAATAACAGTTTTTTCTGCGTTTTTCCTTGCATAATTTTTTTCAGTTTAGTATAATTATAAAAGACAAAAGGCAGAAAGGAATGGTAAAAAAATGGAATCACGTGACGGAAAGATTATAGAAAGAGATATAGAAACAGAGATGAAAACATCCTATATAGATTATGCAATGAGTGTTATTGTATCTCGTGCTTTACCAGATGTAAGAGATGGATTAAAACCTGTTCACAGAAGAATTTTATATGCAATGTATGAAGATGGAATTACTTCAGATAAACCATATAGAAAGTGCGCTAATACTGTAGGGTCAGTTTTAGGAAGATATCACCCACATGGAGATGCTTCTGTTTATGATGCAATGGTAAGAATGGCACAGGATTTTTCATTGAGATATAGATTAATTGATGGACACGGAAACTTTGGTTCAATAGATGGCGATGGTGCAGCTGCAATGAGGTATACAGAAGCAAGAATGGCTAAAATTGCAGAAACAATGCTTACAGACATAGAAAAAAATACAGTAGATTTTATGCCAAACTATGATGATAGATTGCAGGAGCCAACTGTTCTTCCATCTAAAATACCAACACTATTAATTAATGGATCTTCGGGTATAGCAGTTGGAATGGCAACAAACATACCTCCTCACAATTTAACAGAAGTAATAAATGGAATTATTAAAATAATTGATGAAGATAATGTTACAGATGAAGAGTTATTATCAATAATTAAGGGGCCAGATTTTCCTACGGAAGGCATAATAATAGGAAGAGAAGGAATAAAAGAGGCATATTTAACAGGTAGAGGAAAAATTACAGTACGAGCAGAGGCAGAAATAGAAGAAACAAGCAATAATAGACAAAGAATAATTGTTAATTCTTTGCCATATCAAGTAAATAAAGCAAAGTTAGTTGAAAATATTGCTTCATTGGTTAGAGAAAAAAGACTAGAGGGAATTTCAGATTTACGTGATGAATCAGATAGAATAGATAGAGTTAGAATAGTTATAGAATTAAAAAGAGATGCAAATGCCCAAGTAGTATTAAATCAACTATATAAAAACACACAAATGCAAGATACATTTGGAATAATAATGTTAGCATTGGTAAATGGAGAACCAAAGATACTAACTTTAAGACAGTGTTTGGATTATTATATAGACCACAGAAAAACAGTTATATTGCGTAGAACACAGTTCGATTTAGACAAAGCATTAGCAAGAGCACACATATTAGAAGGATTAAAAATAGCTTTAGATAATATAGACGAAGTAATTAATATTATAAGAAACTCATATGATGATGCAAAAGAAAGATTAATGAAAAGATTTGGATTATCTGATATACAAGCTCAAGCTATATTGGATATGAGATTAAAGACGCTATCAGGTTTGCAAAGAGAAAAAATAGACGAAGAATACAATGAGCTAATGAAATTAATAGAATATTATAGAGAAGTATTAAGTAGTGAGCGACTAGTATTTGATATAATAAAAAAAGAATTAACAGAAATTAAAGAAAAATATGGAGATGAAAGAAAGACAAAAATAGCAGCAGCCGAAGGCGAAATTGATGTAGAAGATTTAATTAAAGAAGAACAAAGCGTAATAACATTAACTCACTTTGGATACATAAAAAGAATGCCTGTAGATACATATAAAAGCCAAAAAAGAGGAGGAAAAGGAATAACAGGTATAGCAACAAGGGAAGAAGATTTTGTAAAACAAATATTTACAGCATCCACACATGATATTATATTATTCTTTAGTAACAAAGGAAAATTATATAGATTGAAAGGATATGAAGTACCAGAAGCAGGAAGAACTGCTAAAGGTACAGCAATTGTTAATTTATTAAGCCTAGATCCAGGCGAAAAAATATCCGCAGTTATACCAATCAATAACTTCTCAGAAGGAAAATATTTATTGATGGGAACTAAAAATGGACTAATAAAAAAGACTGCACTTACAGAGTATAATTCAGCAAGAAAAACGGGATTATTAGCAATCACATTAAAAGATGATGATGAATTAATAGATGTAAGACTAACAGATGGCGAAGACAATGTTGTAATGGTAACAAAAAAAGGTATGAGCATTACATTTGACGAAAAAGATGTTAGACCAGTTGGAAGAACTGCGCAAGGAGTAATTGGAATTAGACTTGATGAAGATGATAGTGTAATAGGTATGGAGTCTATTATTTCTAACATTAAAGGTACCCTTCTTGCCATAACAGAAAATGGATTTGGAAAGAGAACAGAATTAGAAGAATATAGAGTACAAAATAGAGGGGGAAGAGGTGTAATAACTTATAAAGTAACACCTAAAACTGGAGATATAGTTGGAATAAGAATAGCGACAGATGAAGAAGATGTTATGCTTATAACTGACAATGGCACTATAATTAGATTAAATGTTAAAGACATAAGTATATTGGGTAGAGCAACGCAGGGAGTAACTTTAATGAGGACAAATGAAGGTAAGGTAGTAAGCATAGAAAAAATATCTTTGGAAGAAAGTGAATAATATGATGAATTTTAAAAAAGATTCAGTAAACCCAATAATGCTTCTTATTGAAAACCTTGGCGAGATAAGTATTTTGGCTGACGAGGTAGTAGATAATCCAGACGTAATATCAGATAATCAGGAGAGAGAAATATTAACAGATATATATGGAAAATTTATGAAAGAAAATATGGAGTTAATAATTGAAATAACTAAAAGCTCTGGGCAGGAAGAAGGATACAAAAATGTGGAAGAAATTTCAAAGTTTTTTTATAAAAGATTGAATAAGCTTAAAACAGATGCTGTAGTAAAAAGACAAGAAAAAAGTATAGTAGCAATACTGAGTCAAAGACTACCAAATGGACTAAAGCAACAAAAACTTATGGAATTAGCAGAAGAAATAATGAAAAAAAACGGAGGTAAAAAAGGTGCAAGAATCAACGATGTAGGATATCTAAGGAAACGTATTTTATTCACTGCAATGGATAAAGGATTTGTTCCTCCTCACGGTACAGAAGAAGTTGGTGATACAGGAGATGAAGAAAGATAACAATATAAAAAATCTGTGATTAATTGATTAATCACAGATTTTTTTAAATCTTATATCTTCTCCGAAAAAATAGCAAATATTGTAATCTCCAATTATTCTAGAAACTATTCTTTCATCATAAGTATTATATAAGTTTTGTAAACTTAAATTTGTAGAAATTATTGTTTTAGTTATATTTTTTTGATTTAACAACCTTGTATTAATTATATTAAATAATTCAGTGAATTTCATGTTATTAACACATTCTGTGCCTAAATCATCAATTATTAATAAATCTACATTTAATATACTTTCTAAAATATTAGAATTATTAGATTTGCCAAACCTGTAGTCAATTATTGTATCTAACATTACAGGAGCTGTTTGATATAAAACGGTTTTTCTTTGCTTAATTAATTCATTTGCTATACAACTAGAAAGGAAAGTTTTGCCTAAGCCAGTATTGCCAGTAAATAACAAGTTTTTTTCCTCTGCTTTTTCAAAGTTATTGATAAAACTAAAACATATATCTTTTATTAATTTTATATTTTCTCTAGGAGAAACGTCTGAGTGATATTTTGACTCATCTATTTTATCAGAATAAAATAGTTCATTAAAATTCTGAAAATTTTGATTCTTTATGTTATAAATATTTGATTTATTATATTCCAAATCAAATATTTTTTGTTTTAAACAATTGCACATTATAGAATTAGAGCCTTCTACAATATATCCGGTATCTTTACATATATTACACTCAAATTTAGGTAAAAAGTAAGATTCATTTATTCCGAGAGAATTTAAAACCTGTTTTTTCTTATTTTTTAAAACATTAATTTTTTCTTGAAATTTTTCTAAAAGAGTGGGATCATTTTTATTTATAAGAGATTTTGCAGTTGAAATAGCTAGAAAATTTAATTCGTCATCTATCTTTTGCAAATCTGGGTATTGCAAATATAATTCTTTTTTTCTTATATCAGCCATTTGAATTGCATTAATTCTTTTATTTTCATATTCTGTTAAAAGTTTTTTTAGAGTAGAATTATTCATTTTTTCACATCCTTATGCTTCTTGTTTTTTTTTAACATTTGCGTATAAATTGTTTAAATTATCATAAGTTCTTTGTTCATATTTGTTATATCCAGAAGATTTTTCTAAATTCTGTACATTCTTATTTTTCTGTTTCATTTCCAATAAAAATTTTTGGATTTCGTCAGAATTGGTAAATCCTCTGTCATGCCAATCACTTAATAATTTATCTAAATAGTCAAAATTTGGATTGGCTTTAGATGTAGTACGTTTTAATGCAATTTCAATTATATCTAGGTTATATTTAAAGTCAATTACCCACTTTTCGATGTAAGCGTACTCGTACTGAGATAAATTTCTTTTTAAACCTAATTTCTTTAAAATATTATTAGCAATTATATTTAATTTTTCTTGTTTTTCATAATAAATATCTAAATCTGTAAAAGTTTTGATATTATTTTTAGCCCATGCAGCAGCAACTGTTTGGATATAATTTCTGTGTAATGCAGATTTATCAAAGCAGTAACCAAATAATGCAATCATAACTTCTTCATCAAAATTGTATTTTTTGAACCATAATTCAATATCTGGATACCATGAAGTAGGCATTAACCCAGAAAAATACTTATTATTAATATATTCTATAGCTTGAGCTCTTTTTTGACCTTCTGCAGATTTTTTTAGTTCTTCAGCAGATAAAGATGTTTTAGGTTTATATATTTTATATAACTCAATTTCTTGTAAATTATTAATAATATATCCTGTATTTTTTTTAGTAATTACGCCAATATCTTCCCAATACTTTAAGGCATCCTGTATAACCTTTAGAGGAAGTACTAATTTTTTTGATAAATCATTTAGTTTTACGTCTTTATCATATTTAGACAAAAATAATAAATACAAATATACTTTTATAAAATCACCATTTGCTTGTGATAAGTATTCTGAGAAAAAAATATCTGGTATTTCTGTTTTTGAAAACAAAGGTAATATTTCTGTATTTTCTAATTTCATAGCATAATGCCTCCCCAAAGTTTATTTGTCAAATTATATCATTTTCTGAATATTTTTACAATAAATCTTTTGGGAAAACACAGTTTATATGAAAAAAATTATAATAAATGTTATTTATACAAATAAAGTTTGTTTTTTAGTAAATATTTAAGAAAATATTTGAGAAAATACACAATATTTTCATTATTTACACCAATAAAAGTGAACAAGAGCAATGGGAAACATAATATGATAATTGCACTTATTTTTATATATAGACTGTTAAAAAAACAATTTGATATAAAAAATATTATACAGGCCCATATTAAATTTAGTATTAGAGAGCTGTAAGATATAAAACCAAATAATTTATTGTCAAAATTGTAATTTTGAGGAAAAATAAAATTCATTAAGACCTCCTATTAAATAAATTTGGTGATATGCCAAAATTATTTGACACATCTGTAGAAATTCCGCCGATTAATTGCCTTATATATGAATTAATATGTACTAAAGCGTATATACATCCTAGGTAAGTTAATTTTGACATAGTATTAGAATTGAAACTAATTGAAAAAACTAGTAATAGTATTAGAGCAATAAATGATTGCATTATTAATAGTGAAAAAATACATCTAATCCATGATTTGAAAAACCAACTTGTTGAATTGTTTAATAATGTCAATAGTGCAAATGGAGTTAGTAGGCAAAAGAGTTTTATCATAATATACCTTAGAGAGTAAGAAAAAATTAAATTAAAAAGGCTGATAGTTATAAATGTTTTGGAAATTCCATCAAAGGAAAAAATATTAAAGTCAGAAGTTATAGAATATATATCAACATTTAATTTTTCAATAAGTTTTGAAAAAGAAATAGAAAAACCAAATATGGACTGTCCAAGCTCTTGTATAGAAGAAGAAAGCAAATGATTAATATTTAGAATCTGCTCACAAATAAAAAATGAAGAATTGATACTAATACCCAAAATAAGCAGTCTAAAAACAAAGTGATGAGGTGATTCTACAGGCTGACTAGTATAATTTGAATAAGCAAGTTTGACTGCATAATATATAACAAAAGCAATTAATAGAGAGTTTGCAATTAATAACAAACCATTAGTTGAAGAAGTACCAAATATTTTTTCAAAAAATGATATTTTTAATATATTTGTATCTATAAAAGCCAATTCATCTAATATTTCATAAAGGGTTGTATCAATGGAAGACAATAGATTGTTTAACAAATTGTTTATAGTTTCAAAAATTATATAAGAAATATTTTGTTGCTCCATAAATATCACCTATACTATAAGTGTTTTTATGGCGGATAATATTAAGTCAATTGCTAAAATAAATCCATAAGAAAAAAGTGAGCTTCTAATTAGCTTTTTGGCTATCCTTATTCTTTCTTCATCACCAAAACTAAATTTTTTCATAAATACACCTGTTCCAACGGCAACAGCGGCAGCCGGTGTAGCAAGCTTTAAAAGCCATTCTTCTATTTTAGTAAAAGCATCATTTAATTTAGTAACTATCTTTGGTGTAGAATCAAAAAAACAATAAGAAATGTTAAAAATATTAAATAATAAAATAAAAAATAGTAAAATAATAATAATTTTTTTAGTAAAAGTTTTCATGAAAATCCTCCTTATATAAAAAATATGGTATTAATTTTAATTTTTGGGGTGGTATAATTTTGGAACCATCTGATAAAAAGCCTAGGGCAGTAAAGTTTTCCAATTCTTGAGTAAAAAATTTTGTGTCATAGATAAAATCTGTTTGAATAGATGTACTAATGGTTTCCGAAATGTTAGAATTTTTAGAATTCAACGAATTAGTTAAATAACTGAATACTGTTTTTTGTGCATTTTCAGAAATTGAATGAGAAGATTTTTCTTTATCCTCTTTACCAATTTGCTTTTGTATATCTTCTATTGTAAAAATGTCGTCAGATCTAAACCATAATTTATTTATTAAATTTTGAATAATCATTTTTACAGTAGCTTGATTATTAATGGTATTAAGAAGAGATGTATAGCTTTGTGTTGCCAGAATGTTAATGCATTTTGCTTCCCTACTTTGAGAAAAAAAGTTGCTGTCTGTTTCCGTACAGTATTCATGATATTCGTCAGAAATAAATGCAACACTTCTATTAGAAATTTGAAAATTATTTGCTAGCCTCATCATGACTTCTGATTGGAAATCTAATTTTAAATATGCTGATATTATTTTAGACAAAATTGCATATTCACTGATATTCATATTTAAAACAACTATTTTTCCATTTTCCAAAACATCTTGAAAACCTAAAAAATTAAGTTCCTCTAATGGTGGAGAAAAGGTTTTTAAAATATCATACTCTCCAATAAAACTATTAGTAATGCGTGTTATTTCTGATTTTATAATAGATAAAGTACGAGGGTCTAAATTTAGAAATTCTTTTTCAAAAAAGGTTATGGAAGAAAGTAAATCATAGGTTTCGGTATGATTATAATAATTATTATTAAATTTTTCTCTTAAAATTTTTAACTTATCCAGATAATAATCATTAACCATAATTATTTTATGTAATTCATCAAAAGTTACATAACCATCATTATAAAGCCTGCATAATTTTATTGCTTCTGCTAAAACCTGCTCAGCTTTGTCTAACCAAAAAGATTCTGTATTATTTTTAGAAAACAGCAAAAGAATCGTTTTTAATCTATTTGCTAAGACAGAAGGCTTTAAGTTTGGCTTGTGTAAAGGGTTATATTTGTAATTTCCATTTAGTTCAATTATAATTAAATCCTCTTCTCTATTATATATTTTGCAAAATTTTTTAACCTGTTTATAGTAATTACCTTTAACGTCTAAAATAAGCATTCCAATCTTTTTTTCGAAATTATTGGACTTATATTTAATTAGTTGTTGTGTAAAAGGATACATTGCACTACTTGTTTTTCCAGTACCTATCGTTCCAGTTACTAAAATGTTTTGGTAAAGACTTTTTTCAGGTAAAAATATTTTCTCATCTGTAAAAATATTTTTTCCTATAAAAAGAGAGAGTTCGTTGGAATTAACAGAGGATATATGTTTGGGATGCTTAATCTTTTTAGAAAAAGTTTTTATAAATGGACGGATAAATAATGAAAAAAATGAACTAGAAAGAATAATGGATGAAAAAATATATGAGATTACAAATAAAATTTTTATGTATTTCCAAATCAAAGGTTGTTCTATACAAATGTCGAATGGATGTAACCCGTATTCAATAATAATTGTAGATGATGTAAAAATAGGATAGAAGATTTTTAGACCAAACAAACAGGAAATAGAAGATAAAAATAAAACGAAAATAAAGTGTGCAATAAAAATCACCTCCATTATTTGATTTTAATATTTAATTTAGAACCTTGCAAATTGTGGGAAATATTAATGTCGAAGAAATTGTAAATTGAGTAAAAAACAATAAAAAGATTAAAAATAAAGATAATAAAAAAATAGTCTATTAATTTTAAAATATAATATCACCTCCCAGTTTTTACCATAATACAACATTTTTGAAAATTTGTCTATACTTTTTGTAAAAAATTGTATTGATATTTGTTTTTCTTTTTGCTATACTTAATAAATAGAATCAGAACAAAAAGAAAGAGTGATAAATTTGAAGGAAAAAAACACAAAAGAAATAAACGAAATAAAATTTAAAAAGAAAAAAAAGGGAATTGGTAAGAAGATTTTACTTATTATAATATTTATATTACTAGCGATTGGAGTGATTTTTGGTTATAAGGTTTATAAAAATGGAGGAGGAACAAAAGGACTATTGATGACTGCTATAGGGCATGATAAAGATACGGTTTTATCATTAGACAAAATGTATTGCCTAATTTTAGGGAAAAGTCAAAATTTGACAGATACTTTAATATTAGCTTCATATGACCCGAAAGATCAATCAGCTGCTATGTTGTCAATACCAAGAGATACATTTATAGGGGATTATAAGTCAAGTGCAACTGCCTGGGATAAAATAAATTCTGTATATCAAACAGAAAATGGACCACAAAAGGTAATGAAATATGTGAGTAATCTTACGGGAATAGATGTTAAATATTATCTAATGGTTGATACAGAAGCATTAAAGGTTTTAGTAGATGAAATAGACGGCGTAACCTTTAATGTCCCAATTGATATGAATTATGATGATTCAAGCCAGGACTTACATATACATTTAGAGGCAGGTGAACAACTATTAGATGGCGATAAAGCAGAACAGGTTGTTAGATTTAGACATAATAATAATGGTAGTACATACCCAAGTGAGTATGGACAAGAAGATATAGGAAGAATGAAGACACAAAGAGCGTTTTTAACAGCTTTAGCAAAAAAAATGTTAAGTTGGAAAAGTGTAACAAAAATAAATGGTATATTAGACATTGCACAAAAATATGTAGAAACAAACTTGGATTTTAATGCAATAAAAGATTATATACCATATGCAGTGGAATTTGATATAAACAATTTGAAAACAGCAGCTTTACCAGGAGTACCAGAGTATGCAAATGTTGTATGGATATATAGTAGTGATAAAGAGGAGACAAAGAAAGTAGTAAATAAGCTATTTTTCAATATAGATGAGGAAAATTCTCAGATTAGCAGTGAAGAAAGAAGTAATATAAAAATAGAAGTATTAAATGGAACAGGCGATAAAGATGAATTTGAAAAAATTATAGATAGAATAGAAACTGCAGGATACAAAGTAAAAAATACAGGAGAGACCTCTAAAACAACTAGGACAACAATAATAAATAGAAATTCAATATCTGAAACTGCAATATCAGAAATAAAAAATGCTATTAAAATAGGAAATATATCAACAGGAAATTATTCAGAAAATATAGATATAACTATCATTTTAGGTAAAGATAGTATAGAGAAGTTAGAAGATTAAGCTTCTAACTTCTCCTAAAAATTGCAAAAAATATAAATATTACAAGTAAGATTAAACCAAGTCTAAAAATAATTAAAACAAAGTTAACAATATCAACATTAGTTTCAGCAATTAATTCAGATGTATAAATTATTCCATCAATATCATAGGTAATTTTTCCAATTGTGCTTCCTCCTTTTATTGGAGCAACAAGTGGAGTATCTAATTCTAATTTAGGTTCTAAATTGTTAATATCAAAATTATTTTCCAAAAATACATTAATATCGTTTTTAACTAAGATATTTAAATTTTTAGTATCTTCGGTAGCACCTAATACACTAACTTTTGTAACAACTGAATTAGCTTTTTTTATATTCTTATACGAATAATTACTAAAACCATATTCAAAAAGTTTTTTACAATCTAAAAATTTAGGTACTAAACTTCCGTTGGTATCTTCTGCACCAAGAATAACAGCTATTAATTCTAAATCATCTTTTTTTGCAGTGGCTATTATGCAATCCTTTGCCGGATTAGTATAACCAGTTTTTAATCCAGTTGCATATGGATAATAATAATCATCTGGTGAATGGTGGGATAATAGTAGATTTGTGTTATAAAAAATTCTATTATCACTATTATATTTATCTGTTTTAGGTAGGTTATATACAGTTTTTTGAACAATATCTTTTATCGTTTGAAATTGCATAGCATGCTTAGCAATAAGCGAAAGATCATAAGCAGTCGAATAATGATTTTCATCATGAATACCACTAGGATTTTTGAAATTTGTATTTTCACAACCTATTTCTTTAGCTTTAGAATTCATCATATTGGCAAAATTTGCTATAGAGCCACCAACATGTTCTGCAAGCACATTTGCAGCATCATTAGCAGATGGAATTAATAATACATGCAATAATTGCTCTATTGTTAATTTCTCACCTTTTTGCAAATATGCAGTGGAATAACCGGCCGGTACAGAATCAACGGCACTGTTACTTACGATGGCAACATCAGTTAGTTGGCATTTTTCTAATACCAAAATTGCGGTCATAAGCTTGGTGGTACTTGCAGGATACATCATTTTATTTAAATTCTTTTCAAATAATATTTTACCGGTTGAATATTCCATAAGAACGCATACTGGAGCTGATATATTGATTTCTGCAGCGTTACAAAATTTATTAATTGATAAAATATTAAAAATAATTATTAAAAAGCAAATAATTTTTTTTATACGTCTCATATAAACTCCTCTAATATAACTATATATTAAGTGTCTGAAAAATTCAATACTAAAATTAAACAAAAAAGGAATGATTTAATTGAAAAAAATAAATAATAATATCAAAATAATTATTATAATTGGAATAGTAACTTTAACTATATTTGTTGTAATACTACTAAAGAAGATTGAAGAAAACAACTATAATAATTACAATTATGAGGAATATTTTGGAGAGCAAGAGAATAAAATAGTAGAAGAGAAAAAAACAATTGTTGTTCATATTACAGGTGAAGTAAATAAACCAGGAGTTATAGAGCTGGAAGAAGGAAAAAGGATTATAGATGCAATAAAAACAGCGGGAGGAGCAACTTCAAAAGCAAATTTAACTCAAATTAATTTAGCTTATGTCTTAAAAGATGGTATGAAGATATATATTCCAAATATTGAAGATAAAAATATAGAATATATTACAACAAACATCGGTGATAGTGATAATAAAGAAAAAATTAATATAAATCTCGCAAACGAAAAAGATTTACAAAAGTTGCCAGGAATAGGAACATCAACTGCAAAAAAAATAATTAAATATAGGGAGGAAAACGGGGAATTCAAAAATATAGAAGATATAAAAAATGTTAAAGGCATAGGAGAATCCAAATATGAAGAAATAAAGGAAAAAATAGAAATATAAAAAAATATAACAAAGATAAATTTTTTCATAAGTATTGACAAAAGGGGATAATGGGGGTATACTTAGTAAGTAAGTAAAAATATCGCGGGGTGGAGCAGTTGGCAGCTCGTTGGGCTCATAACCCAAAGGTCGCAAGTTCGAGTCTTGCCCCCGCAACCAGATAAAATAAGAGTTCTAGGAATTAGCTAGAACTTTTTATTTGTAATTTAGAGTAATTAGCGCAAAATTTTAAAACAATTTTTGCAGAATTTCACTTGTTTTTTGGATAAATACAATATATAATTATTTACAATAAAACATGTTTTTGCGTTGATATTTTAAATAATAAATTGAGGAAAAGAGTATGGAAGAAAATATATTTAATACAATTAGACATGAATATAAAATTGAAAACTGTATAATAGAAAAGAGAAATGATTCAACAGATGGAAATGTATATACTATTTTTGATAATCAAAATAAATTTATAGCTAAAATATATAAACAAGAAGAACATACAAAATCAATGATTAATCTTCACTTATTTTTAATAAAAAATGGATTTATTGTTCCTAATATAGTTAAAAATATAAATGGAGATTATTATTGTAACATAGAAAATAATTACATAGTTGTTTACACTTTTATAAATGGCGAACAATATGGGCCAAAAATTGAGAATATAGAAAATATAGAATACAAAAATAATATTGTAAGAAAACTTGCAATTCAATTAAGAAAATTGCACGAAATTACAAGAGATAATAATTTTAATCTTAAAGAAATAGAAATTCATAATTCAAAAAAAGAGAATGAGAGGAAGTCTGTTTTGCATTTTGACCTAACAAAGGATAATATATTTATTTGCAAAGATAAAATTGGCTTTATAGATTTTGATGATGCAAGATATGGAGATTCTTTATTTGATGTGGCAAGTGTGATATGTTTTTTGTTTATTTCTAAAAAAAGAGGAGTTGATGAAAACTCCATTAATGTTTTTTTAAACAGTTATTATAATAACGAGACAGAAGTTAAAAGAAGAGAAATTCACATGATAAAGACTTATGCACATGAATGGATAAAAGAAGTATTAAAAAATGAAAATTTAGATAAACCAATAAAAGAAAGTTTTATATTTAAGGACAAAATGATAAGAAAAATAAATATAGGAGGGAGTAAAAATGAGGCACACAATGAAATTAAAAGAGGATCCATTTGAAAGAATGAAGAATGGAACCAAAACAATTGAATTTAGATTGTATGACGAAAAAAGAAGGAAGATTAAAGTTGGGGATGAAATTGAATTTTTTAAATTACCTAAATTGCAAGAAAGAATTTTGGTTAGAGTTAAAAATTTATATAGAGGAGATTCTTTTAAAAATTTGTTTAAAATAATATTTCCAGATAAAGATAATAAAGAAATAAATAATAAAACTGAAGAAATGCTTAAATATTATACTCATGAACAAGAAAAAGAATATGGTGTAATAGGGATAGAAATTGAGATAATAGATAGCAACTTTAGATATACATATAACAAATTAGTAAGAGATAAAATTCCAGAAAATATTGATAATATGAAGGGGAGAAAAAGCAAATATAAAATATTAGATGATGCGGAATATTTGAAAGAATTAAATAGAAAAGTAATTGAAGAAGCTAATGAATTTATAGAGGAAAACAGTATAGAAGAGCTAGGCGATTTGATGGAAGTTTTAAACGCAATAATGAAACTAAAAGGTTATAAGATTGAAGAAGTAAACAAAATTATGAAGGGAAAAAATGAAAAAAAAGGAGCTTTTGACAATAAAATATTTTTAGAGTATATTGATGAAGAAAAAAGAAATTTAGATGAAGAAGAAGAATTGCAAAAAAAATTTAGAAGATAGAAAGTGGATATATTAATAAAATTATTAAAGAAAAGAATAGTGACAGTTCCATTAATATTTGGAAATTTTCCCACCTTTTATATTTGCTTTAGCAGCATTAAAAAACATATTTGTTTCACCTATAAATTAAATTATATAATATTATATGCAAAACAGATATAAAGTGTGATTTAAAGTATATTATAATAAAAAATAGAGGAGTTAAATAAAATGATTGTTGAATATGACCCGAAATATGATGAGCAAATTAAAGACTTATTAGTAGAACTACAAAATTATCTAATAGACATCGACAATTGGCATACACAAATAATGTCGCCCCAATATAGGGAAAAAGCATACGAGATGGACATGAAGAAAGTTAAAGAACAAAATGGCAAAGTATTTGTGTCTGTCGAAAATGGAATCATTAATGGCGTAATTATGGGAATTGTCAATGAAAATGATGAAATTGACAAACTAACTAACGATTGTGCAAAAACAGGAAATATTTTAGAATTAATTGTAAAAAATGAATATAGAGGAAAAGGTACTGGCAAAAAACTCCTGAATAAAATAGAAGAATATTTTAAACAGATTAATTGTGCTAGAATAAACATAGAAGTATTTGGACCAAATAAGAGAGGATTAGAATTCTATGGAAAAAATGACTATATTGTTAGAGATATGATAGTATCAAAAAGGTTGAGAGAATAGAATTAAATCCAGAAGATGGTAACTCTGACTGAAAAAATATCTCTTCCAACTTTGCATTAAAAAACAAGGAGAAAATGTTATGAAATAAAAGTTACAATAAGAGAATCACATCCACCAACATGGGGAAGATTACGAATACCAGCAAATATAACATTTAATAGAGATAACTGGGTACATGATATAATAATAGAAAAAGAAATAAATGAAGAAATAGAATATCCATTGTGTATAAAGGCAAAATCAGGAGCATATCCAGAAGATTGTGGGGGAACACATATGGATATGAAGAATATTGTCCAAGTGATAATGAAAGATTTTATAGTTATTTAAAATTCTTTAGTTTGGATGATTTAATAAAACAAGGGAAAGCATATTTGAAAAGGTCAAACAATATACCGATTTTATAAAAGTTTGTTTAACATCATTGACACAAATATAATAACTATCTAATTTATTAGCTTGTCTAATCATAAGCACCCCAACTATAGATATTTTTCCATTATATACATTTGGCCTTCGTTTAATTCCTTTTTGCCATTAGAATATTCGTATCCTAATTTATGATAAAATTCACATCCAGCAATAGATGCAGGGATTACTAATTTTTTAGCAGGAATTGTTAAAGCGAATTTTTCTATTTCGTTAATTAACATTCTACCTATGCCTTGTTTATGGTGAGCCATGTCAACAAATACAGTTAATATCCAATACTCTCCATCATCATTATACCAAGACTTATCAAGACCCGCAGTACCTATAACTTTATCATATTCTAATGCTACAAATACTTTTGTCCTTTTGGAAAAATTCTTTTTAATTTCTTCAGGAGTAAATTCTTTAACAGATTTTCTCACAAATTCTAAGCCATAATCTTTAGAATTTACTTCCAATAAATTTTGTATAATAATCTTTGACATTGCGTCAGCATATTTATTATCATATTCTTTTATTTCTATCATATATTTTGCCTCCTTTTAGTATAAAATCATTCCAGAGCCTAATTCTTCATTAGGTCTTGTAATAAATCCAAATTTTTCATAAAAAGATTCTTTGCCTTTTGATGCACCTAAATAAGTTCTAATATTAGGATTAATCTTTTTATATTCATTTATTTTCTTTAGTAAGTTTTTCATTATACCAGTACCAATATGTTTATTTTGATATTCAGGAATTACCATTACATCCTGAATATATAAGAATATAGTTTTATCTCCTATAATTCTTCCATAGCCGATTAATTTGTCATCATCATAAACACATAGTGAATATAAGGTGTTTTTTAAGGCTTCTTCAATTATTAAATTTTTTCTAGTTCCCCAACCTACAGAGTCTGTTAAATAATTAAATTCTTTTGCAGAAGGAACGTGTTCTATGGATCTAATCATATTTTATACTTCCTTTTCTCCTAAATCTTCAGAAAATCTTAATAAATATCCATCAGGATCTTGTATTAAAAATTCTTTATTTCCTAACATTTTATCATCTTGTCTATACCAATTTTCTTGGATATCAAAAGTTATTTTATAATTTGAATTTTTAAAACTATTATATATTTCATCTAGATTTTCTACTTCTAATTGAAAGTTGATACCATTTCCAAAAGGATAGGAAAGGGGAGAAACATCCCATTTATCATTATTAGCAATTTCTTGTAACATAAATTGAATTTCGTCCAAACTTATAAATGCAAATTTATTCTCAGGTCTATCATATTCCACTTTAAATCCAGCAGTTTTATAAAAATTTAAGCTATTTTTTAAATTAGTAACAGATAATTCAGGAATATTTTTACTAAATTCTAAATATTTTGAACTTCTTAATATTTCACTTTCGAAATATTGCTCTTGAAAATCTGTTAGAACTCGTATTTCATTATTTGAAAAAGATTTATTTTCAGGCACAATAATTAATTTATCATCATTATCGTTTAGTCTATGTATTATTGCAATGCATTTACCTTTAAAGGTCTCTATTGGCTCATATATTCCAAGTATGTAACAATCCAGTTCTTCTCCATCACCACTTATTGTATTTGGCACATATCCATAATTTACAGGATAAATAAAACCATGTTTAGGATGTTTACTACCTAGAGGTCTGTCAATTGTTACTTTCAAAGTTTTATTTAAAAAATCAATGTTATTCATATTTACATTTTACCTTCTTTCAAGTTCTTTAATTATATCTAATTTTAATACTTTCCAAGTCCTGTTCCATTTTTTAAGAATACTTTAATTTGTGTTATTATGTGAGGAATATTATAATTTCCACCAAATTTATTATTGTTTAACAATTCTTGATTAAGTTCTACCCATTCTAATTTGTTTTTTTCTTCAACTAAATTTACATCATGTTTTAGAATTCCATAATAAACTTGTAAATTATTCTCGTATTTAAAATAATTTAAATCCATAAAATGGTCTAATTCAATATCGTTTTTACTTATTCCTGTTTCTTCAAATAGTTCTCTATAGGCTGCTTCATCATTGGTTTCATTTTCTTCAACTTTACCACCAACAAAATTATATTTTCCCTTATATGGATTTTTAGATCTAATACAGAAAAGTCCTTTATTTAAATCTTTATTGAATACAACTATTAAATTTAATTTTCTCATATTCTGCTCCTTAAATTTACTTTACTAATGAAATTTTTATTCCAACAACACCATATTGTTTTTCTTCATCATGACTATAATATTGATACATTGCTGATGTTTTTCTTTTTATTTCTTCATCATCATCAAATAATTTTTTAAATAAATTTTCAAATGTATTATCCCTATATAAATCTAATACATCTACAAGGATAGTTTCTTGTAAATCAGGTAATTTAGAAAATTCTATTTGATCACCAATGTTTATCTTGCTTCTTTTTCATCATATAATCTAAATTCCACAGTTTTTGTTCCACTTTTAATTCTTTCAAATGGGCTTTCTTGTAATTTCATTTTGTGTAGCATGTTTTTTCACCTTCCTTCAACCAATTTAATAATATTTCAAATTCTTCATAGTGATTTTTGAAAAATTTATCTCCATTCATTAAAGAATTAATCTCATCTATAGAGAGCCAACAAACAGATTCAACTTCTTCTTTTTGTAAGGACAAATTTTGAATATTAGGTACATCCATTTTGATATAATAGTCATCCCAAAAAACTTTTTCTGAATCAGATCTGCCAGAATAATATAGTTTTAAATCTTTTGAATTGATATCTAATCCAATTTCTTCTTTTACTTCACTTATAATTCCTTGAATACTATTTTCACCAGACTTTGGATGACCACCAGTAGTAGCATATTTGCCATTTTTTATTTTGCTTCTTTTTTGAATTAAGAATTTTCCATCACTATTTTGTATAAATACTAAAACGACAACTATGTAGTTGTTATCTGGAATAGAATCACCCTTAAAGATAGTTTTTCCTGTTAAAACTCTGTTAATATCATATAAATCTCTTTTTTCTATATTTTTCATATAATTTCCTTCTTTTAATTATTTTTTTATCCATAAATACATTCCAGTTATTTTGTCAGGCTTGTATTTAAATCCAGCCTTTTCATAGAATGGCTCATTACCAGCAGTAGGGGTTAATTCTATTTGCATTTTTTCGCCATCAGACACATTATCTTCAATTAATTTTTTTAATTCTGATGTGATTTTTAGCCCAATACCTTGGCCTTGAAATTCAGGCTTTACACAGATATCTGTTAGTATACAAACAATACTATAATCACCAACAACTCTACCTATGCCAGCTGTTTTTCCGTTGACAGTTGCTTTTACCATATACATTGTATTTTGTAATGCTTTTTCAATTTGCTCTCTTGTATATGTCTTCCAACCAACAGATTCAACCATTTCCAAGAATTCATCTACTGTAATAGAATAATCTAATTTTACATCCATCTGTACCCTCCTATAATATAAATCTATTATCATTTTCAATAATATCAATTGTTTCATTAACTGATAAATTTGTAGTATCTAATATGTTTTGAACATTATAATTTTTATTTTTAAAGCTATTTAATAAAACAATACAACGTTCTTTCATTTGACAATCTTCAGGTCTTTCCTTATCTCTTAAAAGTAATGTTTTTTCATCAACTACTAAGACAACGAATTTTATAGTATGGTTTTTTAATTTATTTTTTATCAATTCAACATTTTCAGGATTTACAATATAATTAAAAATAACATCATATCCATCTTCAAGATAAGTTTCTATAGAACTTAAACAAATTTTCCAGAATGTATCTAGATGATTTCCTTCTTTCCAAGCTTGAACATATCCACCAACTACTTGATGATAAATTTCATCACCTTCAATTAGTGCAGATTTGTTTTTTGATTCTGCTATTCTTCTTGAAATTGTACTTTTTCCCACTCCTGCAGGACCAGTTATTATATATAAGTTTGACATTTTAATCCTCCAAATACTTTTTTATAATTTTATAAATTTTATCGCTGTGAATAATATAACTTCCGTGTTTTTCGCCTTTTATTATTTCTAATGTACTATTTTTAATATTATTTGCAATTAACTTTGTGTGTTCTAATTTTATAACATCTTTTTCACCAGCTAATACATGAACTGGAATAGAAATTTTTTGTAAATCTTCTAAAGGAATATTAGGCTCATCAAGCATCATCTTAATAAATTTACTTCTAGTGAAAAAGTAAAATAATTTAGTTAATAACATATCAAAAGTTGTAAAAACATCAGGAGATATATTTGCACCACTAATAATTAAATTCGATAATAACTCAGGCTCTTTTATTGAAACTAGTAAGCCTATAATTCCTCCGTCACTAAAACCATAAAATGTAGGTTTTGAAATTTTTAATTCTTTTATAAAAGCAATTGTATCTTCTGCCATTAAATCATAAGAAATTTCTTTTGGATTATCGCTTTTTCCATGACATCTGCTATCTAAAGCATAAACGGTATGAGTTTCCTCCAATTTTTCAATTAAATTGTCAAAAATTTCATGTGTTTCTTGATTGCCATGCAATAAAATTATAGGCGAACCCTGTCCATAAACTTCATAATTGATATTTATATTATTTACTTTTATTAGCATAGAAGTCTCCTTTCATAGATACTTAATCTTTAAATTCATCTGTAGTTTTTAGTTTAGATTTTATTTTTTCATCTGATGTGTACTTTAACCATTTTTCAAAGGTTTTTGCATCCAAAGTGCCACTTTTATATTCTTGTAAATATTTCAAAGCCAAAGGTTTCCAATTTTTATAATTTTCTTTATATTCTGGAATATCTGGATGCCTTTTTACTGCCATAGCTTTTTTTGCATATATTTGTCTATATTTGCCATATACAGGTTCTTCATTTTCTTTTCTTTTTTGAGATGTTTTAATTCCATATTCTTTACAGGTAATATCTTCTGAATATTTACCATTACAATATAAAGTAATATTCTTATCAGAGAAAAAGTATTTACCACAAACTTGGCATTTCTTTATATAATCAATATCATTTAATACTATATGATAAAGAATAATCACAAATATAATCTTCAGATATTTCTTTTAAGTCTTTATTAATATTTTGAAAGATATAAAATCTTTGTGCATTACTTAATTTGTTTAATTTTTTTTCTCTGTTATTATTAAAAACATAGTCAACGAAATTTCTAAATAATAATTGTATTTTGGACCACTAAGTTACATAACCTAACGATTAATTATATAGAAATTTCTTAACGTATCAATACTAAACTGTATTGATAAATCAAGTATTGACACTTATTGGAAATTTTTATTTTTATCAGTTAAGAGGTTATTCGAATTATTATGTAATCTAAAAATTTTAATTATAAGTTGGACCATTTTTCACTTACAATTAACATTTGTTATTAAGTTTCCAGTTTTATGATTTGGTGTTTCAATTATGTATGGTAGTTCGTCTTCATTTTTTCTGTATATACTGATTGAAGATGTATTAAGCTTTCCATATTTTGATTAAGTTTTTTCTTATAAAAATTGGCAAGTATTCTATCTGTGTGAATATTGCCAATGTGGTTTGTATTAAAAACTAGTAATTATTATTGTACCATAATATGATATGCTTCTCAATATTATGCATACCATTTTTGATACTTTTTATTTAATTATTAGTGTTTTGGGCAAAACTGTTAATTTTTTATTAAATGTGTTTGTGTGTGAAGGCATATGAGGTTATGTATATGAACGATTTTATATATATAATCAAAGGGACGTATGGAAAATATCTATAGGTTAATACAAAAGTAAAAAATGCAATGTCTTTTGCTGTAACGTTGTCGAGTTTCACGAAATTTGCGATTGCATAGTCACATGCATTCAAAAAGTCAATTGCACGAGAGCGTTCAGCCTCAGTACTAGCAGCATTTGCTTCATACAGATAGTTGTATCTCTGATGATCCTTGCGTTTCACATCATTAACTAAGTTCACCTGATATCTTACGATGTCAATTGAATATTGATAAAAATTGTGATATAAGTATTTTATTATTTTTAGAGTATTTTCTGAAAGGGAATTTAGTGTATGAAGTATAAAGATGTAATTGAAAAAATGTCTTTGGAAGAGAAGGCAAGTTTGTGTGTTGGTAATGATTATTGGCATAGCCTTGAACTTGAAAAGTATGGGATTCCTAAGATTACTATGTCAGATGGACCTCATGGGTTGAGGGTTCAAAAAACTAAGGCTGATAATCTTGGTATAAATGAAAGTGAGATCTCTACGTGTTTTCCTGCTTCTGCTAGTTTAGGTAATACTTGGAATAGAGAGTTGATTTATTTATTAGGAAAAACTTTGGGAAAAGAGGCTAGAAAAGAAGAGGTTAATATTGTTTTAGGTCCTGCTATTAATATAAAGAGAAGTCCTTTGTGTGGTAGAAACTTTGAGTATTTTTCTGAGGATTCTTATTTAACAGGAATTCTTGGCATAGAATATGTGAAGGGACTTCAAAGTGAAAATGTTGGAGCTTGTGTAAAACATTTTGCTGTTAATAATCAAGAGAATAGAAGAAGAACTATTGATGTGGTTATTGATGAAAGAGCTTTGAGAGAAGTGTATTTAAAGGCTTTTGAAATGATTATAAAAAATGCTAAACCTTGGTCTATTATGAGTGCTTATAATAAGGCTAATGGCGAATATTGTAGTGAGAATCAACATTTATTGAATAATATTTTAAGAAAAGAATGGAATTTTGATGGGATTGTTATTTCTGATTGGGGTGCTGAAAATGATAGAGTTAAAGGATTGAAAGCTACTCATGAGTTGGAAATGCCTGGTGGAAGAGGTAATGGTGCCAAAGAAATTATTGAGGCTGTTAAGAATGGAGAAATTTCTGAAACAGAGTTAAATGAAGCTGTTGATAGAATTATTAATATTGCTAGAAAGGGAAGAAATCAGTTTGCATATGATGAAAAGTTAGGAGCATATCTAGAAATGAATAAAGCCGGTAAAGAAACTTCTTTTGAATATGATCAGAAGGTTCATCATGAGATTGCTGAGAAAATTGCTAAAGAGACAATTGTATTATTAAAAAACGATAATAATATTCTTCCTATAAAAAATAAGAAAATTGCTGTTATAGGTGATATGGCCAAAACTCCAAGATATCAAGGTGCGGGAAGTTCGACTATTAATCCATATAAGATTGAAAATGCTTATGATAACTTGGTTCAAAATGGAATTGATGTTGAATATGCTCAAGGATATGAAAGAATTGAGTCTGAAAATGATGAAAAGTTGAGAAGTGAAGCTATTAAAGTTGCTAAGAATAATGACGTTGTACTTGTGTTTGCAGGCCTTACAGAGAATTATGAATCTGAAGGTGTTGATAGAGAAACTTTAGATATGCCTGAAAATCAAAATAAATTAATTGATGAAATTTGTAATATTAATGAAAATGTTATTGTTGTTTTGTCAAATGGTTCTCCTATATTGATGCCTTGGAAAGATAAAGTTAAAGGGATTTTAGCAGGATACATTGGTGGAGAAGCTGGTGGAAAAGCTGTTGTCGATTGCATTCTTGGTAATGTGAATCCAAATGGTAAATTGGCTGAAACTTATCCTAATAAATTAGAAGATTCTTCTTGTTTTAATAATTATCCTGGAAATGAAATAACTGTTGAATATAAAGAGTCTGTTTATGTGGGATACAAATATTATGACAAGGTTGGAAAAGATGTGTTATTTCCATTTGGATTTGGTTTGAACTATACAGAGTTTGAATATTTTGATTTGAAAGTTAATATTGAGAATGAAAAGGTAGACATTAGATTTAAAATAAAAAATGTTGGAGATGTTGCTGGAAAAGAAATCGCTCAAATATATGTTAAGAAAGCTGATTCTGTAGTATTTAGACCGGATAAAGAATTGAGAGATTTTGCTAAGGTTGATTTAAATCCAGGTGAAGAAAAAGATGTTCATATAGTTCTTGATAGAGATTGTTTTGAATATTATGATATTGAAAATGATAGATGGCAAGTTGAGGCTGGAGAATATGAGATTTTAGTTGGAAAATCAAGTAGAAATATTGTTTTGAATGACAAAGTAGTAATTAATTCAGATGATGTTTGTGTAAAGAAAGAATTTTGCGAAAAATATTATACTGGTGATGTTCAAAACGTTACTGATGAAGAATTTGAAAAATTGATTGGAAGGGAGTTGCCAGATAAGGTTTTGAAGATTGAAGATATTACGGCTGAAAACACTTTGGAACAGATAAAAAATACTGCGATTGGTAAAGTGATTTATGATAATCAGATTGAGAAAATGAATAAATTATTGAGAGAGCAAAATGTTAATAAGGCAACTAAGGTTATGATGGATTTACAAAAACCATTAAAGAAATTTTATGAGAAAAAGAGTAGTAAAATTACAAAAGAAATGGTTGATGAATTGATTGCAATGGCTAAGAAAGGTGAGTTTTCAGAGAATAATGCATTTGTGAAAGAATATTTAAAGTAGTAAAAAGTTGGAATGAAGGGACTTGAAGATGATAAAAGCAGTTTTTATTGATATAGATGAAACACTAGCAAATAGTCAAAGAGAGGTTACTGAAAAGACAAAATTAGAAATAAAAAAATGTGTAGAAAATGGTGTAAAAATAATTTTGACTTCTGGAAGATCTCGTAGAGAGGCTATGGATTTTTAAGAACAGATTGGCACAAGTCCATATATAGTTTCTTCAAATGGCGCTTCTGCCTATGATGCAGAAAATGGAGTTGAAATTTATAATGAGAGAATTGATCCTCAAATGGTGCTTCAATTAATAAAACATTCAAGAGAGAATGGATATAGAATAAAATTGAACTATAAGGATCTTTTAGTTATGAGTGAAGCTACTTATCCAGATGAAAAGGACAAGGAAGTTTCTTATGAAGAATTAGAAAGGGTTGCAGTGGAGGAGCAAGTTGTTCAGTTTGTTATTACAAGTACTGATTTTGAGAAAATGAAGGTTTTTAGAGATTATATAAAAAATGAATGTGTAGGAATAGCTGTTGCAAATGAGTCTAAACGTTTTAAAAATCCTGATTTGAAGCCAAGTAGAAATTATTATTGCGATGTTGTTTCTGTTAAGGTTTCTAAAGAAAATGCTGTTAAAGCTGTTTGTGAATATTTTGAAATTAAACCTGAAGAAATAGTTACAATAGGTGATGGAGAAAATGATTTGTCAATGTTTGAACTAACTCCAAATTCTGTTGCTATGGGAAATTCATTGCCTGAAATAAAAGAAAAAGCTAATTATGTTACGGCTTCAAATGATGAAGATGGGGTAGCTAAGGTGCTAGGGTTTATCATTAAAGTTAATGAAAAAGAGATGCCAATTTGAAATTGACATCTCTTTTTGTTGGTTAAAATGTTTACACTCATAAAAACAAAGATTTCATTGATCCATAACATCCAGCATAGGAAGAATTGCTTCCAAAAACATCCTAAAATTGCATAAATGTTCAGCAAACTAAATCTTCTATAAATGGCTAAATACCAACAAAAGCTTAAACTTTCATAAATCTTCAAAAGTGCCTTTGCCGGCGCTCATAACCCGGATACCAATGATTTGATACTAGACTCGGAAAATATAATAAAATGAAGCATTTGCTAGATTTTGGCAGGTGCTTTTTTCTTGCGTTTTCAAGTGAAAATGTCACACTTTGGTCACAATTATGGCGAGAGTTGACTGAGTTAGACAAGTTTTAACAATAAATTTGTTGGAATTATGCACAGGGAGTGGTATAATTGGGGAAATTGAGAGGAGAGATTTATATGGATATAACAATTGATGTAGATGATTATAAGTTGAATGTAAGAGCAGCAGGAGTAATGATTCATAATGGTAAAATTTTGGTTCATAGAAATGTTAATTCTGACCATTATGCCCTAATTGGAGGAAGAGTTGAAATAGGAGAAAGTTCAGCTAATACAATTAAAAGAGAAATTAAAGAAGAACTAGGAAAAGACATTGAAATAACAGGATATATATCAACAATTGAAAATTTCTTTGAACTAAAAGATTTAAAATACCATGAAATCATGTTTGTATACAAAGCTGAATTTTGTGATGAAGAAGATAAAAAGATAGAACACGCAATGGAAAATGTAGAAGAGGGCGGAGAAAGCGATATTCACTATGAATGGATTGATATAAACGACTTAGAAAAATGTCACTTAAAACCGCAAAAAATTATAGATGTTATAAAAAATGGAGAATATCCTGTACATTTAATAAATGAAGATTAATATAAGCAAAAGAGTGCAATAATTTGCATTCTTTAATTTTTAATTTTTTTTATAAATATATATTGATTTTTTTTCAATTTTTCTTTATAATCTATGTAATGGAGGTATAATATGCAAATTGTAGAAACTTTTCAAAATAGGTTAAAAGAAGCAATGAGACTTAGAGACATAAAGCAAGTAGACTTAGTTGAAAAAACTGGTTTAGATAAAACTTTAATTAATAAATATCTATCTGGTATATCAAATGCCCGCCAACAGAAACTAACATTACTTGCAGATGCATTAAATGTTAATGAGGTTTGGCTAATGGGATATGATGTCCCTATTCAACGAGATTTGACTGTTGGTACTACTCTTTCAACTCGATCAGCCGTAGTCTTTGTTTATGGTATAATTCCTGCTGGAATACCAATGGAATGTATTGAAGATGTTATCGATACAGAAGAAATATCAACAGATATGCTGAAAGGTGGCAAGCAATACTTTGGTCTTAAAATAAAAGGTAATAGTATGTCCCCAGAATATTTAGATGGTGATACAATAATACTAGAAAAAGTAGATGATTGCGAAAGTGGTCAAGATTGTGTTGTAATGGTCAATGGTAATGATGGTACTTTTAAACGTGTTTTCAAAAATGAAACTGGCATTATCTTGCAACCATTAAACCCAGAATTTCAGCCTTTAATTTACACCAATGAGCAGATTAAATCACTACCTGTTAGAGTTATCGGTAAAGTGGTAGAATTAAGAAGAAAGAAATAGTATTGGAGATAAAATATGAACGAAGAAAAAGAACAAAATAATGGATCTAAGAAAAAAATTAGTAAAGAACAAATTAAAACTATAGTAATCGCAGTTTTAGCAGTTACATTGTTAGGCTTTGTTTCCTCTGATAATACATATCAAATAAAATAGAAAATTTAACAGATTCAAACAATAATTTATCCGCTAAGATAGTTGAATTAAACGAAGTATTAGATCAAAAGAACAAAGAAATTCAGAATTTAGAAAATGCACAAAATGAAATTGCAGCTAATAATCAAATTTCACAAGATACTTCTTCATCAAATACTTTAGTAGCAGATAGCTCCGCTTCTCAATCAACTTCAAATAATATCAATGATGAGAACAAGCAATTTGTATGGGTTGGAAATTCTGGAACAAAATATCATAATCAGGGGTGTAGAACTCTAAAAGGCAATGGTCATCAAATAACCTTAGAAAAAGCATTGTCTGAAGGTAGACAACCTTGTAAGGTATGCCATTAATAAAAAAAAGAAGAGAAATATGTTACTAGTTTGCGACAAGGTACATATTTCTCACGAATAGACACTGAAAGTGACTACATTTGTATTATATTATAAATGTACCTCTCTTTCAAGTGTTTATTAAAAATATTTGGAAGAGAGGTTTTTATTATGTCAAAAGTTGTAGTAAGAAAAAGAGGAAAAAGCTGGGAATACAGAATAGAACTTGCAAAAGTAAAAGGAAAAAGGAATCAAAAATCCAAAAGTGGTTTTAAGACACAAAAAGAAGCTTTAATTGCTGGTAATGAAGCTTTAAATGTTTATAATAGTTCTGGTCAATTTTTTAGTCCAAAAGAAATAAGCTTTTCAGACTATTTGGACTTATGGCTAGAACAATATTGTAAAGTCCACTTGTTGCAAAGTTCTTATGAAACATATGAAAAGAAAATAAACAGTTACATTAGACCGGTACTTGGTCAATATAAATTAAATAGTATAAATGCTAGCACCATAAAAGAATTTCTTAATGAAAAGTTTAATGAAGGCTTTAGTTCTAATACTCTTG
>OLSK01000714.1_pt1 | contig 28244 bp, 20 predicted proteins | sample 1672781 | NCBI WGS metagenome assembly OLSK01 (sample SAMEA3136723, study PRJEB25190) | human gut metagenome | biome: human gut; feature: human-associated habitat; material: faeces | place: Austria | collected 2013 | reverse complement strand
ACAAAATTCGGGAAGATACCGTACTTAAAAATTTTCCTCTCTTTTGTCCAAAATGTAAAAGTGAATGTCTAATCGACATTGAACAATTAGACTTACGATTAGCATTATGGGAATACCGTCGTTACTAATGACAGTATTCTGTTTGCTTTATGAGAAAATGCTCAATGCTGGAATGGGCAATAAATTTGAATTTGACAAGGAGATAATAATGATACCAATTTCTGATATTCTCATCCGCTCAATTAGTGGGTATGTGTTTATGGTTCCAGTCTTCGTACTGTATTTCTTGTGGCTCAAAAAATTGGGGAGAACACAAAGTTTTCTCCATACCGCTGCAGTGTTTGTTTTTGGTTATTATTTATTCGGACTTTTGACCGTCACAGGCATCGGCTTTACAAGCACAATGACCTTTCGCCCGAACATTTCTTGGACTCCATTTATCGGTATGATAACTGGGCCAATTGATACCATTCTGAATATTATTCTGTTTGTCCCGTTGGGATTTTTCCTGCCGCTGCTGTACAAGAAATATCATCACATGAAGACGGTTGCATTGACTGGCTTTCTGTTTTCTTTGGCTGTTGAAATTGTCCAGATGTTTGGCTGGGGTTCTTCCGACATCAATGACTTGATGACAAATACCGCTGGAGCCTGTATTGGATTTTTAGTTTATTGTCTGCTGTCAAGAATCTTGCCTGCCAATCTGAAAAAGCAACTTCAATCCAGCCGTGTCAATGCTGTGGCTGAAGTACTTCTCTTTGCTATTTGCACATTTGCCATTATGGTCACGGCTCAGACTTGGTTTGTCCATGATGTGCTGAATGTTCCATAAATTGTATCGGAAACAATCGGTCTCAGATATAAAAAAATAGTGTCTTCTGTTTGACACACCTGCAGACCGATTTTTCCGTATTGAACTTAGTCGCGTCAACGAAGCCACTACCTATGGAATTTCAATCTTTTCCTTCCTGTTATGCTTGGACAGATTGAATAATTCTCTTTGTGTTATATCTATTATTTTTAGGTAATAGTCCACAACGGCTTCTAACATGAAGGTACAAAAAATAAAAGTTGATCCTCAATCAACCCTATTATTGTACTCTTCAATTCATACTTTTCGATCTCAATGGTAGTATGGTTAGATAGACATCTGTTGCCGCTATCCCTTGGTAAGTTACCCGTTCAGCTTACCTACAAATTTAGAATACAATAAATGGCATCATTTGAACAGACTATATTTTTGGGATGAACTGTTCTACTATGAGAGCTTCGGCCTGTTCGCTGCGCTGATTCTGGTGCAGTTGGTGGCCACCGGCGCAGCAGCGTTCCGCTTTTACTACAAACAAAGAAAAGGTTTAACAGAAAAAAGGTTGAACAGAAAATAGGTATCATCAATCAAAAATATCATTGGAGGTAACTTATGGAAAAAGAAACAATGGGAACTGTAATTTCAGTTACAAAACAATGGTGGTTAAAAGTGAATCGTAAACCTGTCCGCGCTCACGCTATGGATGGCGCAGCCTTTCCGCATACTATCAAGGTCAAATATACGATAGACGGAAAAGATTACATCTGCCGAAAATGGATTGGCGCAGGAAACAAAGTCCCTGACAAGGGAACAACGATTAAAGTTACCTATTGTGAAGATAAGCCATCGAAAGCAAGAATTGAACTCTAATTCAAATTGACTGACTAACACGGTATGTTTTGGCCTTTGCGGCATGAAACATACCTACATATTCAAACATCTGCCTCCACAGCGGGGAAAAGAAAAAAACCGCTGACGGGCAGAGGATTTCGTGCGCTTTCCTGTATCACTGACGGATACGGCGGTTTTGAGTAGATCAAGGCCGCCGTTTCTTTTTGCTTCGACGACCCCTGCACCGTGTTCTGGCATGGCGGCTTTAGGAGGGAGCCGCCATGCAACGAAAACTACTTCGACAAATTCCGACAGGGGTTAGCCTGTCAAAAAAAGCCGTCCCCCGGCAGCGGGGACAAGCGGCTGTGCGTATGTACTATACTATGCAGGAAAAGAACATATTGCTTTTTGTTTCGCCCAGCGGGTCTTTGATCTGCCGGGCGAATTTTGTTATTTCCTGCGGTCTGCTATCCGGCGCAAAAAGAAATTTCAAAAAAGTGAAAAAAGGAGGCGTTTAGCGGGCAGCCAGAGAGATTCCATTCGCTCTATTGGCGGAAAGGGAGAGAACCACCACATCCCCCATAGAAAGGGGGTGAGAAGATGGAAGCGATCCCCCGCAAATACGGTGAATGGGGCCAGTTTGACCGCTACTGCAAGCTGGTTCTGTACCATGAGGCGATAGATTATCTGCGGGAAATGAAGTGCCGCCGCGACCGTGAAGTGTCGCTGGACGCTCTTTCCCCGGCTGATTGGGACAAGCTCTCGACCGTAGATCGGTATTCCTGCGACAGCTTTACATTCAGTTCGCATGGCTATGACCTACATATCGACAACGAGCTTGTGGCCGAAGCGTTTGCCAGCCTGCCAAAAGACGAGCAGAGTATTTTGATTCTCCGCTTTGTTCTGGATTTGACTGACGAAGAAATTGGCCGCCTGATGGGAATGTCCCGCAGCGCAGTACAGCGCCACAGGACAAGCACCTTAAAAGACCTGCGTGTAAAATTGATGGCGTTCATGCCGGAGGGAGGTTAAACGCGGATGAAGCAATCCAGTTACAAGGGCAAAAGCCCTCTGCCTGATTTTGTGATCGACGCGGCCTGCGCCGGTAACGCCGAAGCCGTGGAGCGTGTCTTGCAGCATTATGACGGCTATATCAATAAGCTGTGTACCCGGACGCTCTATGACGGCAGCGGTCAGCCTCATATCTGCATTGACGAGTATATGAAGCGCCGATTGCAAATCAAGCTGATCCATTCCATCGTTAGTCCCATTGGCGACTGACGGTTAAGGCCCCGGCCATAGACAGGCGGCTTTCCCTTTCCCCGCCTGCCTGTTTTCCCGGTGGCCCCTTTGCTCCTTGACAAATACGCCCGCAGGACAATGGCGGCGCGTCATAGGGCAGACGGATACATTCTGTCTGCGCCGAGCCGGGCGGCAGGTGCGCCAAGAGGTTTTCCCTCATTGGGATAAGCGGAGCGATTTTACCGGGCCGTAAAGCAGGTGTGGCAGCCTGCGGGCGACGACGCGCAGACAGGACAATGATACTCCCTTGCCGTCGTAGTCCGAGCGTTTGAAGCGTCGCAGGCAACGAGCAGGGCCGCGTGAGAACCACGCGGGGGTGAGATTCCCGTGGAGCTGTGCCAGCAGCCGTCCGTTACTTTCTGCCCACTTTCACAACAATAACCTTTGTTTTGAAAAGAAAGGGGGCCATGTTATGAGTAATAACGATGTGCCTATTTGGGAAAAATACACGCTCACCATTGAGGAAGCGTCTAAATATTTTCGGATCGGGGAAAACAAACTGCGTCGGCTTGCCGAGGAAACCCCCACCGCTGGCTGGGTGATCTTAAACGGCAACCGCATCCAGATCAAACGGAAGCAGTTTGAAAAAATTATTGATTCCCTTGACACAATATAGTGAAAAAGGGCCTTGCGCGTGTTATAATAGGTTATAAGCGTGTCAAGGCTCTTTCCGTCATGGAAAGGAGCATGACGAAATGCCAAGAAAAGAACGAGATGAAAAAAGACGGGACAACAAAGGCCGCCTTTTGAAGTCTGGAGAGAGCCAGCGATCAGATGGAAGATACGCTTACAAATACATTGACACCTTTGGAGAACCCCAGTTTGTTTACTCATGGAAGTTAGTACCCACCGACAAAGTACCTGCCGGGAAGCGGCCCTGTCTTTCCCTGCGCGAGAAGATCAAGCAGATACAGAAAGACCTTGACGACGGGATAGACACCATCGGCAAGAAAATGACCGTGTGCCAGCTTTATGAAAAGTACACCCGGCAGCGCGGGAATGTGCGGAAAGGAACCCAAAAGAGCCGCCAGCAGTTGATGAAACTTCTGTCCGAAGATAAGCTGGGCGCGGCCAGCATTGACAGCGTGAAGCTGTCCGACGCGAAAGAATGGGCCTTGCGTATGCAGGAAAAGGGCGTTGCCTACAACACCATCTGCAACAGCAAGCGTTCCTTAAAAGCCATCTTTTATATGGCCGTACAGGACGACTGCCTCCGCAAGAATCCCTTTGACTTCCAGATCAATGAGGTTATCAACGACGATACCGTACCAAAGGTGCCGCTTACCCCTACACAGGAAAACGAGCTTTTGGACTTCATGCAGAACGATCCCGTCTATGCCAAGTATTATGACGAGGTGGTGATCCTGCTGGAAACCGGGCTTCGTATTTCCGAACTCTGCGGCCTGACTCCCGCCGACCTGAATTTTGAAAAGCGCTTTGTGAATGTAGACCACCAGCTTTTGAGAAGCACCGAGGACGGCTACTATATCGAAGCGCCAAAAACAGAAAGCGGATTCCGTCAAGTGCCCATGAGCGCAGCCGCCTATGAAGCGTTTGAGCGCGTGTTAAAGAAGCGCAGGGACGGCAGGTGCATTGAGGTTGACGGTTATAAGGACTTCCTGTTCCTGAACCGGGATGGCCTGCCCAAAACCGCCGTCAACTATGACGCCATGTTCAAGTGCCTTGCCAAGAAGTACAACAAGTGTCACAAGGAGCCTCTGCCAGATATAATGACGCCGCACACCATGCGGCATACATTCTGTACCAGAATGGCAAACGCGGGCATGAACCCCAAGGCATTGCAGTACATCATGGGACACGCCAACATTGTAATGACGCTGAACTATTACGCCCACGCTACTTTCCATTCCGCACAGGAGGAAATGGAACGGCTGCAAGCCAAGGCAAAACCCACCGCAGAGGTCAAGCCGGAGCCTACGGCACAAAGCGCCGAGGAAACCAAGGCGGCATAAGTAGTACGCAGAATTTACTACTGCTTTTACTACTTTTGAGAGCGAAAACATGAGGGGTAATAAAAAGATTTGTGAGGTTCTTCCGATATGAAAAGTGCCGGAAAAGCCCGGAATAACGGGCTATACCGGCATATAAGAACATCTAAAGAGATAATTAGAAATCTATTAAATGATTACACAATGCGTATGTGTTACGGTAGCAAAACAGGCTATTCTACGGCAGTTGCCATGATTATGTTCTTGATCGTTCTGATTCCTGTTTTGATTTCGCTGCGCCTGACACGCACGAGAGATTGATAACTGGTGGTGACTAAAATGAAATCGAAAGCAACTTTCCCGCGCTATTTGGCGATTATTCTGATTTGCTTGCTCTGCCTTTGCCCGTTTGTAGTGCTGCTGATTTTGTCTCTGAACGAACCCGGCAGCAATATGTACGATGGCAATGTTCTGATCCCGGATTTCTATTTCGGAAACTATGCAGAGGGGTGGGCTAAATCCAATATTGGTCAAGCTATGATCAACTCTGGCATTATTACCTTGACCGCATTGCTGTTGATTGTTTTCCTTGGAGCGATGGCAGGTTACGCTGTTTCCAGATACTCGAACATGTTCAACCGCATGGTGTTCAACATTATGCTTTGCTGCATGATGATTCCCGGCATTATCAATACGGTGCCGCTTTATACTTTGATGATCAAGATCAAAGCGGTAAATACCTTGTGGGGTATGGCTTGTGTTTGTGCGACACTTGCGTTGCCACAGGCGGTCTTTGTATTCTCCGGCTTTATCCGTGCTCTGCCAAGAGAGCTTGAAGAAGCAGCCGTTATTGATGGCTGTACGCCTTTTATGGCATTTTGGCGTATTGTTTTTCCGCTGCTGATGCCCTCTATTTCTGCGGTTGTTATCTTGAATGGCTTTGGCATCTGGAATAACTACTCGCAGGCAGTCTTTTTCCTGCAAAGCAGTGCAAAGCATAATGTGCCGCAGGCATTGTCTGTCTATTTCCAGCAGTTCGCAGGAGCTAAATGGAATCTGATGGCAGCTACGGCGGTCATTGCCATTGTGCCGGTCGTTGTGATTTTCCTTATTTTCCAGAAGAGCCTGATGAAGGGTCTTACGGAAGGTGCGATTAAGGGGTAAGGAGCTATAGAATGGACATTTATCCGTCAAAAGCACAGTTTAGTACAAATGAAACTGTAACCCTTTGCCTTATCTGTGATGATGTACTGCCCATCTCTGTCCATATCCGGGTACTGCTCCTCTCCAAAACGGTATGGGAGCAAAACATTGTATTGACCGAGAACAAAACAACGGTATCCATAGGCGCTTTCTCTGCTACTTTTGCAGGATATGGCGTAAATGTTTATCAGCAGAATGATTTGGAAAAACCAATTTTGCAGACCGCCTTTGATGTTGCAGAATCTCCCAGAAAACTTTTACGGTATGGATTCTTAAGCGACTTCACAGAAAAAGACCGAGACAATGGTGCATTGGAATGGCTGTTAAAATGCCACATCAATCTCATACAGTTCTATGACTGGTCTTACCGCCACGATTCTCTTGTGGCTCCGCAAGAAGATTACCATGATATGATGGGCAAGGAAATCTCCGGCAGTACAGTTAAAGCAAAAATCGCAAAGGCAAAAGCGCTGGGGATGCACCCAACCGCATACGGTGCTGTGTACGCCGCCAGCAAACCATTTTTTGAAAAGCATCCGACATGGGCGTTTTACAATTCCTGTCAGGAACCGTTTGTATTTATTGATGTGTTCTATATCATGAATATTGCGGAGGGCTCGCCTTGGAGGAAACATCTTTTTGAAGAATACCAAAGTGCAATTAGCATGATGGGATTTTCCGGCATCCACATGGACACCTATGGATTTCCCAAAACAGCATATTCTCATTTGGATGCAATCCCGAAGAAAATCAAATTGGAAGACGAACTTCCCACTCTCATTGATGAAACGCGCGAAAATGTACACGGTGAGGAAGAACCTTATTTGATTTTTAACAATGTCGGAGCATGGCCTGTCCAGAGAACCGCAGATAGAAAGCAAGATGCTGTCTATATTGAGGTGTGGCCTCCTTACGACCGGTATGCAAGCATCGCGCAGCTTATCCGGGATGCAAGAACTTATGCCAAAGATGATAAGAGCATTATTTTGGCAGCCTATCTGAAACCATTCCGGGAAGGCAAACGTGAAAAAGCCCTCCCCGCAGCCAAGTTACTGATGGGAAGCATTGTCTCAAATGGTGCCACACATCTTTTGACCGGCGAAAACCAAACGGCTCTGACACAGGGGTATTACAGCGATTATACAAAGTTCAGCGATTCCGAAGCCGAAGCCATCAGACGATACTACGACTATATGATTCGGTATGAAAATTTGTTCTTTGATCCTGAATTGCAGGACGTGACGATGACCCATACCGGGTGGGATAACTATGAGTATCAATGCACCAGCCATAAGGTGAGTTCCTACGGTGAAGCAGGGAAAATCTGGATGATTCTCCGTGAAAAAGATTATCGCAAGTGCATCTATTTACTCAACCTGTGCGGCCAAAGCGAGGATTACTGGAACGAGGGTAAAGAAGAACCAAACATCCAAAAGGATATAAAGTTTACCGTACAGGTTGATACCCCGGTTGAAAAGATTTGCTTCAGCACTCCCGACGGGGAAAACATGGACGCAATAGAGCTTTCGTTTACAGAAAGAGCAACAAAAACCGGAAAATTTATTGACTTTACCGTACCAAGCCTGAACTATTGGACAACCATTTGGATCGACACAAGAAAGGAAACAATATGAAAAAGCATCATTTTATGGTGGTTTACTGCGGCAATGCAGACGACGGATACATCAATTTTGACTGCGTTCATATTTCCAAATATGCTTAAAGGAGCGTGAGCAACTATGGCAACCGCAAAAAGTCCGTGGTGGAAAAGTGCGGTAATCTATCAAATCTATCCACGCAGTTTCCAAGACAGCAACGGCGATGGAATCGGCGATTTGCAGGGCATTACCAGTCGCCTAGACTATTTAGCCGATTTGGGAATCGACGCCATTTGGCTCAGCCCGGTCTACCGTTCACCGCAAGATGATAATGGCTATGATATTTCAGATTACTGTGATATTGACCCTATGTTTGGAACGCTGGCCGATATGGATACGCTGATTGGTGAAGCAAGGAAGCGGAATATCCGTATCATTATGGATTTGGTATTGAACCATTCCTCGGATGAGCATCCTTGGTTTCTGGAAGCAAAGAAAAGCAGAGACAATCCTTTCCATGATTACTATGTCTGGCGGGGCGGAAACGAAGATGTGCCGCCAAACGACATGAAAGCCTGCTTCGGTGGTTCTGCATGGACTTGGGTGCCGGATGTACAGCAATACTATTTCCACCAGTTTTCCGTAAAGCAGCCTGATTTGAATTGGGATAATCCGAAAGTTCGAGAGGAAATCTATAAAATTATCAATTTCTGGATTGAACGTGGTGTCGGTGGCTTCCGGCTGGACGTGATTGATCAGATTGCAAAAGAACCTGATTTGAAGATCACGAATAATGGTCCTATGCTGCACGCCTACATCCGGGAGATGAACCGCCATACTTTCGGTGGAACCGACCTTGTGACGGTGGGTGAAGCGTGGGGAGCCAATGTGGATAACGCGAAAATCTACAGCGACCCCAGCGGCCGGGAATTTTCTATGGTTTTCCAATTTGAGCACATTGGTTTGGATCAGATCCCCGGAAAAGAAAAATGGGATTTGGAACCGCTTGACTGGATGGAGCTAAAGAAGGTCCTTAGTAAATGGCAAACTGGGCTGCATGGTTGCGGCTGGAACAGCCTGTTTTGGAACAACCACGACCTTCCGCGAATCGTATCCCGCTGGGGTGACGATGGAAAATACCGCGTAGAATCTGCAAAGATGTTCGCCACCTTACTGCACGGTATGCAGGGAACGCCCTACATCTATCAGGGCGAAGAACTTGGCATGACCAATGCGCCGTATGATATATCGGATTATCGTGATATTGAAACGCTGCACATTTACCGTGATAGACTGGCGGAAGGCTATGCAGAGGAAGATGTCATGCGTTCTATTCACGCCAAGGGGCGTGACAACGCCAGAACTCCCATGCAGTGGGATGGCAGTAAAAATGCTGGTTTCACTGTAGGAGAGCCATGGCTAAAAGTAAATCCGAACTATCTGCAAATCAATGCCGCAGGAGAGTGTAATACCGCAGATTCCGTATTTGCCTATTACAAAGCCCTCATTGCCCTTCGTAAAAAGTATCCTATTTTTGCCGAGGGTGATTATCAACTTCTTATGGGGGATGACCCGGATGTATTTGCTTATAAGAGAACATGGAAAGATCAGACACTTTATGTTATCTGCAATTTCCGTGCAAAGGAATTGAATGAGGTGATTCCTGAAGAATATAGAAAAGGAGTATTGCTGATTAGCAATTATGCAGAGCAAGGTTCCAGCTTGAAACCATACGAGGCTCGAATTTATTTAGAGCAACGTAATTAAAACGCATCGGATTTCCAATAAGCAATAGACCACGTCATGGGCCTCACCAGCGTAAAGAAATACGATGTAAGTACAATTACATTAGTTTTTCGACCCGACAGCTTATTCGGCTGTCGGGCCTTTCTTTGTGTTTGCCTTCAACAAGTCACTCGTTAAAACGTAACATTTATATATTAGGTTTCCGCCCTCATGTCTCACGAGTCGAATCGCCTCACATTCGTATGCTTACAGTATAAAACAAACAAATTTCAGCATCAAGAAAAAAATTTCTAATTTTCTCTAATTTTTTTCTCCGAAAACAGTCTTTATATTATGAGAGCAAAAATAAGGCTCTCTCCCCTTGAGAACCTTGAAAGCAGAATATCCGAATCACCGGCTACATACAACTGACCCTGCCGCAACCCAAGGAGCGCTTCGGCAGGTGCGTCCCGGCTCTGACGCGAGGATACCGCTGTAACGGCGGTGGAGCGCCCCCCAGAGGCGGGAGAGGTGGCGTGGAACACATACCTCAAGCGGAAGGGTCAGCAATCATGATACGCACCGTGGCGATGCTCTCAAGGCGTCGGCGGTACTGCCAACAATGTGGTACAGGAAGTGGGAGCTGTTTCCAGCAGCCGGGTCGGTGGTTCGCCCTCGTATGTCCGGGAAGTAGTGTCGAATAGGACGTACAATTTGATTTCAGATTATGGCGGTCACTTGTTTTCCACAAGTGGCCGCTATGCTTGTGAAATCAAAATGTGAAACAGAAAGGAGAAATTTTAATGCAGGAAGTTGAAATTGACAGTACGGATATAGCATTAGCGCTGATTGATATGCTGTATGACCAAGGAACTATTGATGCCCACTTATACAACAGGATAAAAGCAAAAAATAAGGCGGTTGTCAAGTCTGATGAGAGCTGATTTGTCAGCCTACAGTTAAAGATTGACAAAGGCTATACTATTCGGAAAGGAGGTGCTGATATGAATTCATTTGCACAGACATACTTATTTGGTAACACTGCACTTGATCCAGAGAGGGAACGAAAGGTGGCGATTTATGGCCGTGTGTCTACACAGCACGAGGCACAGATTGACGCACTTGGAAACCAAATGCAATGGTATGAGGATCAGCTGAATTATCATCCAAACTGGAAAGTAATTGACCGCTATATTGATGAAGGGCTTACGGGTACACTGGCAAAAAAGCGTCCGTCATTTATGCGCATGATTGAGGATGCAAAGGATGGAAAATTCGATCTGATTGTTACCCGTGAAGTCTGCCGTTTTGCCAGAAACACAGTCGACACCTTGATGATTACGCGAGATTTGCGAAATTATGGCGTAGAGGTTTTCTTTGTGTCTGATAACATTCGTACAATGGATGGCGATGGCGAATTGCGGTTAAGCATAATGGCAACAATGGCGCAGGAAGAAAGCCGGAAAATATCTGAACGTGTTCGGGCAGGCCAAGCAACCAGTCGTGCCAATCATGTCCTTTATGGAAATGGTAATATTATCGGTTACGACAGGGTGGGAGCCACTTATGTTATTAATGATGAGCAGGCAGAGACGATTCGGACAATTTACAATTTATATTCGAAAGGATACGGCGAGAAAAAATAGTCAATGAGTTGGGGAAACTTGGGTGTAAAGATGGACGGGGAAAGGTTTGCTGGTCTTGTGCAAAGGTGAGCCGAATTCTGCGTAATAAAACATATATGGGAATGATTGGCTATCGAAAATCAACAGTCAATAACTATCTTGAGAAAAAGCGAATCAATAATCTTAATGAGGATAATATTGAATATGTGAAGGGTGACTTTGAACCTATTATCAGTGAGGAACTTTGGACAAAATGCGAGAGCATTAGAAAAGGAAAGATTACAAAGTTTAGGATGCCAAATGGTGAAGAACGGCGCAAAGGTACACAATCTCCAAGATTGTTATGGGTAACGAAAATTCGTTGTCGTTGCGGCGGTGCATATAAGCGATTCTGCTGGAGAACATTAGCAAATGGAATAAAAGTGTTCGGCTATCAATGTGTTGTGCGGACTCAAAATCCATCAAGACAATTTGTTATTGAGAATAGTATGGAGCAAACAAATTACTGTGATGCAATTAGTATTCCAGAATGGAAACTTGAATTGATGGCAAAGATGATTTTTGATCGCTTTTGGGGTGATCAAAAAGAAGCCGTGTTGAAAGCTTGTGTTATGATTGAAAATGCACAAAAGGGTATGACAGGTAATAATGAAGAAAGGCGTCGTTCTCTAAATGAAAAAATCGAGAAATTTAAAAAGCGCAAGAAAAATTTTAGCATAATGTATGCAGACGGCGATTTGACACGTGATGAATATAAGGAAATGGTCGCACAGCTTGATAAAGAAATAGAAAAATTGGAAAGTGAACTCAATGGAGCACCGGGAATAGGCGAAGCAAGAAAAGAAATGAATGTCGTTCATATAAAAAAAGCACTGGAAGAACTTGTGGATATATCGACACCGAAGATTGCAGACAACCTTATTGATCGTTTCGTTGAAGTTGTTACACCGTTTGAAGACTATTCTTATCGCTGGAAGCTTAACTTTGGTGAAAAGGTCACGAGAAATGAAAGATCGGATTTGTGCAATATTAGAACCTCGCCAATCCTCACTTTTACCATTACATTCGATCAGGCAAAGGCATACAGAAAGGCCAACAAAATGCCTACACAATTCAGAGAGGCAGCATGGACAGATTTGAAAGTGGAGGTTTATATTTAGCTCATTATTTTTATGAAATTAGAATTGCTTCCATTGCACTCCTTTTTTATAGTGCCGCACAGGCAGCCATCAAGTCGCCTCGCAGCTGATTTGCCAGCGAGTATAACCATTAAGTTGAATTACGAACAGGCTCGCGCCTATCGAAATTCGCGTGGTTACGTACTTTGGCCGGGGAATTGGAAAGACCTGACAGTTAAGGTTCTTCTATAAATCCTATCAAGTCCCGAATTGCTTGTATCTGCAATTCGGGACTTTTTGTTTTATTTTGCCCTGTTTTGTACATTTTCCTGAAAATGTACACGGTTTGATGGGTCAGACAAAAAAGCGCACACCCCTCGGTATGCGCTCGGATTTCACGTCTGCGTCGATTCCCGCAGGCTTACCTGGTAACCCAACTCCATGCGGGTTTCAACAGGATGCCCCTGCAAGGCGCACAGCAGCTGCTGCGTTGCTTTTAAGCCAAGGATATCCGCATTAAACTGCACGGCGGTGATGGGCGGCACGGTATTGACCAGATTCTCATTATCATACAGCGACGCCAGCCGGATATCCTGCGGCACGCGCAGGTTCAGCTGCTTGAGCATATTCAGCGTCAGCTGTGCCAGCCGTTCGTCCATGCACAGGATGAAATCCGCCCCGCGCTCTACAGCCTGCTGCACAGCCTCCATGCGCAAATCGTCGCTTTCCAGCTCCAAAAACAGCATGCTTCCGTCAATTTTTTGCCCCATCTTGACATAAGCCTGCCGGAAGCCCTCCAATCGGGATTGGTTGACGGTGTACAGCATACTGCCGCCCAGCAGCGCGATATGCTTCATGCCCTTCATCAGCAGCAGACTGGTCATCTCACGGCAGCCGCCCACCTGGTCATGGTCAACGGAAGGTACCTGATCGTCCTCCGGCTGACCGATGGCGACAAACGGCACCTTGCGCGCCTTCAGCAGCGGGATCAAGGGGTCATGCTCCAGTGTGCGGGTCAAGATCAGACCATCGATTTTGCGGTTATCCAGCAGTCGTTCCACAGGACGGGTTTCGTTTTCGCCCACCAGTGTCAGCAGGACATCGTAGTCGGAATCCCCGGCAACCTGATAGACAGAGCGCATCACCTTGCGCAAAAAGGGCAGCTCAAAGTCGGAAAATTGCGTGGAAATCACCAGCGAAATATTGTAGGAGCAGTGCTTCACCAGCCCGCGCGCCATCATACTGGAGGTATAGTTATGCTCTTTTACATAGTCCAGCACGCGTTGGCGGGTTGCTGCGCTGATGCGCCCGTTGCCGGATATGGAACGGGACACGTTTGTCTTGGATACGCCAAGCGCCTGCGCGATTTGCGTGATATCGATCGGCTTGTCGTTCTTCGGCAAAGGTGACATGGTTTCTCATCTCCGATATGTATTTACCCTTATCATAATCGCTTTTTGTCGAATCGTCAATTATTTCTTGCGTAAAGCTTCCCCTTGCACAGCCCTCACACCGTTCGTCTGCACAGCTTTTTTCGTAATTTACGGCACAGGGTCTGTATCTCCTGCGCAGTTTCGGCGGTGCATGGATCGGGCGCAAACTGTGCCGCCTGTACGGCATCCAGCAGGTGCTGCACGGTTTCGCGGTTCGTCTGCGGGCAATGCGTTTGCAGAAATTCCGCAAATGCCGCTTCGTCAGAGGACACCTCCGCCGCCAGCCCGCAGCGCCGCATCTTGCGATGGAGCGCACAAAATTCTGCCTGTACGGTCTGCAAAGGTGTGCGCCTTGCACGGCGCAGAAGTGCCAAGGCCAAGACGAGCAGCAGCAAAACCGTAGGCAGCACCCACAAAAGCGGGACGCTTTGCGGCGTTTCGGCAGGAGAGTCGGCCTCCTGCCGCGCGGGCAGGGGTGTATCACTGTCTGCGGCATTTTGCCCTGCCTGTGCGGCATCGGCGGCAAGCTCGCCCTCGGTCAGTTCGGCTGTCATACCGGGGGTGACCTCCAGCGGCGTCCAGCCCTGCCCGGAAAGGTAAATCTCTGCCCAGGCGTGGGCGTTATCGTCCTGCAAAACGGCACGGCAGCTGCCGTCGCCCGCAGCGGTAAACAGACTTTGCGGTGCGGCGTAGCCTACCACATATCGGGCGGGCAGCCCCACCATGCGGCACAGCAGCACCGCAGCCGAGGCAAACTGTGTGCTGCTGCCCGTGTGGCTCTCGCTCAGGAAATACAGCAGCGGGTCGGTGTCGTCGGGTGTCTCGGCGTCCGCACTGTAACGGCAGTGCTCGTTCAGCCAGCTGCGCACCAGTGCGCGTCGGCCATCGATGTCATCATCCCTGAGTTTGCGCTCCTTCACCAGCGCAGTCAGTTCCTTGTCTATGGCATCGTACCCGGCACCGTCGGGCACATCCAGGCAGCGCGCACGAACATATGCGGCGTAGGCGCTTTCCAGACGGTCCAGCACCCCCGCGTCATCATCGTCACGGGCCGCCAGCAGCTCCTTTGCCTGTTTGCGCGGAAAATAGTAGAACATATCGTCCTGCACGGTCTGCCCCGCTATGGCTCCGTCGCCGTCCGGCGTGTAGTAGTCGTTAAAATATGCGTTGTACGGCGCAAACGTGTATGCATCGTTTGCATGCAGACGATGTACGGTCATTTGCTGCGGCTGTGCGCCGCTGTATGCCGCGCGCAAAAACGGCAGGTTCGCAATGGCAAGCCGCCCGTCGCCGTCGGTTTTCCAGTTTGCTGCGGCACTGTCGAAGGCAGCGGCATTCCCTGCCTGCCAGCTTGTGCCGTCATAGTCCACGCCGATAAACCCGCGCAGGTAGACGGTCTCCTCCGGCTTGGCGTCGGTCGTGACCATTATATCCTCCAGCCCCGTCAGCGCCAGACCGTCGCCCCGTGTCAGGCTGCCGTCCTCCACGCCGCCCGCAGCAGCGCTGACATGGAAATTTAGTGCCCCGCCGCTGATTTTCGGCAGCCACTCGATCGCCGCGCTCAGCCCGGCCGCGCAGACTTTGTCGGTCACAGGCTGCAGCGCGTTCAAGGGCAGCATCAGCACGGGGCGCAGTGCCAGGGCAGGCAAAAACAGCACCGCGCAAATGGCAGCCATGCCGACACCGGCCAGCCTTTGGTTTATGCGGTGGGTCTGCAGGTTGGCGGCATAGACAGCGGAACCCTTGCCGCGCCACAGCCGTTTGCGCACCGGCGACCGCGCCGCCGCACAGCTTCCCAACCAGCCCGGCAAAAGCAGCAGCCAGCCCAAAACGGCACGGCCCGTCCCCGCCAACAGCGTGAACACCACGATCGGCAGAAGCACCGCCCCCAGCAACAGCGCGTCGGTGTGGCGGGCTGTCAGCGCGGCCAAAAATATTGTAAACGGCACTGCCGTCAGCAGCGCAAACAGGCCCATCTGCGCCGAAACCGGCGAGGCGGATACCACAAAATTTGCGTTGAAGCGTGTATTCAAGCACAGCCTGGCGGCATCCGCGCACTGTGCCGCACCGGCCAAAAACGGCTGCTGCACGGCAAACAGCAGCACCAGATACCCCACGGCCAGCGCCAGCGCCGCGCCGTAACGGCCCGCCTTGGAAAGCAGGACGCGGTGCAGTGCCGGCCACGCCGCACACAGTGCCGCCACGCCAAGCCACACCCAAATCGGCAATGCCAGTGCAAACGCACCGTTCAGTGCCGTCAGTAAGCCCAAGGCCAGCAGCTCCGAAATCAGCAGATCCGCCGCCGCTTCCGCCATGGGGTGGGCAGCGGCTTTGGTGCGGGGCAGCAGCACACGGTCCACAAATACCAGCCCCGTAGCGGGGTCGGAGTCCTTGCGGCGGGTCAATCTGCGCAGCCGCTTTACAGCGGCCTGCCCAAAGTGCAACAACTGCTGCGGCGCGTCGGCCCCCTCTGCCAAAACGCTGCCCGCAGGGTCAGCGCGGTAGGTTGCGCCCAACGGCTCGCGCACGGTCAACTCGCCCACGCGGGCGGTCAGTTTCCAGTGGATCAGCTTCGGTGAATCGCCTGCACGGTAGGGACGCAGATCATAAACGCCGTCGGTCAAATCGCAGCCCGCCGCAGTCACTTTTTCGGCGCAGTTCTGCGGTTTTGTGCCTGCGCCGTCGTCCTCGCCCTCGGCGGGGGGCAGCACACACAGTTCTCTGCTTTGGGGCGGCACGGCGCAGTGCGCGGCAAACAGCCCCAACAGATCGCGCACGGTGGCTTCCCGCACACGGAACCGCCACAGACCGCTTTTTGCTGCGCGCAGGGTCACGCGCAAATCGGCACACTGATGCGGGGCCAGCATCGCGCCGCAGGGCAGTTCAATGGCCGTTCCGCTTTCGGCGTCCACAGCCTGCAAAACGACACGCAGCTCCGGCATGGGCCGCCGCCCGTTGTTGTGCAGTTTCACCAGTACGGCAAAATCCTCGTCGGGGTGCACGGGGCGGGCAGGCAGCTGCAGCGTTACCGTCACATCTCTGCGCAGTGTGCGGACATACCACGCCAAAAAGCCGACCAGCAGCACCGCCAGTGACGCCAAAAAGACCGCAAACGACGTGCGGCTGACTGCTGCCGCGGCAAACAGCACGGCCAGCAGCAGCGCGCAGCCCACCTTACCTGCCATGGAACGGTTTCTCCGGGCGGGGACGCGGCACGGTGTGCAGAACATCGTCAAGGATATTCTGCACTGTATCGCCGCCGGTGCGGGCCTGTTCGGTCAGGCACAGACGGTGGCGGGCCGCATCGGCAAAAATCGCGGTAATATCCTGCGGGGCCACATAATTGCGCCCGCTCAGAAAAGCCGCCGCGCGCGCCATACCGGCCACTGCCAGCGACGCACGGGGCGAAAGCCCCAGCATCAGACGGCTGTCCTGCCGCGTCGCGCGGGATAGTTCGACGATATACCGTCTGATTTCATCGCTCATATATACTTCGTCTACCTGCTGCTGCATAGCCAGCAGGTCGTTTTTGTCCATCACCGGCTGCACACGGTCCAGCAGGGCGCGGCGCGGCTGGCGGGACAAAATCTCCATTTCCGCCTCCGCATCGGGGTAGCCCATGACCACGCAGACCATAAAGCGGTCCAGCTGGGATTCCGGCAGCATCTGCGTACCCACCGAGCCGACGGGGTTTTCCGTTGCAAAAACGGTAAACGGCTGCGGCAGAACGCGCGTCACGCCGTCCACCGTGACGGCGCTTTCCTCCATGACTTCCAGCAAGGCGGACTGGGTGCGGGCGCTGGTACGGTTGATTTCATCGGCCAAAAACAGGTTGCACATCACCGCGCCGGGGTGGTACACAAATTTGCCGGTTTCCTTTTGGTACAGCGAGAACCCCACAATGTCGGACGGCAGAACGTCGGGGGTAAACTGCACGCGGTTTTGGGTCAGGTCCATAGCGCGGGCAAACGCCTGTGCCAGCGTAGTTTTGCCCACGCCGGGGATATCCTCAATCAGCACATGGCCGCGGGCCAGTATCGCCATCATGATTTTCAGCACGACTTCCGGCTTGCCCAGCACCGCCTTGCTTACCTCGGCTGTAACGGCCAGCGCCTTTTCGTTGATATTCTGCATGGGTCAATCCTTTCTATGCCTGCGCCAAATCAGCATACAGCCGATCACGGCGGCAATCAGCAGGCATCCCGCCCACAGGGCGTTGTTTTCCAGCCAAATCACCCAGTTGGAGTACGCGCCGCCCGCGTTTTCGCCGCCGCCCTCGTGGGGCAGGGGAGTGATACTTTCGGGGGTGACTTCCTCCAGCGCGGAGGTACCGTCGGCCTCCACCGTCACTTGGCGCGGTGCGGCGTCCCAGGTTTCGTCACACTCGGCCAGGTCTGCCGCATGGGTGGCGGCCTCTGCGTCGGGGTCGCGCTCGGCTATCACCAGGTAGCGCTGGGTGTTTTGGGTGTAGGGGTGGCAGGTCGTCAGGGTAAGCAGGTCGCGGCCGGGCTGTATCAGCACGGCGTTTATGTCGTCCGGCTGTATAATTTTAAGCTCGCACACGCGGTAAACCAGCGTGTCCCACGGCGTTGTCATAGTAATTTTGTCGCCGATTTGTATCTGCTGCACGTTGCGCAGCATTTCCGCGCCGTAATAGCCGCGGTGGGCGGCAATGACGGTGTTGGTGTTTTCGCCGCCCAGCGGCATGGAGGTCTGCCCCAGCAGCGCGCCGCCGCGGGCCATGTTGGCCGTGTTGGCCCCCAGATAAACAGGCAGTTCCAAGTCCAGACGCGGTATCCACAGCGCGGCGATAACGTCGTCGGGCAAGCCGCAGCCCGTCAGGTCAAAGGCGGGGGTCTCGTAGGCAAAGGGGTCTTTCAGGCCGCTTTGGCCTTGGGCAAAAAGCTGTTGGTTGTAGGCCAGAAATGCGTCGTACAGTTCGGGGTAGGCGCGCGCGGGTTCGGCGGCGGAGGTTTCGGGCGCGGAGGGGGCGGCAGCTTCGGCAGCCTGCACAAATTTTTGCACGGTTTTTGTGCTTTTCTGCTCCGTCAGATATCGGCTGACCGTAGGCTGCAGCATCAGCCCAACGCCCAGCAAAATTGCCAGCCATGCAAAAATTTGCAGAAACAGGCGTTTCATCAGTCTTCCTCCTCGCGCTTTTTGCAGCGGTGCAACAGCAGCAGCAACAGCAGCGCCTCGCCGCCGATAACCACACTGCCCGTCACGCTGATCCACGGCCAGGCGTCCACAATGCGTTTTACCACGTTGCCGGTATTCAGCTGTTGGTACTGCACGGTCTGCGGCGTGTCGGGCTGCTCGTCCTCTCCGGTATACGGCACACGGGCGCCGCGCACAAGCATACGGTGGGTGTTGATGGCGTAGGGCGTGCAGGTGACCAGTGTGCAGTAGTCCCCGCCGGGGATAATTTCCAGATCCTCGGTGTTTTCCGGCTCCACGACCTTGACCTGGTCTACCTGATACGCCAGCACTTCGTCCATGATGTGGAGGTAAAAACGGTCGCCCTCGCCCAGCTTGTCCAGGTCGGTAAACAGTACCGCCTCGGCCAGACCGCGGTGCCCCGTCAGCACACTGTGGGTGCCCGCGCCGCCCAGCGGATAGCTGGAGCCTTCCAGATGTCCGACGCCCTTTACCAGCACATCGTCGCTTGTGCCCTCATAAATGGGCAGGTTTACGTCAATTTTGGGTATGGTAATGTAGCCAAGGCTCTCGCCCACGTCCAGCATGTCCACATAGCTTGTGCCGATGTCGTCTGCTTCGCCCGCCGCATCGCGGTCGATGGCATTGTTCAGCTGTTGGTTGTAGCGGCGCGCAGCCTCCTTGGCGGCGTCGATTTTTTCGGTGTCCATCGACTGCACGTTGTCGTTGTAGCTTTCAATGACCGAGCTTGCGTGGCGCTGTGCCACCGCGTTGCTGACAACGGGGTACATGGCCACGCCGATGCCGGAGACGATCATCAGCGCAGCAAAGCCAAGTTTTAATTTGACGGTGGTTTCCATTGCAAAGAGCCTTTCTGTAAAGGGTTGACGCACTGCCACAACCGCCCATAGGGGAAGAACCGTTTCCGGCCCTTCCCCTATGGATTACCCGTTTATTTTGCTGTGGGTGTTTGGATGGTGTGCATTACGCACGGTTGGATTTCTTTTTCAGGCTGAACAGAACGCCGACGCCCGCCAGAACCAGCAGCACACCGATACCGCTGAACAGCAGCGTACCGAAACCGCCGGTGACAGGCAGCGTAAAGCCCTTGCGGTTGACGACTTTGGCAACAGCAAGTTCCGTTTTTGTGGCATCGCCATTGTTGCTGGTATGGGTGAACGTGGTTTTCGTAACCGTGCCATGCTTAACCAGATTGCCACTGGCGTCATATACGTTGGTCTTTTGCCAAGTAGTTGTGGCGGTAACATCCAGCTTAACCTTAACAGGCTTTGTCAGCAGGTTATAGCCATCAACCGTCTTGGTTTCGACCAGATAGTAATCACCATTGGCAAGACCGTGGGTGTAGTTGGTGGCGTTGTTAGAGTCAGACGTATCAATGATGCCGTTTGCGTTAGTTGTCAAGCCAGACTTTACAAGAATCCATTTTTTAGTGATGTCAAGACCTGCTTTCTTGAGGGTTTCAGCATTTACAATAGGCGTTTCTCCCGTCTTGGCTTCACGGTACAGGTCAAACACAACGCCGGGCAGTGCAGTAGTTCCGTTTTCCGCAGTTTTTACCACTTTGATGCCAAAGCTGTACATAACAGCGCTGTCCTCAATGGTGTTCGTGCTAGGTGCGGCGGGGGAGTCGTGGGTATTGATTTTATTGGTGTATGTAAGTTTTGCGTTATTCGAGTTGCCTTTGCCGCCGACTACAGCATCATTGCTCACAGTAGCAGTATAGGTGATTACTAGTTTTTCACCGGCATAAGCTGCCATTTCGGCAGGCGTAAATGTAATAGTAAAGCCATTACCGTTATCCGCAACTGTATAATGCGTGTTTTTCGTCAGGTCTGTTGTGTCGTCTTTAACTTCAATGCTGCTTACATTATCCGTCAAACCTGTCGGCGTGTCGGTGACGGTAAAGGTGGAAAGTTTATCAATGTTCTTCGGGACTTCAATCGTAATTTTGTAAGGAACAGTATCGCCGACACCGTACTGGGCATCTTGCTTCCATTCAGTGCCATTGTAAACTTCCTTCTTCATATCGGGGCGGTGGTTGGCAACTTGAATGGTTGCATTAGCAGACACGTTTCCGTCTACCTGAATCTTACCATCTTTCTGCACGGTAAAGGTGTGGTATTCCGCATCCAAGATATAGCCCTTGTTAGCAGAAGTGTTGCTGTATGCATCCTCAAAAATGCGGTATTCGCCTTGCGAAAGCCCTGCAATTGTAATTTTACCGTTTATGTCCGTTGTCAAATTGTAGGTGCTGCCATTGCTATCGTTTGCAGTAATATCTGTCCAATCTGCGCCATTCTGTTTCTGTAGCTTGAACTGAACACCCTCCAACGCAACTCCGGTGCCACCGCCGGTATAGCCCTTTTTCTCAATCGTGACTTGACCGTAGGTGGTGCTGTTTTTCGGGTAAACGTGGACATCATAAATCCAGTCCGTCAGCTTGTTCGTGGTATCATTATCAGCAATGCGCGTCATAGGGACAGAAACCAAGAACGGGTCAGCAGGGGATGTGACCTTATCAGGGGCTTTGGTTTCAACAACCAGATACAGACCGAGGGCAAGACCGTCTTTTTTGGCTACACCCTTATCAGTTTCTGTAGTTGTGGTTGTAACCGTGGCAACCTTTGTTGCGCCGCTATTAACTGTGATTGCGCCTGTCGTACTGTTCTTAGTATAATAGTCACTTGCATCCATCTTGGAAAAGTCTTGACTACTCGCAGTCACTTGACCGCCGTAATAACTTTCCAGCCAAGTCTGACTTTGCACTTGGTAAATCTCAAAAGTTACCCCGTCCAGTGGTGTTGCGCCTGCGGGCGCGCCTTCGCCCTCGGCACCGGTACCCTGTTGGGACGGTGCTCCCGATGAAGGGTTATACTCAAACTTATGAATCGTAATGCTGCCTTTTTTGGTTGTATCCCAAACAGGCATACCGTCTGCCAGCGGCGTCCCCGCCGTCGTGCCGCCTTCCGTCGCCATGGCGGGCATGGCGCAAAGGCTCAGGGTCAGGGCGGCGCTGAGGATTGCGGTAAATAAACGTTTCAGTTTCATTTTGATGCATACCTCTTTTTTCTGTGTTGGTTTGTGTAGAGGGGTGGGGTCAGGAACGTCTGCCCCCTTTCTTATTGTATCGGAACACCAGCACCAGCAGCACAGCCACCAGTGCGGGCAAACCTATCAGCAGCCACAGGCTGGGTGCGTCCGCGCCCGTGTGCGGCAGGGTAAAGCCCTTGCGGTTGTAAACAGTCAGGGCAATGTTGTACACGCCGTCGGCACCTGGGGTTATCTTGCCAAACGTCTCGTCGCCGCGTCGGCATTGCCCGTCCGCTGTCAGCGTAAATTCGATGGGCTCGGCCAGCAGGGTGTAGCCCTCGGCGGTCTTGGTCTCGGTCAGGCGGTAGCTGCCGGGGGTCAGGTCTGCAAAGGTAAGTTCGCCTGTTTCCTCGGCGGTCTTGCCTGTTTTGGTTTCACTCAGTTCAGCGTCCGGCTTTTCCAGCTTGAACTCCACGCCGCCCAGCTTTATGCCGGCATCCTGTGCATCCAGCTTTGTGATGACCAAGTTATATTTGGCATCTTGCAGTTGGTTGGTCAGGGTCAGCGTTTTGTTGGTCGAATCGCCTGTGACGCGGGTGGTATTGAGAACCTTGTACTTCTTGCCGTTGATCTCAATCACATCGCCATCCGCGCCGCCGTAAAATTTCCCATCTGCCGTCGCGCGTTCCAGCACGCGGTAGGTGTAAGCGACATGGTCATTCCCCGCCTTGTTCGCATCGTACTTGTCCAACCCGGTAAACTGTTTGGTCCAGCCTTCGTAACCGTCGGGTTTTTTCAGCTCTACGCTTTCATACCCCGAAACCGGCAGCCAGCTGTCTGCTTCATCCGGCGTTTCGGTGCGCTGCAGTTGCAGGTAAATGGCGTTGGGCAGGTCGGCTTGCGGAATGTCCGCCTTACCGTCCTGCGTTTTCCACTCTTTTTTGACCGTTATGTCAATCAGTTCGCGGGCGGTATTTTCAAACGTTGCCGTTGCAGCGTTCGCTTCGCCCTCCGCAATGGCGCCGTACACCTTTACGCCGTCCGCGGCAACAGCGCAGTCTTTGCCGCCATCGATAGACACCGATTTCAGGCTTGTGCCCGGCTGTTCTTTTTCTGACACAACAAACCGTGTGCCGACAGGGATTTTGTCGATCACGATCTCGCCGTAGTACTTGTCACCGTGTTGTTTCACCGTGCAGGTGTACGTTTGCTGCTCGATTGTGTCGCCGAGGCTTTGGCCGCCAACATCGCCGAATCGGACGGTAAAGGCAAACTCCTTGCCTTCCAGTGTCTCGCCCTTGGCGGGGACCTTGCGTATAATCAGCTTGCCTGTCTTGACCTTGTTGTTGAAAACCACTTTCAGCTTGGTCAGCTCGTTACCATCGGCCGAACTGCTGTAAGAGCGAAAAACCAGTGCATTGCTCGGCTTATTGGCCTCTATGTACTCGTTCTTGGTGTTGTGTCCGTCAAGTTTTACATCAACCACCTTTTCCGTTCGGCCATCGTTCGGGGCGGTGCCGCTGACGTTTTGCAATGTGTTAACATCGCCCGTATCAACAACGCCGGTCTTGCCGTTTACACTTGTAACAGGTACGCCGTTTTCGTATACCGTCCAAGTTGTATCGTACAGTTCGGTGTCGATCTGCTCTTGCAGGGCTATGTAGCTGCCGCGGCGGAACTGGTCATTAAAGGTAACGGTCTCACCGTCCTGCAGCAGGAACCGTCCGTTTTCATCCACAACGTCGCCGTTGCCAAGATTGGAGGAAAACACCGCATAGGCCGCGTTTTCCAACTTACCGCTTTCGGCAGAGCCATAGTCGGGGACGTTGTACTGCGCGGTGGTAAAGCCTGTTTGCTTCGGCAGGGTCGGCGCACTGCTGAATGTAAAGTTGCGCAGGTAAATGCTGCGCGCATAGTTATCGCCCACCGTTATGCTTTTTAGCTGCGTTTTGTCGAAACCCTCGACTTGTTTCAGGGAGTTCAACATCAGCCGTACGGTGTACCACGTTCCCGGGTGCAGCGCGGTCGCCGCGCCGTAGACATCGCTGCTTTGCAGCCCCTTGCTGCCAAGGCAGCCCATTTGCTTGCCGCTTGTGTCCCAAAGTTCCACATACAGGTTGCTCATGGCGCAGGTATCGGTCGGGCTGCCCTGCACATAGACATCAAAGGTCAGGTAGCTGTACGGACTTATATTTATGGAGCTGTCCCATGTCAGTGTGCCGCGGCGCTGGTCGCGGTATAGGCTGGATGGGTCACTTTTATCCGATGACCACAGCACGGCGCTGCCTGTGCCTACATCCTCCGGCAGGGACGACTCATAGCTTAATAGTCCCGTGGCCGAACTGTATGCAGTGTCCGGAAGTTTCTCGGTCTGGATTGCCGGTTCATCAGTTGCTTTTGCTTCGTAGTGGGTGGCCAGATTTTGGATGTTGAAGGTGAAAATTTTCTGGTTTTTGAAACTGTCTCGGAACAGCGGGTTCACGTCCGAAACATCGACCTGCTTTTCGACCTGCAATTCGTTATGGTCGGGGAAGTTGAACGCCAGCGCCATGTTAGACTCCCACATGCCGCGCTCCATGTAGTACATGGTCAGGGTGTGGGTGGATTGGTTTTCAAGGGTTTTGGTGGTGCCCTTCTTATTGAACGTGATCGATTGGCCGTTATATTTGACGGTTTTGGCTGTTTCGCCGGACCCATAATCCTCGTAGACCATGGTATCATTTGAGTCGGTGTTCTTGTTGGAGCTGACGTAGGGGGTTACGGTGTTGTTTTCGCCAAATTCCAGCAGACCGGACGCTTTACCGTGTGCGCCGCCGACATCCAGCACCAACTCGCCGTCAATGTAGACCCACACGTCATCGTCGCCGGAGAAGAAGAACTTGATAGGGACTTCAATGTTCTTGCCGCTGCTATCTGTCCGCACAATCACTTTGCCGTTTTCTGTAAGCGTAAAGTCAAATTGCAGCTTGGCGCCAAAGCCGTAGTTGTATTGGGGGGCACTGCCGGTAACTGCTTCGTTAAACGGGAAGAAACCATACCCCATATTATCCGTTTTGTTGCCGGCATCACGGTTATGTGAGGCTTCGTTTATGCCATCCCCCACCAGATAGTAGCTTTGGCGGGCGCTGCCCTGTTTGAGGTACAGCGAGGTTTCGTTGCTGTCATAGTACCAATATTTGGCTTTGCCCTCCGGGTCGTTATCGTCCGGACGGTTCGGATCTTGCGCAAAAACGGCTTTTTGCTTGAGAGGGAAGGAAACATCCTCATACACCTTGCCCAGCACGGTGTTAAAGGCGTTTTTGCCTTGCAGGAAGTCTTTGTCAAAGTGTGGGTCAACCGACGCATTTGTGTTGGAATTCTTGGTTCTTAACAGCGGCAGACCGTTTGCCGTACCGTCAGAGGTCTTGCTTTCCACAAGGCCCTGGAAGGTGCGGTTGTAATCGTCGTTTCCATTACCACTATCATCCAGTGCCGAGTTGTTCACGGCCATAAACGTTTTGTAATCCGGGCTGTTCGTATTACCGTCCCAGCCGTATAGCTTCATACCTGCGGCAACGGTTGCAAAGGGGTTGGCCCAACCACCTATTGACGGTTGGAAATGCCCGGTATAAAGCGGGTATTTGACATTGTTGTTTGCCGTGTAAGCACTGCTTAGTGCGCGGTTGAACTGCTCAAAAGTGACGTACCCGCGCTGGGAACTTGTGTTACCGTCCGGGTACGTGTCGCGGTTCAGGCCGTTCAGCTCGTAGTCGGTGTAGTAATCGTACAGGGTGCTTGTGATGTACTTTGTGCCTGGCTCTTGCTTGAACTCGCCGCTTGCAATATCCACAACGGTGGTATTTTTGCCGCTTTCGGCATCGCGGACAGAGGCTTTCTCGCCCCAGTAACCGTCACGGTTGACACCTTCGCCGCCCGTGTAGGCCGACGGGTCGCCGTCGTCGGCAAAGAAGCAGGGTTCTTGCAGGGTTGGGGGGATTTCTGCTGTGCTGTACTTTCTGGTCTTGTTGTCTTTTGCGGGGGTGTTTTGGTTATCCGTTGCGGAGAATTGCACTGCGGTGTAAGTGCCCGCAGGAATTGTGCAAGACCACAGCTTGCGGTCGGCGGCTGTGGGGTCGGTTTCCTGCGTCATCTGCAGCGATTTGACGCCGCCTGAACCCGTCAGGAAGCAGTACATGGTTTCGCCGTCGCCCATGGCGGACTGCGGTAAATATTCGCCCTCATAACTGTACGCGGACAGCGTGGCGTCAAAGTAAATCTTTTTGCCCGCGGTAAGCAAATCGCCGCCCGCACTTTCCCAAGTGCCATCAGTACCATTGCAGACATAGCGATTTGCGGTTGTTAAGTCCAGTTTCTGTACACCTGTTTCGGGGTTTTCGGTGTAGTCCGTGGTGAAATCATACAGGGCGCTTCGGCCACTTTCACCCCAAGTAAATTGCACAAACCGCGACTGATTGTCGGGGATCAGGATCTGCTGCGCGGCAAGTTTGCCCGCATCAACCGTGCCGATCGTTTGGATGCCGGTTTGTGCCGGGGCGCCGTTTTCCAGCTTGTAAAATGTTGCGGTTACGTCGGTAAGCGCGGCGTCGCTTTCATTTTTGAAGTAAAGCGGCGTGTCCTTGTAATAGTACTCCACGCGCGTCCATTGGGAGGGGTTGTAGTGTTGATTTTGGTTGAAATGTTTGCCCTGTTGATCTGAGATTGTAATGCCTTCACGAACAAACTTTTTGCCGGCAAGCAGGTCAATCGCTGTCAGGTAGTCATTATTGACTCCATCATCCCTGCCAAAGGCGTTGATTTCTTCTTGCCAAGTACTGTTACTGCCATCATAATACTGGAAGGCGATTCGATAAAACCCGCCCGCCGGATAGTCCGCAGAATTCAGCGTGATGCTGAAGATTTTGTGGTTTTTCCCATCTTTGCCGGTTACTGTGGTTCCGGTATCCACCATGACTTTGTTTATGTAGGCTTCTTTACCGTTACCCGTGAACCCGAGGAAACGCATGGTGCAATTTCCGTTATATGTACTATCGTATCTGCCGTCATCCTCAAAATAAATGGTTGTCGTAGCCGGGATAAAGCCCGTCGATACACTGGTGTCCGCTATCGTATCAGGTGTGTTCGCGTCATCGTTGTCAGGCAAATCATCCGCAAGCATAGTATCTTCTTCGTTGGGGTTGTCCTCGTCAGCAAAAAGAACATCTTGCTCTGTGTTGTTTTTTGCCGCCGTGGTTTTCTCTGCGTTGATGGCATGGTTTGGCGCGGCAGCCGTATCGGGAGTGTCCGCAGGGGTTTTGTCCGTCAAGGCTGGGTCGGCAGGGGCGGTGTCCGTATCGGCGGCGGGAGTCTGATTTTCTGCCGCTTCCTGGGTTTTGCCGTCATTGTTCGGAACCACTGCTGTATTGTTTACCGTGTTTCCCGCTTCTGTTCCCGGCTCGTTCGCAGTGGGCGGGGTATCTCCTTCACCCGGAATCGTTTCCAAGTCGGATACAATAGGCTCTTGCGCAGGTTCTACACCCTCGCTTGACGTGTTTGCGGCAGGAATGGTCGGAATCGTTTCCGAACCTGCGTTAAAAAATAAAGCCCCATCCTCAGCTGCATAAACCGGCAGAGCCATACCAACCAGCAGGCACAGGGCGACAAGCAATGCCGCCGCACGGTGCAGGATAGAAAATGCCTTCGTCATCTGCTTCGACTCCTTTTCTATACATGTGTGTTCTCACGATATATCGGGGGAACGCGCGCCATTCGGCGCGATTTTATGCGCTGCGCACATCTGACCCGGAAACGGACTTTTTCCACAAGCTGTGCTGTATTTACAGTCTTTTTTGAGAATATAATCCGATGTGCAAACATTTGCGCTTGCGTCGGGAAAAGTAAGACACGGTATGTTTGTTGTGTGCCTTTTTATAAAAAGCAGTATAATACTTTGGGATGAAAATTTCAATACGACTACATTCAAGCAAGTGATTTTTGGCAGATTGCAAAATTTTGACTTGTCGAATTCGTCACAATGACAAGCGCTTTCGGCAACTATTATACACACCGCCAAGCACTTGTTAAAATTTTGCTGATGCTTTTGGGCAACTATTGCGCAAAAATCGCCACAAAAAAGCGTAAACACAACACAAATTCAACTGAAATGTCCGTGGATTTGGTCGTGTGTGTGCTTGCGGTTTTATCCTTATCCGGAGCCGAAAAGGGCAGGGGTCAGCTTATGCGGCACACCAATGTTCAAGTTGAAGATGGAATCTTATATCTTCCCTGAGTATGCAGACTGTCAAAAAACTCTTGTAGGGGCGAGCATTGCTCGCCCGTGCCCGTTTGCCTGTGAAAAAACTTACCCGGAAAAGGCGTTGCTGCGCCAAGTTGGCGGGTGACCAATGGTCGCCCCTAGGGCAATACCGCATAATTCTAAGTGCCGATACGGCGAGCGAGGTGCGGCAG
>OLSK01000708.1_pt1 | contig 28343 bp, 20 predicted proteins | sample 1672781 | NCBI WGS metagenome assembly OLSK01 (sample SAMEA3136723, study PRJEB25190) | human gut metagenome | biome: human gut; feature: human-associated habitat; material: faeces | place: Austria | collected 2013 | reverse complement strand
AGGGATAACCGCTGAAAGCATCTAAGCGGGAAGCCTGCTCCAAGATTAGGATTCCTTGACGCTCTTCGGAGTGTCTGTAGCCCGCATGCGGAACACGTGTTTGATAGGCCGGAGGTGGAAGCCCTGTGAGGGGTGGAGCCGACCGGTACTAACGGGCGAACGCGGCACATTTTCCGACCCTTTCCTTTGTGGTGGGTTGGGTCTCGTCCTGTGGTGGTTTCTCGTTGGATGGCAAGGAATGCTGTTTCTTGTGGTCACGAGACGAAGGATCGAAGCGTTTTGTTCGCGTCCGTTGTCCGGTTCCCGGACCGCCACGATCGGAATCGTGGTTGGTTCCGTTGCCGGCCGATCCTTGTGGTTGGCCGTTGTATTGGTTTTGCGGTGGTCATGGCCCAGGTGAGACGCCCGGTCCCTTTCCGAACCCGGAAGCTAAGGCCTGGTCGCGGCGATGGTACTGCACTCGAGAGGGTGTGGGAGAGTAGCACGCCGCCGCATTCAACTTAAAATATGAAGATCCTTGGTAGAGCGCTCCGCTCCCAAGGATCTTTTTGTATTTCTGGGCAAATAATCGCCATTCCAGCAAACTGCCCGGCATAACGGAATGGTGGCTCAGCAAAGCCGGGCCAAGAAAGGGAAGGCCGGGAACGGCCGCAAATCCTTGTCACAGTCCATTGCGCGAAACAATAACACGGCAACGCAAGATGACGAGAACATCTCCATCAATCTTATTCTTGCCATTCTGTCAACTGGAATCATGGCCTTCATTGGCATCCTTACGGAAACCCTCACCAACGTGCTTTTCCCTGGATTAATGGCGGAATTCCACGTCGACACGTCCACTGTTCAATGGCTGACGACCGGCTATCTGCTTACGGTAGCGCTTGTCACGCCGCTCTCAAGCTATTTCAAGCGCAAACTGAAGTTGCGTACCATCTTCCTTACCGCAATCGTGCTCTGCATCACCGGCTGCCTGATGGCAGCTTGCACGTTGAACTTTCCTATGCTGATGACCGCGCGAATACTACAGGGAGCGGGCACGGGAATCGCGCTTCCGTTGATGTTCAATATCATTCTTGAACAGTCTCCGAAAAGCAAAATAGGTATGCTTATGGGCGTCGGAGGCATGGTGGTGGCTGTGGCGCCGGCACTCGGACCGACTGTGAGCGGTCTTGTCGGCACGTTCATGCCGTGGCGTTGGATTTTCGTGATTCTGCTGCCGTTCCTGTTTGTTTCGCTGGTGTGCGGCCTTAAAACGATTCATCAGGTCACTCCTACCGAAGAGACGCATATCAATCCGCTGCATGTGCTTTGCCTAGCAGTCGGATTCGTCTGTTTCGTGTTTGCGCTCGACCGTGGCGGATCCGCCGTTACCGCAGTGAGTAATGGGGATACTTCCGCGACTACGCAATGTGTGATTGCAGTGGTTCTGCTGCTGATTGCCATGGCCGCTTTGCTAGTGTTCGCTTGGGTGTCGCATTGTGCGTTCTCGCCGCTGGTTCGTCTGACCGTGTTGCGGAGCGTGAAATTCCGTTGGCATTTGCTTGCGTATGTGCTGCTGCAGTTTGTGACGATCGGTTACGGCTATATGATTCCGAACGCTTCGCAACTGGGATTCGGCGCGTCTGTGCTTGCTGCAGGCGTGGTGTTGCTGCCTGGCGCGTTGCTGGGAGCGGCTAGTGCTCCGGTTTCGGGATCGCTGCTTGATAAGTTCGGTCCGGTCCGCCCGATGTTCACTGCCATGCTCGCCGACCTGCGTGCCTTCGCGTCCAAACGATAGCTGCTGTGCTCACGGTACGTGAGCTCGTGTCCGGATCCCTCCATTCGCTGGAAGAATCTGGACAATTCGGGGGTGTATGTGCGGGCAGATTCCTCCAGTGGGTGGGAGAATCCGGATGCTGGGAAGTATACCAACGTATCAATTCCTCCAGTGGGTGGAGGTTTCAGGACGTTTGGAGGCCGGTGCGCGGGTGTTTTCCTCCAGTGGGTGGAGGTTTTCGGACTGTAGAAGGCCTATGGGCGTACTGATTGTTCCAGCCACTGGAGGAATTCGGACTGTGAGAGTCTTGGCAGCGGGCGGATTCCTCCAGTGAGTGGGCGATCTGGGACGTTGCGACACGCCGATTTGGGGTTTGGAAGAAACTGTTGTATTCTAATCAAGTTGCGTTTCGCGGATAGACACTGTGGGACGTTGCATAATTGGAGAATTCGCCTAGTGGTCTATGGCGCACGCTTGGAAAGCGTGTTGGTGTAACAGCCTCACGAGTTCGAATCTCGTATTCTCCGCCAGTAGGGCTTCCGGATGGTTCCGGGAGCCCTTTTTTCATGCCGAAAACGGCGTTTTTCCAATGGCTTGTTACGTAGAGGTGCGACGAAAAAGTTGCGAAACAGTGGGGGAGTTGCGCATATCGCTGATTTCGTTCGTAACGGTATGCTACCTTGCGTTACGCTCGGAACGGTGACCGTTACCAGTGGAGAGATTACCGGCAGAGATTGCTTGAAGAGAGGGAGGGCAGCGATGGCTGAGTTCGACGATGAGCTAGATATGCAGCGTGAACTCGATACCCGCGATTCCCTGGCTTCGATGGCCCGCTACCATGTGTCATCGCCGGGTGCCGTTACCACGCAGGTGTTGCCGCCAAGCTTCATTCCCACTGCGACCGGCCGCATTCGCCCTGTGACGGGCACGATTCCCGCAATACAGTCGGATGCTCAGGAAAAACAGGCGCAGATTGGCCGTTCCGTCCGATCTATACGTTCGCTGGCTGCCGGCTCGCTTCGTAAATCGCAAGATTCCGATGCAGACGGTAGTACCGACGGCAACGACAATAGAGGCTCCATAACGCCCCGCATAGCGTCCAGCGCCCCGCACTACGTCGATTGATCGTCGATTTTGACCGTCGACATTGCTTTCGACTTAAGTTCGATGAAACAGGTCTGATTCTAACCTAATTACAGTCCGCTTTATCGATTAGTCGTCGCAGCCGGATAATGCCCGATTATCAATCTGCCGTATTACTCAACAACAGCAATAAACGGACTTGCAGGCAATCCGAGATCGTTATACAGCAGACTGGAAATAACCGGATTTCCACTCCACCAGTAACGCACTTGAGTTACCGCGTTGCAATTCGAGCTTCCATCGGCGGCACTCAGCACAATCTGATCACCCTTAATCGCTGCCGTTGCCGAAACCCACTTTCCGGAATCGTCGGCAATTTCAAAACCTTGCAATGGCGTGGAAGTCGGCGTTGCAACGTTGGAAATACCATCCAAAGGAGTCGCGTCCGGATTCGCATCATAATCGGGTACGATCGCGCTCGCAGTCTTCGAATAATTGGGTTTTTCCGCCTGCAAACCGGTTGCGGTGCCATTCTGGAACGACAATACGATCGTACCAACGGAAGCATGCTTCGCATGCGCGATAAGCGGCCCGTTGGGAATGGTCTTGCCTTCCGACATCGCTAGATATTGCGCTGCCATGCGTGCGCCAAGAATATCTTTGCCAAGCGGATGTATCAACGTTGAAGTGCCCTTGTCCGTATCCAGTGACACCGTCATTGCAACGTTGAAAGCATTGCGTAATCCGGCATTGCTCAACGTGTTCAACTGCGCGAATCGTACGTTTTGCGTGTACTGGTAGCCAGGCCAGCGTGCCAATTGCACATACAGGAACGGCAGATCATCCTGATCAAACACTTCACGATATTGGTTGATCAGCAGCGTCATCTGCGACTCGTACGCCAGCGCGGTCGCCTCGTTCGTGGAATCATTGCATCCCTGATACCACAGCACGCCCGCCACATGGAACCCTTCCAAAGGCGCAATATGGTTCGCATAAATATCACCGCCCTGCACGTGACGTCGAATCGGCGTGCCACCCCATGCGGTTTGAATAATGCCGATCGGCACGTTCGGATGCGCGGCACGAAGCTGCATGGCAAACTGCTGCGCCAGATAACTGAAATGCTGCGAATTATCGGCGGTCGCCTCAAGCCAGGTGCCAGCCTGCCCATTCACGTCGCGTAATGGAAAATCCGTACTCTTCGAGGAATTGGCGCTCGCAACGAAGTGTACGTTGTTGTCGGAAAGCTGCTTCGGCAGATCGTCGGTCGTTATCAGACCTCCGCCGAAATTGTAGGAGTTGCCTGAGCCCTCATAATATTGCGAATAATTCAATTCCATATTCGACTGCCCGGCAGTAACAAATACGTCGCCAACATACACGTTTTTCAGAGTCAACAAAGTGGTTTCGTTGTATAAAATCGTTAATGAATATGGTTTAAGACTTGCTTTTTGTTTAGGTAAGGTGCAGGTGAAATCGCCATTTTTGGAAATTATAGCTTGTGCTGATGATGATTTCTTTCCTTGGGAAATCGTTGTAATCAGTTGCGTTGGGTCAACAACTTTTCCGCGTTGTGAAGTGGTGGCCGTTCCTTTGACTACCAGCGTTTTCCCACGTTGGAAAACCATGTTCTCCAAATAGTAGGAGGGGAGTTTCACGGTGATGCGGGTCGCATAATTGTTGTTGGATTGCGTGGCGTTGTCGTTACTGGAGACATTATCTGATGCGCTGTTGCTGCTATTGGAATTACTGCCGTTGACGTTTGCTGAACCGTCGCCCCATTTCGGCCCACAACCAACAATGATCGCCACCAGAATTGCCGCGGTCACTACCGCGGCAATAATCACGCGTGCCAGTCGTTTCCTGTTCAAAGCAGCCCCTTCCGCATGACGTGGTTAAAGCATGTCTGCATGTCGTAGCCTAGCCATTTTTGCTACGATACGCACGAATATGGTCATCCGATCGTTGTTTGCCTGTTGTATTGTCGGAGTCGTTTCTTTTGCCTGTCATTTGACTGAGGGGCGGTTTCTTTTGGATCGTTAACGTTTTTGCGTTTGCGAAGTCTTGAGAATGGCGGAATTTCAGCGTTTCTTCTTTTGCCTGCCGTTTGCCTTTCTTTTGATCTTATGATCAAAAGAAAGGCTGAGTGTGTGAAATAACGCGAAAGAGAGTCGGGAGAAACGTAAAACGGTAAGGCTGATGATAAAGCGGTAAGGCTGATGGCCGGTTTGATTGGTCGCGTTGCGATCGACTGATTTACTGGAGGAATTAATCGTCCAGCGTCGGTTGCGTCGGTCGCGTCGAATTAGTCGGCAGCGCCGTCCGTGGCTGCGGCTCCGTCCGTTCCGTCAGCGCTATTGTCGGTTCCGTCACCGCCATCGGTGGCCGCGGATTCGTCGCTCTTCTGCAAAGCCTGCTTGAACTGCTTGGCCTGCTTGTCGTACTCGGCTTTTGCGGCGTTGGCTTTGCTGATGGTAGCGGAAGTGTCGGCGGCGCAGCTCAGCGTTTTCGGCGCGGTAACTTCCGTCTGGTGCAGTTCGGCAAGCTTGTCGAGATCGTAGGACCCGTCGAGGCTGGTGAACGCTTCGGAGATCTTCGCTCTCAGCTGGAACGCCTTGGAATAGGAGGTGTTCATGGCCGTGACGGCTTCCTTGCAGTCGTTGAGTGCGGCCAGGTCGCGCATTTGCTGCGATGCGCGCACGCCTGTGAATCCGAAGACCGCGCCCAGAACAACGACTACGACGACTACGGTGATGATGATCTGGCGGTAGATGTGCTTTACGTGCTGGTCCGTCCAAGCGTCGCCGTCGCTGATGCCTTGCGCTATGGCCGTGTCGAATAGGTCTTGCTGTTGGCGGGATTCGCTGGCAAATGCGCTGCTGACGGTCGAGCTGTTAACAGCGATACCGCTGGCAGCGGCGTCAATACTGTCGGCAGAAGTGCAGGTCGTTGCGCTTCCGGCAAGTGTTCTCGGTGTGTGTGACGAGGTACTTTCCTCGCTTGGCTTCTTGCCGTGCCGTGCCATAACCCCTCCAGAATCTGCCTACTATTCTGTACTCCCCGGTGACAGCTCCCGATTCAGGTCAATTGAATCACGTTCCGAGAGTCCACCTGAAATGCCAATATACAGCGTACGATACCCGTCCTTCCCCGATTTCCCACACTCGTGTTGTAGTCGTTAATGTATTCAGGTACTCTCTGGAGTTTTATTCGTCTGTGGTAACTTTTTAAAAATTTTGAGAAGTGTTGGTGGAAACTTCTTAAAATTTTTGAGAAGTGTTATGCTGGGATTGTTGAGTGTTTCGCAACGGACGGCGAGAGGAAGAACTAATGGTGCCGGATAATCCACGTGAATCGTATGCCATGCTGGTTCGTGAGTCCATGCAGTTTGACATTCCTACGCCGTCACGCCGCATCGAAATCATACGCGAGCTGCCGCAGCCGGCAGTGTTCAATGCTGTGCACATCATCACTGGCATCCGACGTTGCGGCAAAACGTTCTATCTTTTCCAGAAAATTCATGATTTGTTAAAAAACGGCGTCTCGCGTAATGATATTTTCTATTTCAACTTCGCTGATGATCGTCTGCAACCAATGCAAGACACCGTGCTCAACGATATCGTCACAGAATACTGGCGGCAATATCCCGACTCTCGTGACCATGGCTGCTATCTGTTCCTTGACGAAGTGCAAGAATGCGCCAATTGGCAGGGATTCTGCCAGCGCATAGCCGAACATGAAGCTGTGACGCTAGTCATTACTGGATCGTCTTCGAAACTGTCCAGCGAAGAAATCGCAACGAATTTCCGAGGAAGATCGCATCCGCATGCCATGGCGCCGCTGTCTTTCCGTGAATTCTGCGACTTTCGGGGAATCGAAACGCCTACAGCGGGCAGCACTCTTGCCGATGCCGTGTTTTCGCCGCGAGAGGTCACCCGGTTTGAAGCTGCCTACAACGATTACCTAACTATTGGCGGATTCCCTGCAGTGCAACGTATGGTTGAAGCTGATCGTATTGAAACGCTCCAAGGTTACGTGCGGGACGTGGTTGCGCGTGACGTCGCCGAGCGTCTTGGTCGTGAAAACATTACTCTCGCCACGCAGATAGCGCTGTTTTTGCTGCGCAATACGGCTTGCGAGCTGTCTACCAATGGTCTTGTGGAAACGTTGCGAGCGGTCGGCTGGAAAATCTATTGGGATAAGGCGAATACATTACTCGATCTGTTCAGGCAGGCATTCCTTGTCTACCAGCTCGAAGAATACTCCACCATGCTCAAGCCGGGTAGTACTGCGGTACCGAAAATGTATGCCGTCGATCAGGGTATGGTTTACGCGGTGTCACGCGCCAACCAGCAAGATATTGGAAAACGACTGGAAACTGCGATTTTCTGCGAACTGCAGAGACGAACTTCCGGTAGGCGTACGGAAACAATCACTTCGTACACTATGCCGACGTCCAAACAGGAGAAAGTTGACTTTCTTATCGGCGATGCTCTTGCTACGGAACCGTATGGGCTTATTCAAGTGTGTGCCAATATGGGAAATGAGAAAACCAGGGCGCGAGAAATCGGCTCTCTGCAAGCGGTTATGCAACGTACCAACGTTGATTCCGGCCTGATTCTCACGCTTAACGAGGGAGAAACCATCGAACTTCCCGATTCCACTGGCACGATCCACGTACTCCCCTCCTGGGAATGGTCCCTCTACGAAGCGTGATGGGAAGGTCAGCGAGAATGCTGGAAAGGAGATATGGAAATGGATGATGCCATATCGGTGCCCCTAACGAGCTAGTCGATTCTTATCAGTGTGTAATGCGTGAGATGTGGGGATTGGGATGATTTTGGAGTTGGGGATGGACGGGGTTGTGGGTTGCAGTTAGAGTTGACGGTTAGGGCGTTTGCACCGAATATTTGGGGTTGATGACTGTATTCAAGAGAGGCTGACGAATGGTTTCGCCACATCATGTTGTGAAGATTGCGACTGCGCTGTCTGCGGTTGCGTTGACTGCTTCCGTTGCGGTTGCGCCGGCTTACGCATTGCAGGATATTGCGATTGAGGATGCTGTTGCGCAAAGCGGTTCCGTTACTGCAGATAATGGCGTTGTTATGCAGTCTGACGATCAGTCGGATGATCAGACGGGCGACCAGCAATCGCAAGACAGCATGCCCGACAATCCGAATGCGAAACTTCCGGATAACGTCAGTGACGAGATTTCCGACGATACCACCGTGGTTTCGGAAGACCTGGCTGTCACCCCCGAAGGTGAGGTCAAGAACATCGAAACCGGCGAAATCGTGACCGATCCAACATTGGTCGGCACGAAAGATCAGCAGCCGGATCCGCTCGCCAAAACCAACGGCGAATCCTTCATTCCGGTAAGTGCGGAAGATGTGAAAGACGCTGTAGCCAATGCGAATGACGCAAATAGTGCGGAATTGCAATCCGACGAATCCGACGCAACCGTGAAACAATCCGTGGAACAACCTTCGGCGAAGGTGAGTGCGCAATCTGCGCAATTACAATCCGCACAAGCGCAATCCACGCAATCCAACACGAAAGTACAAACAACCAAATTCGAAAGCAATGAATACGGCGCGCACTGGGGCACCTACAATAACACGAAAGCCTTCTTCGACTACCAGAACAACCTGTTCGTACAGCAAGCCAAAGGCGTGATCGACGTTTCCGGATGGCAAGGCGACATCGACTGGGCCAAAGCGAAAGCCGACGGCGTGGAAGGCGTGATCATCCGCCTCGGCTACGGCGAAGGCAACAATGCCGACAAGAAAGCGCAACGTAACATCAGCGAATGCAAGAGACTTGGCATCCCGTTCGGCATTTACTGGTATTCCTACGCGGACACGCCGGCGCTTGCCAGAGAAGAAGGTGCCGACGTGGTCTCTAAACTCAAGCAGTTTGGCGTGAATCCGAGCGATCTGGCGTACCCCGTGTATTACGACCTGGAAAAGTGGACCTGGGAAGGCCACAAGCCGCCGACCGATCCGAACGTGTACAACAATATCGTCAACAATTGGTACAGCGCGCTGCAGTCCGCCGGATACAAGAATCTGGGCGTCTACTCGTACACCAGCTACCTGCAAGGGCCGCTGAAACATGCCGACATTTACGCCAAAACCACGTGGGTGGCGCAGTATGGCGCTCGCATGGGATTCGATTCGTTCCCGACCAACAGTCGCGGATGGCAATACACCAGCTCCGGCAAAGTGAATGGCATCAGCGGAAATGTGGATATGAACGCGTTTGGGAATAAGGAGTATGAATCCTTAATTAATCTGCTATGGGTCGTAAGAGATGAAGATATCGCAGTTGGAGCATCTGTGAATGCTCCGTACACTGATCTTGAATACAAGTGGCAGTCGTACAATGTTAATACAGGCAAATGGAAGACCATCGTCAATTGGAATAGTGCAAATTGGGCCGGCTGGTCTGATGATGTTGGAACATATTGGTTGCATCTTGAAGTGCGCGATGCGGCTTCCAAGACAAGTGTTGGTGAAAAGACCATCGCATTTGCATATGTTCCGGGCAGCAAGCGGATTAATGCTACTTACGCGGGATGGCAGTCAAAAGATGTTTTGCTGGGAGTATCCTCTGATAATGCTCAAGGACGTTACAAGATTAAGATATACGACGTAAACAAGCAACAATGGGTCGCCGGTTTTAACGGTCAGTGGGCTGTTTGGGAAAAACCTAGTAAAGGGATATATTGGACTCACTTTGAGTTGTATACGTCAAATGGGAAGTTAGTAGAGACTAAGACCTATGCCTTTGGAGTTTGACGACTCATTGGGCTGGTTATTAGGCTGATAAAAAAAGATCGCTGTTTCATGAGCTTCGTGAAACAGCGATCTATTTTTTTTTATTATTATTCAGTTATTTGTGGATCATCGTTTGGACGGGATATAATCTTATGGTCTGCAACGTCTTTAAGATGTTTTCCGTACGGAGATTTTCCGTACTTTATCGCGGCTTCCATGAGCTGATCTGCGGAAATCCAGCCATTCTCAAATGCGATTTCTTCTGCAACAGCAATCGGTAATCCCTGGGCATGCTGAATTGTTCGTACGAATTCTCCGGCTTCAAACAGAGAATCCATTGTTCCGGTGTCAAGCCAGGCATAGCCTCGTCCCAAGGTTTGGACGTTTAAGCTATTATCTTCCAGATACATCTTGTTCAAATCAGTAATTTCGAGTTCTCCGCGAGGAGAAGGCTTTACCTGCTTGGCGAACTCACTGACCCGTGCATCGTAAAAATAAAGACCTGTGACAGCATAATTGCTAGCAGGATGTTCGGGCTTTTCTACTATTGATATCGCTTTATGGTTACTGTCAAACTCGACAACACCGTAACGTTCAGGATCATCAACGTAATACCCGAAAACAGTGGCACCGTGTTTGACGGAGGCTGCTCTTCTCAATGTTTTGCCAAGACCATTTCCATAGAAGATATTATCTCCAAGAACAAGTGCGCAGGGTTCGCCACCGATAAAGTCTTCTCCAATGATAAAAGCTTGTGCCAGACCATCCGGAGACGGCTGGACCTTGTAGCTGAAGTTGACGCCGTACTGGCTGCCGTCTCCCAAAAGACGTTCAAAGTTCGGTAGATCCTTCGGAGTGCTGATGATCAAAATATCACGAATCCCGGCCATCATTAGCACGCTGAGCGGGTAGTAAATCATCGGCTTGTCATAAACCGGTAGGAGCTGCTTTGAAGTGACGGTTGTTAGGGGGTAAAGTCTCGTGCCGGATCCTCCAGCAAGAATGATGCCTTTCATTTTGCGATCTCCTTCTGGAGGTAGTCTCGGAGAGCTTCTTCCCAGTCAACCGGTGTATATCCAGTGGACTCCAATTTGCTTAGATCCAGAGAGCAATTGCGCGGGCGAAGTGCACCATGAGTGCTCTGAACATACTCTTCGACGGAATTTGCTCTGAGTGCAGCTGTATCAGCTCCTGCGGTCTTGTAAACGATCTTTGCGATATCGTACCAGCTAGCAACTTTGCCGGATCCAGTCATGTTATAAGTACCGTATTCAGCATGGGTCGTTAAGAGATGGAAAATGGCATTCGCCATATCAAAGGTGAAGGTCAAGCGACCAAACTGGTCACGTGGAGCTTCTGCAGGTTCGCCTGATTGAGCGAGACCTAGCATACGAGTCACAAAGTTACGTCCTTCACCAATTACCCAGCTAGAACGCAAGAGATAATGCTGCGGGACATTCTCTACGAGAGCATCGCCTGCAGCTTTAGTTTGTCCGTAGACTCCTAGCGGGGCGAACCCTTCGTCTTCTTTATGAAATTCAAGTTCGCCATCGAATACGTAGTCACTGGAAATATGGACCAACGTGATTTTGTGCTCGGTGGCAACCTTAGCGAGGTTTTTCACACCTTGAACATTTGTTGACCATGCTGCTTTTCGTCCTGCTGCTGTTTCGGCAGTGTCGACGGCGGTAAAAGCAGCAGCATTAATAATGGTACCGTACAAATCCCAGTCTACGTTTTCGAAAGCATGCGCATCGGAGATGTCGAAGGTATCTGTGTCGTGATATTCAAAACCTTCGAGATGATGATCTTCGGCATATTGCCTGATTGCCTTGCCGAGTTTGCCGTTGCATCCAAAAACCATTGTGCGCTTAGGCGCCATCGGCTTCGCGTCCCTCAGCATCGGGTGCTTCAGGTCGGCCTCGCTGCGTTCGGCCTCGTCCAACGGAATCGGCCACTGGATGTCCAGGTCCGGGTCGGCGAGGTTCACGAACGTGTACGTCTTCTTCTGCTCGAGGCTCCAATGCGCGTTCACGAGATACGTGTACGCGGTGCCGTCCTCCAACGCCTGGAAGCTGTTGCCCACGCCACGCGGCACGTAAATCGCCTTCGACGGATCCAACACGGTCGTATACACCTGTCCGAAGCTTTCGCCCGGACGCAGGTCCACCCAAGCGCCGAACACGGAGCCAGTGGCGATCGAGATGTATTTGTCCCACGGTTCCGCGTGGATGCCTCGCGTCACGCCCTTCTTCGCATTGAAACTGATGTTGTTCTGCACCGGTCCGAAATCCGGCAGGCCCAGCCCGGTCATCTTCGCGCGCTGCCAGTTCTCCTTGAACCAGCCACGGTTGTCGCCGTGCACCGGCAGGTCGAACACCAGCAGTCCCGGAATGTTCGTCTCCTCGACCCTCAGATCCTTCTCGAAATCCATACCCTCGTAAATCCTTTGCCGTAGATGGGAATCATCATGGGGCCACGCCCTTTGGGGTGTGGCCGTTCTCGTATGTGTCTTACTGGCCCTGCTGCTTGTACCTGGCTTCGGTGGCGGCCTTGGCCGGCTCCCACCACTGGCGGTTGTCCGTGTACCAGTCGATGGTGGCCTTCAGACCGGACTCGAAGTCCGTGTGCGTGGGCGTCCAGCCCAATTCGGTCCGCAGTTTCGTGGAATCGATCGCGTAACGGCGGTCATGGCCCGGACGGTCCTTCACCCAGTCGAACGCGTCCTCGTCCTGCCCCATCATCTTCAGGATCATGCGAAGCACGGTGATGTTGTTTTTCTCGCCGTCCGCGCCGATCAGGTAGGTCTCGCCGACACGACCCTTGGTCAGGATCGTCCACACGCCGCTGGAATGGTCCTCGGTGTGGATCCAGTCGCGAACGTTCTCACCCTTGCCGTACAGCTTCGGCCTCTCGCCCTCGAGGATGTTCGTGATCTGGCGGGGAATGAACTTCTCCACATGCTGGTACGGACCGTAGTTGTTGCTGCAGTTGGAAATCGTGGTCCTCAGGCCGTACGTGCGGGTCCACGCGCGCACCAGCATGTCGGACGCGGCCTTCGTACTCGAGTACGGGCTGGACGGATGGTACGGGGTAGACTCCGTGAACTTGGCCGGATCATCCAAAGCGAGGTCGCCATACACCTCGTCCGTGCTCACGTGGTGGTAGCGGATGCCGTATTTGCGCACGGCCTCGAGCAGACGGAACGTGCCTTCCACGTTCGTCTTCAGGAACGGTTCCGGGTCCGCGATCGAATTGTCGTTATGGGACTCGGCCGCGTAGTGCACGATCGCATCGTGGCCCGGTACGATCTTGTCGAGCAGCTCGGCGTCGCAGATGTTGCCATGCACGAACTCGACACGGTCCTCGGGAAGGCCCGCGATGTTCTCGATGTTGCCCGCATAAGTCAAAGCGTCTAACACGGTCACGTGCACGTCCGGGTGATGGTCGACCACGTAATGCACGAAATTCGACCCGATGAAACCACAGCCACCGGTCACGATGATGTTCTTAGGAGTAAACGTCTCTTCAGCCATATGTTTAATAGTAGCTGCCAACACGTACGAAAGCTGAGCGAAACGTGAAATTTCCGTTGGGTCTTTCCACGTCCTGTTATAGCGGGACCACTGCTGGTAGACTCTGTGCTTATGGCTAAGAAAATTTTGGTTACGGGTGCTGGCGGATATATTGGCCGTCATGTTGTGAAGGCTTTATTGGACTCTGGACTAGAAGTTGTCGCTTCTGATGTCCGAGTTGATGGTATCGATGATAGGGCAACAAAGATTCAGGCAAACATTTTTGAACCCAACGATTCGTTGTTTGAGGAGCTCGGTTCTCCTGATGTGTGCTTGCATATGGCTTGGCGTGATGGCTTCAAGCATAATTCCGACAATCATATGGGAGATCTTTCAAGCCACTATAGGTTTATTAAGACCATGCTGGATGCGGGGCTAAAGCAGATCGCAGTCATGGGTACGATGCACGAAGTTGGCTACTGGGAGGGTGCTATTGATGAAAGCACTCCTTGTCATCCAGCATCTATGTATGGTATCGCTAAGAATGCTCTTCGAGAATCCACTTTGATGCTCGCTAAGGAGCATGGGGCGACGGTTCAGTGGATTCGTGCGTATTACATCGTTGGTGACGATGCACATGGTAGTTCCATCTTTTCGAAGCTGCTTCAGGCTGCTAACGAAGGTAAGCCGACGTTCCCGTTTACTACAGGCAAGAATAAATACGATTTTATTGATGTAGACGAGCTTGCTCGTCAGATTAGTGCTGTCGTTTCTCAAGATCAGATTAACGGGATTATCAATTGCTGTACAGGTGAGCCGCTCACCTTGGCTGAGCGAGTGGAGCGTTACATCAAGGAGAACGACCTCAATATTAAGCTTGAATACGGTGCATTCCCAGATCGTCCGTATGATTCCCCAGGTGTGTGGGGCGACGCGACTAAGATTAAGCAGATTCTGGGTAACTGAACCGCAACAGGCGTGATTGGAACTAACTGAGACAATGGCAAGTATTGAAGCTATAGGTACCAAAACTTCCAGTATTGAAGATTCAAATACGGTCAGCGTTTCTGAAGTGAAGAGACCTTCCATTCCTCTGAGAGACAAATATTCTCTCAGAGGTTTTATGAAGTACCTGCAGGGAAATCCTTGGGACATGGTGCTGAGTGTGTTTTTCCTGTTTATGGGATACGAATTGAAGATGTTTGGTAACTCGTATTCCATCGACACGGAGGCCATGATGCAGGTGCCGGAGAATCTGTATAGGTCTTGGGTAGGGCTTGAGCGTTTCGGCCTTCTCGCTTTAAAGAAGGTATTGGGACTGTATTGGTATAACAATGCGGTTGCTTCTTTTTTGACGGCCATGTGTCTTCTACTGGCAGCGCTGTTATGGGCTTACTTGCTTGCGGGGGCCTCAAATCTTAAAGGCAAGTTCCATCCGGCTTTCTTTACAGTGCCATTTGTCGCATCGCCTATTTTGGCGGAGATGGTAGGTTTTACTCTAACAGGGGCAGAGATTGGCATCGCACTGGGACTTGTAGCATGTTCCTTGATGCTGCTGCTAAACAGTTGGTTTAGCAAAAAATGGTGGGTTGCAGTATTGTCGTGTCTGACGGCTTTTGCTGCATTTACCTTGTACTTGGCGATGGTAACTGTGTTTATCACTGGGGTTGCCATGGTTTTTCTCGTGCTTTTTTGGGATGACCGTGAGCATGATTTATTACGTCGTATTGTTTTCATTTTTGTCGCTGCTGGTATTTTTGTTTTTGCTTATGCTTTCTACAAAGTCGCTAATGCTGCTGCAATGAAGATGTATCATGTGACGACAAACGCATACATTAGCGATCAATCAAGTTGGGGTAAGGGATCTATTCACGAAATTGCGCATGCTATTTTGATCCATGCTGTGACGTTGTATTCAGGAGAGGGGATATATTATTCCGTTGCGTTCCCAATTGTGCTGGGTATTTTCTTGGCAGCGATGGGGATTGCTGTATCCCGAAAACATGCTGATATTTTGATGTTCATTGTCGCATTGTGTGTGTGCGCCTCTCCGATGATGATGAGCGTTGTTTTAGGAGGCAATCCTTCCACTCGGACTGAGATGTCGTATCCGTTGGCATTCTCATTTGTGTTATCTTTCTTGGCGGTATGGGCATCTGTTTCATTCACTAAAGAACGTTGTGTAAAGTGGTTTGCGATCTTCTCGGTGCTGGCAATTGGATGGAGTCAAGCACTCATTGTGAATCGTATCTTTTATACGGAAGCCACCAATCATCAGCAGGATATGGAACTGGCGCAGGAGATTAGAACGCGAATCGATGAGCTGAATATCGACGATCAGTCTGAGGTGTCTCTAGTATTCCTGAATTATCATAAGTCCGCTTGTAATAAAGACTGCTATGCCTCGGACCAGTTGGGTTTGGTGGGACGATCTTTGTTTGAAGTGACCGTTTCCCCCGAACAAGGAACGTTTGTTAAGACGAATTTCTTAAATATTACGGGAACAAATTTTGCACAAGCTTCTACCGAGCAGATTGAAAAAGCGACGGAGGCGGGACGTTCGATGCCTCATTGGCCAGCTAAAGGGAGTGTTGTACAGAAGGATGATTTTGTAATAGTCAATTTTTGACTTATTCATGTGGCCATGTTCCGGGTTAAAAGTATTAATAAGGATTATGCGTGATGCTTGTCAGTTTTGTGGTTCCCTGCTACAACGAAGAAGAGTCGTTGCCGATTTTTTATAAAGAAGCTTGTCATGTATCCGATATTCTGCGTAAAGAATATCAAGCCGAGGCTGAGTTTATCTTTATCGATGATGGCTCATCCGATGGAACTGTCAAGGAACTCCGAAAATTGCGGAAGAAGGATGATCGTGTTCGGTTTATCTCTTTCTCCCGTAATTTCGGTAAGGAAGCTGGCTTGTATGCTGGCTTGAAAAATGCTGAAGGCGATTATGTAGCAACATTGGATGCGGATCTGCAGGATCCTCCGTCTCTTATGCCTGAAATGTTGAGATTCCTTATAGAAAATAAAGAATACGATTGTGTCGCTACGCGCAGAGAAACACGTAAGGGCGAGCCTTTAGTTCGCAGTCTTTTTGCTAAATTATTCTATAAAATCATTAATAAATTGTCTGGTACGGAGATTATGGACGGTGCTCGAGATTTCCGTTTTATGACAAGAAAATTTGTTGATGCTATTCTTGATTTAACTGAATATAATCGTTTTTCTAAGGGTATTTTTTCGTGGGTTGGCTTTAAGACTCATTGGATTTCCTATAAGAATATAGAACGAGTCGCTGGAAAGACCAAATGGAATTTCTGGTCATTGTTTAGATATTCCATTGAGGGTATTGCAGGTTTTTCAACGGTTCCTCTTGCCTTTGCTTCATTTTTAGGTGTTTTCTGCTGTGATGCTGCATTCATAGGCATCATTATTGTTGTCCTGAGGGCATTACTCTTTGGTGATCCTGTTGCAGGATGGCCAAGCATGATTAGCGTTATTCTCCTGATCGGTGGGTTACAACTTTTTTGCATCGGCATCGTGGGAGAATATCTGGCCAAAACCTATACTGAAGTAAAACATAGGCCTATATATATAATCAAGGAAACAGACGAGGACAATTTAGAATAAAGTCATCTCCTGTTTCCTGTTGCGAACATCGAACGCACGTATTGGACTGTCGCTTTCTCAAGTTTAAAGAGTCCAACTGCTAATGCCATGATTATTAAGAAATCTGCAAAGAAAAGTAGATATCCGTCAAAAGGTGACAGAGCGGTGCAATCAACGATTGTGAAGACTTGGGCAATCAAGACGTGATGTACCAGGAAAATTGGATACGAGTATTTCGCGATGGACTTTACTGGTACATGTACGGGTTGCACATCAAGCCATTTTGCTGCATAAACGATGACTAGGAATGCACCGATTCCTACCACAGTCACGGCAAAAGAACCTTTTAGCAGAGGATGAAGCTCTTGTACGATAAGCACTAGAAGAGCTCCAGCTGCTGCGACCGTTGGAACTTTTTGTATGTACTGGATGAAATACATGCCAAACAGTAATTCTGGCAGTCGCGTAGTCATGAGCAGATCCGAAGGCAAACCAAATATTGTTGGCTGAAGGATCAAAGTAGCTGCATAAAGTGCAAGAGCGATAATGACTGTTATAATCGGGTGCTTCTTAACTCCATAACGCAACAGAGGGAATAGTGCATAATAGATGAGGATGAACCCTAAAAACCATTCACCTAGCGTATAAAAAGTCGGGAACGAGGTGTTCGCGACCATGCCGTCGATGCCAAGTACCGAAAAGATTAATGACCATTTCGGTGCGGAAGCAAGTACGTGTCCTCCGTTACGAAGGAAGAGAAAAGCATTCGCAAGGACAAATGCAATCCAAAACATTGGATAGATTCCAATGAAGCGCTTGTAATAGAAATGCCTGCAGTCTAGTTTGTCGGATTCGCCATATGTGTACATAAGCGCTGCTCCTGAAATGATGAGGAACAACGATACACCTAGACTGCCTACATAAATGCCAAATGGTTCATACATGAAAACTGGATGGCCAAGCATATAAGGATTGTTGAAATGCGTGATAACAATAAGAATTGCAGCTAGCGCACGCACCAAATCCAAATAGAAAAGTCGTGGACGTTTTTTCTTGCTCTGCTGGGCTACGTTCTCAGCTTTCTTAGCGGTGAGACTATTGTCTGTCATGTACGGTCTTTCTTCAGATGGCTGTTGGCGTTTCCATATCGGGTTTTGTATGTGCGCGGGTGACGGATATGTCTATACAAGTTCATGAATTTTGCACCGCAATGATAGGCAAAAGGCACTTTTACCAGCATACGCTTGAACCATAGAAGAATGGCAGCTCTTAAAGAGAAGCCACGGGGTACATTTGTACAAGTTCCAAGTAAAGTCGCATCAAGATAGGGAGCGGCACAATTGGCTAGCTTTTGGATCTCATAAGAGAGGTTAGTGATCTCGATACGCGCAAAACGGTCAGAATAGATATAGCCTGTGTAGTAGCCGTTAGCTTGAGGAACATAACCGTAAGCTCGTTCAACAAAATGAAGCATGGAACCGTCGATTTTATTCGGCTCAGGAGGGAAGTCCTCATACTTCCAGTCGATGTCGAAGAACTGTTGCAAAGCTTTTGGACGGAACCAGAACATCGTTCCCATGGGAGCAATAGGTTCTTTATCCTTATCCAGTGGAACCTTAACCCGTAGTGTTTTTTCAAGCATTTTTTTGGTACCTTCGTAATTTGGTCCCCAAAGACTGGCGAAATTACCAAAGTAATCAGCATGGTTCGGCGGCGCAGGTGCAAGAACGCCAGCATGTGGATCATTCTCAAAATGATTGATTATATTGCTGACCAGAGCCTTACTTCCTAATACATTCTCGAAGCACTTATAAGCGAAGCCATCACCTATGCTGTATGGAGAAAGTTGGGTAACTTTTTTGTCATGTGCGAAGCATACGTAATCGTATTGAAGGCAGTCTTTGCCTGCTCCAACCAATAATGCGCTGACGTCACGTCCGCGATTCTGAATAACACGCACATCAACGTTATAGGGCAGATCTTTGCAACGCTCTCGCACAATCGTAGCGTTCTCCTCAGAGCCAACGGTGAAAATGAAATCGCAACCTTCCGGCATGGATTTAGCGTATTCCAGAGTCTTATCAAGCAAATCCATATAGTACAAATGCATGATAAGAGCAATACGCTTATTAGTCGGAATGGGAGCGATAGTATTTGTGGGAAGAACAAAATCAAGATGCAGGTTTTTGACAAGATCTGCGAGATTCATGGTTCTCAGTGCATTTTGCCAAATGAGATCAACATCAAAGTCAGTATGATCACGTAGGAATTCAAACAAGTCCAACGCGGCATTGCCTACGGACTGATTCATGGTATCCATGTAGTCATGGAAGAATGAGCGACGTTTAAAAATTGGGCAACGCTTTTCTGCGACTAGTGTCTTCGCGGCAAAAGTAATCGGTCCGTATGTAAAGCCTTCTAAATCATCCGTATTGACGTAGGTGTCCCACTTAAATCCCTTGTCAGCAAAACGTTTAGTAAACAATGACTCATGGAGGCCAACAGAATCATAGTAGCTTTTAATAGGAGGCATATTGTCCCAATAGTCTTGGAATGACTTGCTCTCAATCAGGCTTCGACGGTATGCGTGGAAGTGGGATTGAATATGCTCTGGTAGATATCCAAAGGGACTGCGCCCGAATGGGTCCTGTGGAACTTTATGGAACTTTGTGATACCCCAGAAGTCCAAATCACGCTGATCCATCGTCTCGAACATTTCAGAGAACGGATAGACAGGACCCATGATGGTGGCGTTGAACAGCACAACTTCATCGAAAGATACGAGTTTTTCCCAACCGTAAGATTCCATTGCAGTTTTATAAGCCCAAACATCGAAGCCCTCATTTGGGCGAACAATCAGGTTATTTGTATACGAGGAAAGAATTTTTTCTCCTGCCTCGTTCAATTTTCCATTGCAGACGATAGTCATTTCAGAAAGATAGGGTCTGAAACCATTCAGCAATGTAGGGATGTAGTCATCTACCACGCCTTCTGCATCGTAGAAGAAGAAAATCCCAAGACGTTTTACCGATGACTCATCTTGAATTTTCATAGTAGTTTGCTCTCTCTGTGTGTGTATTGATAATACGTATCACGACCTGGACAGGTTGCTGCAGTTATTTATCTGGTCATAATTACTTACAGCAATGACTCGCTGTCGCTTTCTAAAGACCTGTCAATTTTTTGAAAGTCGTCCTTCTCGTAAAACTTGACTAGTCGATGCGATTAAAAGTCAACGCGCGGTCACTGAGGATACCGTTTTCGCTGTTTCTATCATTGCGCACTGCAAAATAGCAGCAGAAATCATCGTTGGTGAAAGCGACGTAATCTGGCCGTTCTGATTCCTCTGACTCAGAACGGATGGTGGCGAAAATGCGGAACTCCCCGTTATTGAATTGCTCCATTGGAATGGAAAACCGGACTTTATGGTGCCCTTTTTCAATTGGGAGACCGAAATATTCGCTTTGAGTATCGACGTCATAAATTTGGCCACCGCGTCGCGCATCTTGCAGAATTAGCCCCAGATATCCCTGTCGATCATTAATGGCGTATTCATATTCAACGTCAAAAACAAAGGGAGATTCCCCATCGACGATTTCAGGGCTGACAGGAGTTATTCGAAGCACGGGAACGCGCTGGTTCAGACCATTGGGATAGCGAAGCTTCTTGCTCGAGTCGTTCTTTGTCTTGTAATAGTTGAGTTCATGTGCATTCTCGAGCGAATACTGATCTGCGACATTATGTGGGTCACCAGAGGCAATAATTTCACCGTCTTTAATGAGAATTGCCTTATTGCAATACTTCTTGACGGCATCCATGCTATGTGTGACAAGAATAACCGTCTTGCTTGGGTCGGTCTTGACTTGCTTAAAGAACCTGTCGCACTTCTTCTGGAAGGCCTCGTCTCCTACTGCAAGTACTTCGTCTAGGACCAGGATGTCGCCGCGGGCCTTGATGGCTACAGAGAAGGCGAGGCGCACTTGCATGCCGCTGGAGTAGTTTTTGAGTTTCTGATCCATGAATTCACCAAGCTCTGCGAATTCAACGATATCGTCGTACATTGCGTCGACTTGGTCGCGGGAAAAACCAAGGAGTGCACCATTGAGGTACACATTCTCTCTACCCGTTAATTCTGGATTAAAACCGACACCTAACTCGATAAATGGGACCAAAGTTCCATTTATCGTAACGTTGCCTTTTTCTGGCGTATAGATGCCTGAGATGATTTTGAGAAGAGTTGACTTTCCGGATCCGTTTCGTCCAACAATGCCGAAGAAATCACCTTTTCGTACTTCGAAAGAGATGTCGCGCAGCACCTGCTGCTCGCGGTATCCTTTGATGCCTTTAGTCCAATTCAGGAAGGCCTGCTTTAGGCCACTTGCCTGTTCTGTTGGCAGACGGAACGACTTTGCAACATGAGAAACAGATAGCGCGATAGGATTCTCTTCATCGTTCGACAGGACAATCGGAGTTTCAACAGTAGCCACTAGAGCACCTCCGCAAATTTGCTGCTATTCTTTCGGAAAACATGTACACCGAGCCAGAGCAATAATGCTGTCAGGACATATGGGATAAGGGAAAGAATTGGGTTGCCCACCCATGTCCAGACAGTTGGGATGTCCTCTGGGGACAACAGATTGTGACGGACATCCATGATGGTCTGTGCTATTGGATTAAGCAACATGATTTTGGACACTGCAGGAAAGTACTGCGAAACCATAGAAAGTGGATAAATCACAGGAATTGCATAAAACATTGCTTGCAAGACGACATCCCATATATGGGACACATCTCGAAAATATACATACAGCGTGCCGAGAAGCAACGAAATGGCTAGGGCAAGAACATAAAGCTGCAGTACGTTCAGGGGAACTAGCAACACATGCCATGTGTAATGGGCGTGAGAGAAGAAGCCGAAGATAACAACCACAAGCAAGTTGATTCCAAGGGAAATCATAGACCCCATGGTTGTCGCAGCGACGATAATATAGCTCGGGAAATGAACTTTGCGAAGTAAATCGCCACGATTGACTATTGACTGCATTCCCATAGTGGTCGCTTCAGAAAAGAATGACCACAAGCATGTGCCGCACAGAAGCGAAATCGCAAATGTAGGAGTACCGTCTGAGAATCGTAGGAATCGGACAAAAACCATGTACATGACGGCAAAAAGCATCAACGGCTTTAAGACCGACCAAAGTACACCTAGAAAAGACCCCTGATATCTTAGCTGGAAGTCAGTTTTCACTAACTCTTTAAATACCACTATCGAATATCGGTACTTAGTCTTGAAACGCCGAATTAAGTCACTCATAGTCTTCCCACTCTATCAAAAGGGGTAGCTGAAACTTTGCGCTGCTTAAAATCTACACCCTATGCACATGCCACATATAACGTTGGATTGCTTTTGGAAAGCAGTCTACCGCATGTTCTTTATTTTGCGGTCGTACACAGCCTTTTCGGCTAAACGTATGTGACGCAGAATTACACAAATTATTTTTTGCGAAAGAGACAGCTTCTTAATGAGGGATTGAACTTCGGCCTTGCTGTGCTCATAAGCGTTTCTATTCGAACTTAAATCGGGAGCCGAAGCCGCCTCATTTAGCGATCCGACCATAGTGTAGTAGCTGCGGGCTGGGAGCACTTTCTGACCTAGAGCATGTTCGAAATTTGCTAATCCAGCAGTGAGATTATCTTGGTAAAAACCGTAATTTCGCTTGCTATGAGTGACGGATCCGGGGGACTGGAGCCAGTAGTACAAAGTGCAATCGATGTCTACAACTTTATGCATACGGGAGTATAGTTCGCCGGACACCATGACATCTTGGGCATACATGCCTTCGGGGAACCGAATGCCATCCCACAATTCTCGTTTATATAAGCGGCACCAGTTCGCCTCATTGAAATAACGCGCTTCGGTATTCTTCTTGAGCATGTCACCAATGAGACGAAGGCTTTTGCAAAAAACAGTCTGATACGACTGAAGTGGGTTTTTGAATACAGTCACTTTGTTAGGTGCCGTTGCACCTACTGCTGCAACTGATTTGACTTCACTGAGTTGTGAGACGCCGAACTGTTGCCATCGAGCCTTAGACATGTCAGCGTCGCTGGTTAGGAGGGCATGCAGAAGGAATTCAATGTTATGGCGATCCAAGATATCATCGTTGTCCACAAAGGCAATATATTCACCGTGCGCGGCGTCGAGACCGGCATTCTGAGCTTTAGCGATGCCACCATTTTCTTGATGAATGACATGAACACGAGAATCTAAAGCTGCATAACTGTCGCAGATTTGCGGTGACTTATCTGTAGCTCCATCATCGATGAGAATGATTTCCAAGGTTCGATATGACTGAGCCAAAATTGAATCGACACAGTATGGCAGATATTTTTCCGCGTTGTACACGGGAACAATAATTGAGACCAACGGTCTTGTATCAGTCATGAAGTGCATCCTTGACGCATGGGCTAGTCGTACGGTTTTATCGTACAGGGTTATTGGACTTTGGTGAAATCGGTGTCGTTTAGATACCCCTTGCCGGCAGTCATATCGTATTGAACCAATTCATAGTCATGAAGGAGCTGTTTTGTGCCTTTATTTAGTGATTTCTTCGTAATCTGATTGCCTGACGCATCTAGATACGTTGTGTCTCCTGAACTGATTCCGCCTACTGCTGCTGCGATGCGACTTGCTGCAGGAATTTGTTCCTGCAATTGCGTAAGCAATGCCAGATAAGGAGATACTTTCGCATTCATATGGCTGGCTGCTAATGGCATGAAGTAATTTGGCGACGTGAAGGCTGTATTAGAGGCATCGAGTTTCGTTCCACTTGATGCTGATGCACTGTTTGACCATATAAAGTAGTCGGTTTCATGTAGAGCGACGTGATTTTCAGTATCCTGATTAGCTGTCGAATAGATACTAGGCAGGTGGTCGCCATAGAAAATCACAGTAATTGGCTTGTCAATTTGGTTGAGTTCGTCTAAGAACGAAGCGGTTGCCTGATCGGTGAGGTTTAGTCCTTTAGTATAGGTTTCGAGATTTTGATATTCGTCCGCAGACAATCCTGTGGAAGTATCTGCGCCTACAAATTCATTATTGATGTACCAATTGGTGTAAGGCATATGATTTTGCATGGTGGATAATTGCAAAAACTGTGGGTGCTTTTGCTTCTCGATTAAATCAATAATATTTTTGTATGCCTCTTCATCACTGACGTATGGAGAGTAGTCGATTGTGTCTTTGTGCTTGATTGAGGGAGTGCTATCAAGAGTGCATAGATGAGAAAAGCCAAATTTCTTGTAGTCAACGTTTCTCAGATACATGCTTTGGTAATACGGATGAACTGCGTCAGAGCCGTCAGCGCCATATCGATTGTTCCAGATTTGGTTGAAGGCATAAGGGTTCTTCTGATTAGGCACAAGCTGTTGGAACGGGATAATGAGGGAATCATCAAAAAAAGACAGACTTAAACCCGTCAAAGCTTGATATTCCATATTGGCGGTACCTCCGCCATACCCCGAAGACAGCATCAAGCCCGAGGTCGTGGTGTCTTTTATAGCATGAATATTCGGAATCGGATCAGTCGAAAAAGAAATACCAGGAATTCTTGTTGGATCGGAAAAAGTCTCCGAAAGAATCATTACGACAGTACTGTCAGTAAGGTCATTCTGCCTGTTGTTGTTGATTGATATGGCCTGCTGAGAGTATTTTTCCGCAATTTGCGTCATTGTATCGCGATTATAATCTTTTGGTTTTTCCATCACTTTCGTTTTTGTCAAGCTGAGGAATGTAGTGACCGGACCATTGGTCTGAGCGTCAATTTTAGTATCGAATAAGGAAGGAGTATACCCAAGCGATCCCGCGAAAGAGTATGCCCAAGAGCCGGGAATGCTGAGGTTCCAAGAGTAGGAACAGAGCAAAGCAACACTGGATATTGCGGCAACAATGCGGGTAAGAGTGCCAGTAAAGTTTTTAATGCTTGCAAAAGGTCTTTTCCATGAGCAATAGATGAAACTCCGTCTGCCATCTATAATGAAGAAAACGATACAGCAGCAAATAAACCATGCTAAAACAGTGATTGCACTGTTGACGAATGATTGACTTTCTTCAGGAATGAAAGACAGAAGTTTTCCTGAATCTCCTCCGGTAACAAAAGATAGATCGGCAGGAATGATTGGTTCATTGCGTAGTCCCATCTTAACGCTGTTGGCCGTTCCGTAGACAGTGAAAAGAATACCGAACAATAATGTCGCAATCCAAAAACGATTGGTGACAAAGATGAAAACAAGATAAATCACTGCGAGTGTAAACAGACTGAGCAGGAATTGGTATTTTTGCTCAAGATACATTTGACTGACGAATTTGGTGACTTGCCCTGCGACACTGTTCAGGATTTTGGTTGTCTGATCCACCTCGTTGCTTTTATCGTATGTTGGTTCGCTATACACTCCCCACTGAAGGAAGATGACTTCGGCAGAAGTCAATAGGGTGAACACGATGGCGTAGAACGCATAGGAGAACCTCATGCGCTTCTTCCACGGGCCATATGCTTTTCTAAAGAATTTGATGATGAGTTGAACGGCTTTGAAATTAATAAAAGTATGCCATGCGTTTTTTACTGCTGTGGTGGCGACATGGATGGCGTGGCCGGTAATTTTGGCGGCTTTTACGACTGCGTGCCCTGCGGTGGAAAGCGCGTTTGTTGTGGTGCGGGCTGCTTGCTTGCAGACTTCAAAGGCCTGCATCAGAGGATGTTCGTCAGTTTGCGCGAGTTGAATTTCGGCAGATAGGGGGGTGAAATGGATATTGTCGTTCCCTGCTTCGCCAAATGCTCCGTTGCCGGACTTGTTATCAGCCGTTTCTGGCAGATGGAGCGCGTCGACGTTGGGAATGAAAACGCTTGTGTTGTCGGAGGTGGCGTGAATTGCCGACTTCTGCGTATACAGCTTTGAACTGTGGTGACCTGAAAGGGTGAATGGAGCACAGGCGTTGCTGTCTTCGTTGTCCGCAAGAGGGCGATATGTTCCACCCGCAATCGGCTGCTTAGTAAGTTTTACGTATGAAGGTGCACAAGCGTGACGGTCAGGCGAGAAAATAGGCATCGTCGCATCCTTCAAAAAGCAGCCCCTTGTAATTAGGGGCTCTGTACAATTAAACCGGATATATTCTAGTGTTCAGCTGTGGACGAACGGGCGTCTAGTAGATGTCTGAAGGGTAGCTGGACGGTTAACTGGGTGATGGGCAGCAAACAGATGTGTTCAAGGTGGACAACATATGCGCGCGCAAGTGTTGGGCGTCATTCGCTGGTAGTGCACCAAAAAGCGCTGTCTGCGTGAGGCCTTCTACAGCAGTCCCGCCATGTAGATCGGCAGCTTGACCACGTCATTTTCCACGACCAGCGGTTTCGGATGCAGCACGTATCTGGTGCCGACCTTCTTATCGAACTTCGTCTTAAATTTATCTAACGAAACCGTGCAGTAGTTTTTCGACGACTTGACTTCGATGGGGCTGACCCTGTATTTCATCGCCGCGTTCTCGTACGGTTCAACGATGAGGAAGTCGATCTCCATGCGGTTCGACGGGTCGTCGCGGTCGCTGCGCGAATAGAAGAACAGCCGGTGCCCGTTGGTCCGGAGAAGCTGTGCGACGACGTTCTCCGCGAGCATGCCCTCGTTGATTTCGATGCGTTCCAGGAGGATGTCCCGGTACAGGTTGCTTCCGGTCTGTTCCGAGTCGGCCAGGGCGAGAGTGGTGAGAAGTCCGGTGTCGGCGGCGTAGCATTTGACCGTCGAATGGTCCTCGCTAATGCTTAGCCCCACGCTCGGATCAGTGGAATTGAAGCAGTCGTTGGTGATGGACGCGTCGGAAAGCCAGAAGAAGGCGTCCTCGTAATCGCGGGTCTTCGCTTCCTTTCCCAGCGATGTGATGTTGAACTTCTTCTCCTTCTTGGAAAGCTGGCTCACCAGGTTGTCGAAGATGCGCGTGATGCGTATCCGGTCGCTGCCGCCATGTTTGGAGATGTCTTGCCTGTGCAGTCGGAGGATGTTCCGTTTGACGTTGTCGACTTTGCTGAAATCATGGGTCTCGACGTACTTCGACACAGCCTGGGGCATGCCTCCGACCAGCATGTATTCACGGAACAGCCGCATGGCCTTCCTGTGCAGTTCCACTCCGTAGAAGGATGACAGGTACATGAAGAACGCGTCGAGGTCGTTGCGCAGGTCGACGAAGTAGCCCAGCACGTCATCGGGGGCTTTCGAGAAGTCGACGAGCATATACGACGCATAGTTCCGTCGTCCGAATTCTTCCGCGATGGTGCTTTTCCCGACGCGTCGTGCGCCCTCGATGAGCAGGGCTGTGCTTCCTTGGGAAGAATCCTTCCAGGAAGCCAGTTTTTCGTACGCTTTTCGTTCGAAAGTCTCCACGTCTCACCGCCGTAAATACACCAAATCAAGGGTAAGTGAAGTGGTGGGTTTATTGATCGGCTTGAATCGGATTCCTGATCGGCGGTCGCTATCTCGCTTATGTATGGCAGATTTTGGGGTTTGTACGGAGGCATTTCGCCTATATATGGCAGTCTGTTTTTGAAACAAGCTAGTTAGGGGGTAATTTGTATCCTCTAACTGCGGTCTTTCCGGAATGACCTGCCATATATAAGCGAAAAACCTCAAGTCAGGCTGCCGAATCTGCCATATATAAGCCCGATATGGTGGGAAAAAGTTTTATTGGGCGGAAATCGATGGCTGAATCTCGTTGGGTCCTACGATGGTCTCATCTAAAGCAACGGACCGTCGAACAGTTCGTCGTGGGATCCCATGCGAATGAATCGGATTGTCGACGCTTCCGATCGCTCCGAGTAGATCACCAACACATCCATTTTCCCCTCGGCAAGATGGAATTCCGCATATCCCGAGTAGATTCCTCGTGGGCGATCAAGCATGTGAGGATTATATGATTCCGGAACGCGTCCGTACTCCTCAATAGCTTCGATTACATATTCGAGTTCCGTGACGATTTGAGGTATCCGTCGTGAGATGCGTTTGAAGTCGGTCTGAAATTGTTGGTCGAATTTGATGGTAATCATGGCGCTTTGCCTGTTCAGCCGTGATTGTTGTGCAGCCAGGCGATGGCATCTTGCGCGCTGTTGAAGGTGGCCGCGTCGTCTGGGAGGATACCGCGCTCCTTGGCTTCGGCTTCGAGCATGGCTCGCTTGGTCTGCTCGTTTGGTTCCGCGGCGCGCACGGAAGTGTCGAAAGGCAGGCGCTGCTGGTTCACGAGCTGGATGCTCGCCATGGTCACGTAAGTGTTGAAATTCATGCCTATGGCGTCGAGTGTCTGGTTGACCCGAGCTTTCAGATCGTCGTTCATGCGAATGGTAATATTGCCCATCTGAATCACCTGCCCTAATCTTGCGTGCAATTAATGTGTATTCTATGTCAAATGCACGCATAGTGCAAAATAAAGGAAAGTCGGCAGATGGTATCTCGCTTATGCATGGCAGATTTTGGGGTTTGTATGGAGGCATCTCGCCTATGTGTGGCAGTCTGTTTTTGAAACAAGCTAGTTAGGGGGTAATTTTGTACCCTCTAACT